>Ga0209033_1000009_pt1 | contig 78762 bp, 80 predicted proteins | sample LauGreFa1BDMLBDN_2_FD_188218 | JGI IMG/M metagenome (GOLD analysis project Ga0209033, IMG submission 188218) | Freshwater lake microbial communities from Lake Michigan, USA - Fa13.BD.MLB.DN (SPAdes) (version 2) | ecosystem: Environmental > Aquatic > Freshwater > Lake | place: Lake Michigan, USA...
GCTAATATGATGTATGGGTAAGCTGGTTTGAAATGCAGCGTATGCAGTTGTTAAACTGTTTTGTAAGTTAACTTGGTAATGGACTTCTTGATCTTGGTTGTCAACGAATGAATCGTTGCATTTACTCAATTCTTTAATGCTTGCGCCAGAACAATTAATTTCTTCATTTAGCTGGTTGTCAAATAGGATTTCACCTATTTCACGAACGGGTAACACCTGTATCAGGAGCACCCCCAGTAAAATGATATTTATAAAAGTTCTTTTCATAATGATGTACAAATATAGCACCCGGGTATTACAACAATTGGAGTGTTAAATAGTTTAACAAGTTTATAAGCATTATTTGACAACGATATGACAATCAATAATTTATTTAAATGTTTAAACCGCCGCAGGCGCTAATTACCTGCCCGGTAACATATGAACTCATATCACTCGCTAAAAAAAGTGTGGTATTAGCAATTTCTTCTGCCTTACCAAACCTACCTAACGGTATTTTGCTTAAAAATGTAGTAGCGGCTTCTCCTTCTTTTAAGTAATGGGTCATGTCTGTTTCAACAAAACCAGGGGCAATGGCATTGCATCTAATATTTCTGCTTCCAAGTTCTAGGGCCACAGATTTTGTAAATCCAATAATACCCGCTTTACTAGCGGCATAACTGCTTTGGCCTGCATTGCCTCTAATACCTATGATAGAACTCATGTTGATAATGCTACCAGACTTTGCTTTCATCATGGGTCTGATCACCTGTTTGGTCATATTAAAAACACTCTTTAAGTTGGTGTCCATCACTTCATCCCACTGTTCTGCGTTCATTCGAAGCAGTAAATTATCTTTTGAAATACCTGCATTGTTCACGCAAATATCAACGGTACCAAATGTTGCAACTACATCATTTACAAAAGCCTCACACTCTTCAAAAACGCCCGCATTGCTTTGGTAGGCTTTAGCTTTAACGCCTAGGGCTTCAATTTGGCTTACTAGCGCGTTTGCTTTTTCGGCACTACCGCTGCTTACATAGGTAAATGCGATATGGCTTCCTTGTTCTGCTAATTTTAATGCGATGGCTGCACCGATTCCACGGGCTGCACCTGTTACGATGGAGACTTTCCCTGCTAGTAATTTCATATCTAGTATTTGTAGATATGTAAAACGAATTTTAGCTATGCATATTGTTGTAAAAGCAACAATAATTCATCGATGTATCTGCGGTCGTTGCTGAGTCTTGGCACTTTATGCTGACCCCCCAGTTTTCCTTTGTTTTTAAGCCATGTATGAAACAATCCTTCCGGTAGCGCGGTAACTTTTGGAAGCCCTAAGGCAATGTCTTTGTAGCGCTTGGCTTCGTAGTCGCTATTTAAGGATTTTAAGTGCTGATCAAGGGCTAGGGTAAATGCAGCAAGGCTTTCCGGGGTATTTTCAAACTCAATAAGCCATTCGTGTGCCCCTTGGTTTTGATCTCCAAAATAAATGGGCGCCGCTGTATAATCTTTAACCACTAGTCCGGTGCTTGCAGCTGCTGCTGCAATGGCTTTGTCAGTATTATCGACCATCACTTCTTCGCCAAAAGCATTGATAAACTGTTTGAGTCTGCCCGTTACCACAATCCGGTAAGGAGCAAGGCTTGTAAATTTAACCGTATCGCCTACCAAATAACGCCATAGGCCACCATTGGTGCTAATGACCAGTGCGTAATTTTTGTCAAGTTCAACTTTGTCTAGTCCAATCGTGCGAGGCTTTTCTTTTCCGTATTCTTCGGTGGGCATGAACTCATAAAAAATACCATGGTCTAAAAACAAAAGCATGCCTTCTACACTTGGGTCATCTTGTGCTGCAAAAAATCCTTCAGAGGCATTGTACATTTCAAGATAGTTGCATCCCGGTCCAATTAATTTTTGAAACTGCTCTTTGTAGGGTGTAAAAGAAACGCCACCATGAATGTATAATTCTAAACTAGGCCACACTTCTTTTAAAGTTTGCTTGCCTGTAATTTCTAAAATTCTTTTGATAAGTAAAAGTGTCCAAGTAGGAACGCCAGAAATAGAAGTTACATTTTCCAGAATGGTAGATTGTGCTAGCTGTTCAATTTTTGTTTCCCACTCATCCATCAGTGCAATGGATAATTCAGGTGTGCGAATCCAGTTTGCCCACATGGGTGTATTTTGAAGTAGTACGGCGCTTAAATCGCCCACACTAATTTCATCATTGATCTTACTTATTTGATGACTTCCACCAATCACAAGTCCTTTACCAGTTAGTAAATCACTGTCATTATTAAATTTATAATAGAGGGCTAATACATCTTTTGCTGCTTGGTAATGACAATTTTCTAAACTCTCTTCGGTGATAGGGATGAATTTACTTTTGTCTGAAGTGGTGCCGCTGCTTTTTGCAAACCATTGTACTGGTGTGTTCCATAGCACTTGGTCTTCTCCCTCAAAAAGCCTATCAATAAAGGGTTTCAGGTCTTCGTATTCACTAATTGGAACGGCTTCTTTAAACTTTCGAATATTAAATATTTCGTTGAAACCATATTTTCTACCAAAGGATGTGTACTGTCCATGTGTTACTAAATCTTGTAACACTTCTCTTTGTGTTTCAACAGGATTTGCAACCCATCTTTCAATATGCGCAATTCTTAATAGAGCAAGTCGTGATATGGCAGGACTTAAAAATTTCATGCGAATTAAAGCTTAGCTTCTTTTCCCATGTCAATAATCCAATCTTTTCTACGAAGCGTAAAATTGGTTCCTAAATACAAACGTCTAACGTCCTCATCGTCTGCTAATTCTTCGGCAGTTCCGTGTTTAAATATTTTTCCTTCTATTAAAAGGTAGGCTCTATCACAAATGGACAAGGTTTCATTTACATTATGGTCTGTAATTAAAATCCCAATATTTTTTGTTTTTAATTTTGCTACTACGGTTTGAATATCTTCTACAGCAATAGGGTCAACGCCGGCAAATGGCTCATCTAATAAAATAAATTTTGGATCCACAGCAAGTGCTCTTGCGATTTCTGTTCTCCTTCTTTCTCCACCACTTAAACTATCGCCATTATTTTTTCGAACCAGTTGTAAATTAAATTCGTCGAGTAACGATTCTAATTTTAATAATCTTTCTTCTTTTGAAAGTGTGGTCATTTCAAGTACCGCTAAAATATTATCTTCTACACTTAAACTTCTAAAAACGCTGGCCTCTTGAGGTAAATAGCCAATACCCATTTGGGCCCTTTTGTACATCGGTAGCTTTGTGATGTCTTCTTCGTTCAAAAACACGGCGCCTTCGTCCGGCTTTATAAGACCCACCACCATGTAAAAAGTAGTTGTTTTACCAGCACCATTGGGCCCGAGTAAACCTACAATTTCACCTTGTTTAACCGTAACGCTTACATTGTTTACAACGGTTCTACCCTTGTAACTTTTTTGAAGTGCAGTTGTATGTATAATTCCGTTCAAAATAGATGGTTTCTACAAAAATAGGGCTTCTAACCCTCTTCTGTATCAGGATTTGAGGCCCATAGTCCTTTTTATAAAGCCATTTTGGCTGTATATTGCAACAATTTTAATATTTGCCCCCCACAAAGCAGCAATCATGAAAGTAACGGATCATTTACAGCAGGCAAAAGACACCCTTATTTCTTTTGAAGTGTTACCTCCGCTAAAAGGTAAGACCATCAATACTTTATATGAGCATTTAGACCCTTTAATGGAGTTTAAACCTTCTTGGATTAATGTGACCTACCACCGTAGTGAAACCATGTTCAAGAAAAAAATAGATGGCACTTTTGAAAAAGTAGATGTTCGTAAACGCCCAGGTACCGTAGGTATTTGTGCGGCTATTATGAACCACTATCAAGTGGATGCGATTCCACACATTATTTGTGGTGGATTTACCAAAAGAGAAACAGAAGATGCTTTAATTGATTTAGACTTTTTAGGAATAGACAATGCGCTTGTACTACGTGGGGATGCTGCAAAAAATGAATCTTCATTTGAGCCAGAAAAAGACGGCAATCATTTTGCTATTGATTTAATTAGACAAGTAAACAACATGAACAATGGTGTTTATTTAGATGAAGACATTAAAAACGGCGGGCAAACAAAATTTTGTATGGGTGTTGCAGGATATCCAGAAAAACATTTTGAAGCACCCAATTTAGAAATTGATTTAAAGCATTTAAAAAACAAAGTGGATGAAGGCGCAAGCTACATCATGACACAGATGTTTTTTGACAATCAAAAATTTTATGATTTCGTGAAAGCCTGTAGGGATATGGGTATTAGCGTTCCTATCATACCCGGACTTAAGCCTATTACCAATAAAAAACAACTTTCTGTTTTACCCCGAATATTCCATGTAGACATTCCTACAGATTTGTCTAATGCAATTAATAAATGTAAAACAGATGCCGATTGCGAACAAGTTGGAACCGAATGGTTGATACAGCAAAGTAGGGAGCTTAAAGCTTTTGGCGTTCCTGTACTACATTATTACACTTTGGGAAAACCAAAAGTCATCTTTAACGCAGTTAAAGAATTGGTGTAATTATTTGTTAGCTGCTTTTTTACTTTTTACCTGAATAATATCGTCAAACTGTTCGATTGTTAATTGTTTGGCAATGATGCGTTTGTCTTTGTCTAACAAATAAACGGTAGGTGTTTTATAGATATCGTAAAGCTGTCTATAATTGGCCCTACCTGCTTTTTCATCCGCCTCTTTAGCAGCTTTTGTTTGGTAGGCGTGAATCCAATTTTTCAAGTTTTTTTCTGTCACAAATTTTTTCCACGCAGCTTGTTCGGCGTCGTAAATATTTACGCCTAGCATGGTCATTCCAACAGCCTTCCATTTGGCTCTATAAAACGAATCCAGTCTTGGAAGTTCTTCTTTACAATGCCCACAATTAGGATCGTAAAATACCACCATGGTATAAGTAGAAGGGATATTATAGAGGGAAACGGGTTTACCAAGAGAATCCACCAAATCCAGTGCTGGCGCGGGTAAGCCAATTTGGTTGGCCATTAAACTATAGGCTCTTTCGGTGACTGTTTTTCGGGACGCAGGATTTAAAATAACCGTATCACCTTTGGCATAAAAATTTTCAAATAAATACACAAATACTTTGTCTTGCCCCATAAATTCGGGCGCCATATACTTATTGGTAAACTTGGTAAGTAGGTATGGATAAATTTCTTTTCCTGTTTTTGCCATGAGTAACATGTACTTTACTTCTTCAATAACAGAGTCTGGTTCGGCAGAAACATAGTACTTAAAATATTCGTCTAATTTGGCTTCAAAAAAAGGCGTTCTTAAAAGTCTGTCATCATTAAAAAGTACGTCATCCCAAAAATGATTTTTGACAAAACGGTATGGCGCCAAAGAGTCTGGTTTTCCGTTAACTACAGGCACAGCAGGCGCTACAGGGCGTTTCATGGCACTAAATAGCATCGCTAATAATGATCCAGGATATTTTTTTACGATATCGTTTCTGTAGCCTTCTACGAGCTTATCTACCTTTCCATACTCGTCTGCTAAACGGGTAGAATCGGCTTTGGTTTTAGCGGCATTAAATTCGTTTCGGATGTTTTGAAGTTGTTGTCCTTTTTCAGAAGAAAAACCAATATAGGCTTTAAATAAATCGTTATCGCGTGAACCAGTAATGGTTGCTTTTTCTTTAACAGTTGTATCACCTTCGATACTAAAATGTTGATTATCGTCCATTAGAAATTCAAACTGCTTGGTAATTTGTGGCGTAACCACAAAATATACGCCACTCGTTAATTTAGTATCGCCTTTAAAAACGCCTTGACCACTCGCATCTAGCATGGTAGAGTCTACGAGCACCAGACTTTTACCATAATAACTCCCTATATAGATTTTACAATTTGTTAGGGGCTTTAATTTGATATTTATACGCCTTCCAGCAGGTTTTGTTTGTGCACTAATAGCGCTATTCAAACATAACAGTGTTAAAAAGGTGATACAAGATTTTGCTAAAATGTTCTTCATAGAATTAAATTCTATGCAAATTTAGGTAATTAGATCATGCAGCCTCTCAAAGCATCTTATATTTGCATGCAGTGAGAAAACAAAAAAAACAGCCCATTTTAGAACAGGTATTGGTGCAAGACTATGCAGCCGAGGGCAAGGCATTAGCACGCGTAGACGGCAAAGTGGTATTTATTGAAGGAGCGGTACCAGGTGACGTTGTGGATGTACAACTCAAAAAAAATAAAGCCGATTGGGCGGAAGGCTTTGTGGTGTCCTTTAAATCTTATTCTGAAGACCGGGTGCAACCCTTTTGTGCGCATTTTGGTATTTGTGGCGGTTGTCAGTGGCAAATGCTTCCTTATGCAAAACAGCTTGTATATAAACAACAACAAGTAACCGACAATTTAACCAGAATTGGACGCATACAGCTGCCGGACATTCAGCCCATTATTGGCGCTAGTCAAACGGAGTTGTACCGTAATAAAATGGAATACACGTTTGCTACAAAAAAATATATTCCTTCGGAATTATTTAGGGAAATGAAAGCAGCTGGCGCCGATTTTTCCAATCAGCCCGGTGCTGCAGGTTTTCATGTGCGTGGATTTTTTGATAAAGTGGTAGAGATAGATACTTGTCATTTACAAGAAGAGCCTACCAACCTCATTCGTAAAATGGTAGCGCAATATGCACTCGATCATGACCTTCCATACTACGATGTAAAACAGCATACAGGCTGGTTGCGTAATATGTTTGTGCGTAACACCACCACTGGTGAACTCATGATCAATGTTGTGTTTGGTTACGAAGATGAGCCACACCGCCTTGCATTATTAGATCAACTCTTAGCAACATTTCCAGCGATCACCACATTATTATATACTATCAATACAAAACGAAATGATAGTTTGTATGACTTAGATCCAATAACCTATTTTGGAAATGGTAGTATCACCGAAAAACTGGAAAAATTTTCGTTTAAAATAAGTCCTAAATCATTTTTTCAAACCAATACCAAGCAGGCCGAAAAACTATATCAAGTAACGCGCGCATTTGCTGAACTAGATGGTTCGCAAGTGGTGTATGATTTGTATTGTGGCACTGGAAGTATTGGTATTTTTTTAAGCGAAGGTGCTAAAAAAGTTGTGGGCGTGGAAGTAGTAGCGGACGCCATCGAAGATGCAAAAATAAATGCAGCACTCAACAATTTAAACCATACTGCATTTTTTGCTGGTGACGTTATTGACATTGTAGATGACGCTTTTTTTACCACGCATGGCAAGCCAGACGTGGTTATCACAGATCCACCAAGAGCGGGCATGCACGATAAGCTCGTAAAAAAATTATTGGAAATAGCGGCACCTACCATTGTATACGTGAGTTGTAACCCTGCTACACAGGCTAGAGATTTAGCCCTTCTTGATGAAAAATATGAGGTTACTAAAATACAACCTGTAGATATGTTTCCGCACACACTTCATATCGAAAATGTAGTGCAGTTAAAATTAAAAAAATAGTATGACAGAGTTTAGACCCGGCCGATTTGAAATTTTGCCTGTTATCATTAAAAATCTTTTAATCATTAATGGGTTATTTTATTTGGCGCAAATCACATTTCCAGAATCACCAACTGCAAATTTTAGCCTCGAAGATTTGTTTGCACTACATGCATGGCAAAGTGAATTGTTTAAGCCATGGCAACTGGTAACCCACTTATTCATGCACGGCGACTTCTATCATATTTTAGGTAATATGTTTGCGCTTTGGATGTTTGGATCGGTGTTAGAAAACTTATGGGGTTCTGCTCGTTTCATTACATTCTATTTGGTTTGTGGATTAGGCGCAGCGCTTATTCATTTGTTATTTTTAAATTATGAATTAACGCCACTCATTGAAGAATTTCAAACCAGAGAAAAACTAGGGCTTATCAATGAAGCAGTAGCTTTCAAATACAATCAAATTATTAATACCGCAACGCTTGGCGCTAGTGGCGCCGTGTTTGGCATATTGGCGGCCTTTGTGTATCTCTTTCCTAACACTTATATCTATTTGTACTTTTTTGTACCCGTTAAAGCAAAGTGGGTAGGTCTAATTTATTTTGGCTTTGAAGTTTTTAGTGCCGTGCAAAATGCAGCTGGCGACAATGTTGCAAGATGGGCACACGTGGGTGGCGCACTTGTAGGACTTATAATTGTGATTACTTGGAACAAAACAAACAAAAAAACGTTTTACTAGTATAAAGCCCATTCATGCCACAACAACGTTTTATGTCAAATAGAAAAATGCTACTCGGAGAAGACAGCAATGCGCTTGTTTTTTTATTTGCAGTAAACATGACCATTTTTGTGCTCATCAGTTTCTTAAAAACTGTGTACTATTTAACGGATACACCGCTGGAGCTTTTTGAGCGTCAAATTGTGGACTGGTTTAGAATGCCTGGCAGTTTTGCAGCAGTTTTGTATAAGCCTTGGACTTTTTTGATTCACTTTTTTAGCCAGTATCATTTTTGGCAGCTCGTGAGTAGCATGTTATGGCTTTGGAGTTTTGGCTATATTTTTCAGGACTTATCTGGCAATAAACATATTATTCCTGTTTATATCTATGCGGGTGCTACCGGTGCAATAGGTTTTTTAACGGTCAATGCGCTGCTGCCTGGGCTCGCAAATGGGGCGCAACCCATTATGGGCGCTGGTGCTAGCGTAGTGGGTATTGCTGTGGCAACCACGCTATTGGCCCCAAAATACAAACTGTTTCCGCTAGTTAACGGTGGCATTCCACTTTGGGTATTGACCCTTGTATTTTTAGTATTGGATTTTTCAACATCGGCTATAGTTCCTTCTATACTTATTTCACATATCATCGCTGCGCTTGTAGGTTTTGGTTATATGAAGCTTTTGCAAAATGGCACCAACACAGGTGCATGGATGATTCGCTTTTACCACTGGGGTAACAATTTATTAGCCCCAAAAAATACGCGTATTGTAAAAGCTGATACAAGAGGTTTTGATTCTACAGAAACCAAGCTCAATGCTATTCTAGATAAAATGAATAGCGTAGGCTATGACAATTTAACGGAAAGCGAAAAAGCATTTTTGAAATCTGCGAGTCAGGAATAATTTTTTGTTCCCATCATTAATTCTTATTTTTAATGTATGGCGGGAAGTTTTATTAGGCGGGCAACTAAAACAGTTTTTTTAAGCATCAACTTACTAGTTGTCATTATTTTTTTGCTAGCTTGTTTAACGCCTTTTGCACCTACTAGTACATGGTGGATTTTAGGATTTACAGGGTTAGCAGTACCCTATGCAATTATCATTTTATTTTTCTTTGCTATTTTTTGGCTCATCGCTAAACCCAAGCTATCACTCATTTCTATCGTAGTGCTTTGTATCGGATGGCAACAAATTGGGGTTATTGCAGCCGTAAAACCAGGGCCTATGTTGTCCGACCGAAAAAGAGAAAATCATATACGAATTATCGATTGGAATATTCAAAGCTTTAACGGATTATCTAAAAAGCCACTTGTTAAAAAGCAAATACGTAAAGATATTGCTGCAAGTATTTTGCTACTAGAACCTGATGTTGTTTGCTTGCAAGAATTTAATAGTTCTGAGTTGGGCGGCGCACAAACCAATAATATTGCGTTATTTAAAAAGCGGTATAAGTATTTTTATTTTTCTAGAGACTATACTAGAAATGATGGGGCGTATCAATCAGGTTGTATCATTTTTTCTAAATATCAAATCATTGATTCTGGAAAAATTAAATTTCCAGTAGCAGAGAGTTTAATTTATGTTGATATTTTAAAAGGTGAGGATACCATTCGAATTTTTAATACTCACCTTCAGTCATTTAAATTCAAGCAAAACGATTATTCTGACATTGAAAAAATCAAAGAGCAAGACGTCAAAACTATTGATGCTTCTATGAATCTATTTAATAAAATGGGTCAGGCATTTAAGCGTAGAGGTCCACAATCTGAGCTTGTAAAAAAATCCTTGGAATCGTCGCCGCATCCATCTATTATTTGTGGTGATTTTAATGATGTCCCTAATTCCTACACCTATTTTACCATCCGAAACAATTGGAAGGATGCATTTTTGCAAAAAGGGTTTGGTATCGGCAGTAGTTTTACAACCCTTGCCCCAACACTTCGAATCGACTATATTTTAGCAAGCCCCCAGTTTGACATCATCACATTTGATATGATCGATGAAGGGCTTAGTGACCATGTGATGCTGGTTTCTGACGTACAATTAAAAAAATAAAATACCTTCGTGACCTCATGGCACCTTTAAAAGTATACAACTCGTTAACGCGTCAAAAAGAAGTATTTACGCCCATCAATGCGCCTTATGTGGGCATGTATGTGTGTGGTCCTACCGTGTCAGGCGAAAGCCATTTAGGTCATGCTAGGCCCTTTATTACTTTTGATGTGGTATTTCGTTACTTACAGCACCTTGGATACAAGGTTCGGTACGTTCGTAACATTACCGACGCCGGACACTTTGAAGAGGAAGGTAGAGAAGCAGAAGATAAAATTGCAACTAAAGCAGTTCTCGAAAAATTAGAACCGATGGAGCTGGTGCAGAAATACACCAACATGTTTCATTGGGCTATGCAGCAGTTTAATAATTTGCCACCAAGTATTGAGCCTACTGCAACGGGTCATATTGTGGAGCAAATAGAAATGATTAAACAAATTATTGCAGATGGTTATGCTTATGAAGCCAACGGATCTGTTTATTTTAATGTAGAAAAATACAATACCGACTTTTCTAAAAAAGGTCAGCCGTATGGCATATTAAGTGGACGTAATTTAGAAGATCAACTAGATACAACAAGAGAGCTTGATAACCAAGATGAAAAGCAAAACAAGTCTGATTTTGCTTTATGGAAAAAAGCACCTCCAGAACATATCATGCGATGGCAAAGCCCATGGGGAGAAGGTTTCCCGGGTTGGCATATTGAGTGTTCTGCCATGAGTTCAAAATATTTAGGTAAAAAATTTGATATACATGGTGGTGGAATGGACTTACAATTTCCGCACCACGAATGTGAAATTGCACAGAGTACCGTTTGTAATCATGTGGCACCTGCCAATTATTGGTTACACAATAATATGATTACCATCAATGGAAAAAAGATGGGCAAGAGTTATAACAACGTTATTAAACTCTCCGAACTTTTTGCGGGCACACATCCAATATTGGAGCAAGCATACGCACCTAATACGGTTCGCTTTTTTATTTTACAAAGTCATTACAGAGGTACGCTTGATTTTAGCAATGAAGCGCTTATTGCTGCCGATAAAGCGGCAAAGCGTTTGTGGGAAGCTTATGAGTGGTTGTCTAAACTACAGGTTTCAGATGTAGCATCTGCTCCTAGCGATATTGAATTGGATAAAAAAGTAAACGCACTTGTTGATGATTTTGCCGTATTTATGAGTGATGATTTTAGCACGCCTAAAGTACTTGCAAATATGTTTGAACTAGTGCCTATAATTAATGGCATCAAAGATAAACACACAGCACTGACAGCGTTATCTAATAGTACCTTACTACATCTACAGCGTTCTTTAAAAATGTACCTCGAGGATATTTTTGGACTGGTTGCGCCTTCTGCCGCAAACACTGCAGTGCTAAATGGTGTATTACAATTACTCATTGAAGTGCGCAGTCAAGCCAAAGCAAGTAAAGATTTTGTTACTTCTGATAAAATCCGAAACCAACTAATGGCGCTAGGTATTCAATTAAAAGACGAGAAAGACGGAAGCGTTAGTTATTCTGTATCCAATTAATGATTGCAATCGTCGGCGTGTGCGTGGTTATGTACCCTGCACAATTTATAATTTAAATAATGGGCTATTACCACCAGTGCTACTGCAGGAAGTAGCAGCAGGAGGCTATGCGAGTGCAGCATTGATTTTATAAATAGTAAACTAATACCAGCTGCAAATAACAGCATTGGATAATAACTGTGGTGGTGTTTTTTGCGACCATGGTATAAAGAGTAAACACCTACAACAAACGCAAGGGCAATCATTAAAAATTCAAAGCCTTGGTTTTCGATAATATTGACCCCAAAAAGAGGCAAACTGCTCAAAATAAGTGGGAGCACCGCACAATGTATGGCGCATGCAACCGATGCGGCAATACCAAAAGCGTCCCAGTTGATTTTGAATTTCATGGATACAAAGGTACACTATTGCAACTATGTTGCAAAATGTTAAAATGCCCTTGTGGAGCGTCAATAACCGTAACTTTGTGGCCAATTCGAATAGTATGAGCAAGAAATTGGCAATTTATCTAGTGTTTTTTACACTCCTTTTAGCAGGATTCTATTACTTCTTATTTCGTGGCACCGATAACTGGAAGCCCAAACTAACCACCCTTGGTTATGTCAAGCCTTTTATGTTTACCAATCAAAATGGTAAATCTTTCACCAACGAAGATTTAAAAGGAAAGGTAACCGTGGTGCAATATTTTTTTACAACCTGCAAAGGCATTTGCCCACGTATGCACGAAAGTATGCGCAGCATTTACGAAGCCAACAAATCAAATCCTGATTTCTTAATTGTGGCACACACCTGTAATCCAGAAACCGATTCGGTAGCACGCCTTAAAAAATATGCCGACTCTTTACAAATCGACACTAAAAAATGGGTGTTACTTACCGGAAGAAAAGATAGTTTATACCAAATGGCAAGGAGCTCTTATTTATTAGATGATCCAAAAAATAATGTAGAAAAAATTGAAGATCAATTTATTCATACCCAGTTTTTTGCACTCGTAGACCGTAATGGAAAACTGCGCGGACAAGTATATGATGCCCTCAAGCAAACAGACTTACAACAACTGCAAATAGATATTAAAAAATTATTGGCAGAAAGCGTTTCGGGTACATTTGTAAATGGCGTATTTACCAATAACCCCCAATAAATAATAGGTGGAGCAAAAAATTATTGATCTATTAAAAAGAAGTAATTTAAGTATTACGGATAGCAGAAAAAAAATTCTCGAAAGTTTTTTTGAGGAAGATTCTGCGCTCGCACACGCGGATATTGAAGATCATGTAGGTGAAGATTTTGACCGCGTTACGATTTATAGAACTCTTCAAACCTTTGTAGACAAAGGGATTATACATACTATACCTACACCAGACAATGCTGTTTTGTATGCACTTTGCAAAGACAGTTGCAGTGCGGGGCATCACCACGACAATCATGTTCATTTTATTTGTGACAATTGTAATAAAACTTTTTGTTTAGAGGATGTTGTTGTCCCTGCCGTACAAATGCCTAATGGTTTTGCTGCTTCACAAATTGATATGGTGGTAAGTGGTATTTGTAATTATTGTAATGCTACAACTTAAATTTTCTTATGATATTTATTACAGGCGCTAGCGGTTTACTCGGATCTTCATTGATAGAAACCTTGTTTGAAAAACATACGGGCACCACGCCACTTCAAATACGTGCACTATACCGAAAGCAAATTCCTGCAATAAAATTTGCAGAAAAAGTTGAGTGGATCGAAGGCGATGTACTCGATGTTGTGGTGTTGGAAGAAGCCATGAAAGGTGTAGAACAGGTATACCACTGCGCAGCTATTGTGTCCTTTCATCCAAAGCTAAAACAGAAGATGCACGCCACAAATATCGATGGCACTGCAAATGTTGTCAATGCTTGTATTGATGCCGGCATTAAAAAGTTGTTATTTGTAAGTTCGGTAGCGGCGCTTGGTAGAATAAGAGAAGATGGTCCTATCAATGAAACCATGAACTGGTCTGCAGAAACGAGCAATAGTGAATACGGAAAAACAAAATATTTAGCCGAAATGGAAGTGTGGAGGGGGATTGGAGAAGGCCTGGACGCGGTGATTGTAAATCCGGTTATTATTTTAGGAAGTGGCAGCTGGCATACCGGGTCCACGAGTATATTTAAATCGGCGTATAACCGTTTTCCTTGGTATACAACAGGTGTGAGTGGGTTTGTGGACGTAAAAGACGTTTCAGATGCCATGACCCTTCTAATGAATAGTGATATTAAGGCACAGCGCTTTATTATTAGCGGCCATAATACCCCTTACCGCACCATATTTAATTTAATTGCCGACGCTTTTAAAGTACCCCGTCCGTCTAAAAAAGTAACACCCCTGTTAGCTGCCATTGTGTGGAGGATCGAAGCGATAAAAACCTTTTTTACAGGTAGTTCACCGCTGTTAACCAAAGAAACGACGTTAACGGCGCAGGCTGCTGTCTATTTTGACAATAGTAAACTACTAAAAGCCTTACCAGATTTTTCGTATACGCCACTTGAACAAACTATCAATAGAGTGGCAGATGAGTTAAGGGTAAAATATAATTTGAAGGGATAGTCAGGGAGCGTTAGTCCATTACTTTTTTCCAGAGTTCAGGGATTCTTTTGATCCAAACCAGTTCGCGTCTTTTTGCTGATGCTTCTGTGGCAGGAAAGCCCATATAGGTTTTGCCGCCCTCTAAATTATTTGTAACGCCAGCCTGACCTAAAACCACGGCTCCGGCTCCAATTCGAATTGTTTTATTAACACCAACCTGTCCCCATAGGGTAACGCCGTCTTCCAAAATAGTGCCACCTGCAATGCCAACTTGCGCAGCCAATAAACAGTTTTTTCCAATAATGGTATCGTGTCCAATATGTACCTGGTTATCAATTTTTGTACCGGCTCCAATTTTTGTGATGGCAGTAACGCCTCTATCAATGGTACAGTTGGCACCAATTTCTACTCCATCTTCAAGTACCACAGATCCACAACTTTCCATTTTTTTAAACCACTGGTCTCTATTTTTTTTGGTGTTATAATAGAATGCATCGCTACCAATGATGGTGCCTGCTTGTACAATAACGTTGTCTCCAATAACGGTGTTATCTAATATGCAAACACCCGGATAAATTCTACAATTTTTTCCAATGCGTACATGGTTACCAATAAAAGCCTGCGGCATAATATAAGTGCCTTCTCCTATGAAAGCGCTTGCTGCTATAGGTTCTGTCGCTTTTAGCACCGGATTAAAATGATTGACAATGGTTAGATAAGATTCAAATGGATCTTTGGTAACGAGTATTGTTTTTCCTTCCGGTACGGTAACTTCTGATGTATTGATGATGATAAAACTTGCTGCACTATTAAGGCAGGTATCATAATATTTTGGATGGTCTACAAAAACCAAATCTCCCGGTTCCACCACATGAATTTCATTGATACCATATACGTTTGCATTTGTATCACCTACAACGCTAGCACCAATTAACTCTGCAATACGACTCACTAAAACAGGACTTGGAAACTTCATACTAAACCATTTGATTGTTGTAAAGGTAATACTCCATACGCATAAGCATTAAGTGCTCAACTCCATTTTACGCTAGATGATTTGATACAGTATTCCCATTTGATTCTAAAATGTTAATAAAATTGTTTACAAATAATATTGAATCATCTAAAAGTATTTTTAATATTGTGGTAGGGAAATTTATTTCCCTGTACTTACTAACCCATCCATATATAAAGTCTCGCTTCTGCGAGACTTTTGTTTTCTACATGAATCAGTACTTTATTATCTACAAACCCTACCTTGTTGCTTCTCAGTTTTCGCCCATCGAAAACAAAGAAACGCTGGCTAATTACTTTGACGTACCAAAGGATGTATACCCTGTTGGTAGGCTTGATGCAGATAGTGAAGGCTTACTTATTTTAACAAACGATACTTCTTTAAACCATAAATTATTACATCCAAGTTTTGCGCACCAGCGTACCTATTATGCGCAAGTGGATGGCGCCATTACCAAAGAAGCGGTTCAAAAGTTAGAGGCAGGTGTAACCATTCAGGTAGATGGAAAACCGTATCTCACTAAACCTGCAAGAGCAGCCATTTTTGAAATTGATCCGGTGGTCCCTCCCAGAAATCCACCTATCAGATTTAGAAAAGAAATTCCAGCGCCATGGATTCATTTGTCTTTAACCGAAGGAAAAAATAGACAAGTACGTAAAATGACCGCTGCAGTTGGCTTTCCTACCCTAAGGCTTATACGCTATAGTATTGGAAAGCTTTCTATTGCGGGCATGCAGCCGGGCGATATCATTGAAATGGGTCAGAAAGAAATCATGTATCAGATACTATAATAAAGCGGCGCCTTAGTTCTTTTTGGGAAACGAGCCGCATGTCTTAATTTCGCAGCGCGCGTTATAAGATTAGCTAGTTAAGAATCTACCGCGCCATTAAATTCTTATAAAATATGAGTCAGCCACATTTAAGTGAACAAGAAATCATTCGTAGAGAAAAATTGCAAGCGATGCAAAGCGCAGGTGTGGATGCATTTCCTGCGGCGCTATATCCAGTAACGCATTACTCTACAGATATTAAAGAAGGATTTACCGAAGAAACAGCGGCTAATTATGCAGCTGTTTGTGTGGCTGGACGTATCATGAGTATCAACGATAAGGGTAAAGTATTTTTTATAAAAATTCAGGACACCAAAGGCATTATTCAACTCTATGTAAAAAGAGACAATATTTGTCCTGCCGAAGACTTTAGTTTTTGGGACAATGTTGTAAAGCATGGCCTAGATTTAGGTGATATTATTGGCGTAACTGGTTATGCCTTTATTACCAAAACGGGAGAGACCTCTATTCACGCTGATAGCTTAACCCTACTTACAAAATCATTAAAACCATTACCGGTTGTTAAACGTGATGATGAGGGTAATGTATTTGATGCAGTAACAGATCCGGAGTTTAGATACCGTCAACGTTACGCAGATTTAATTATCAATCCGGATGTAAAAGACACGTTTGTAAAAAGAACAAAACTAATCAATACCATTCGTGAATTTTTAAATACACAAGGTGCGTTAGAGGTTGATACGCCTGTGTTACAGGCCATTCCGGGTGGTGCAGCAGCGCGTCCGTTTGCAACGCATCACAATGCACTAGACACGCCATTTTATTTGCGTATTGCCAATGAGCTGTATTTAAAAAGACTCATTGTTGGTGGATTTGATTGGGTATATGAGTTTAGTAGAAATTTTAGAAATGAGGGGATGGATAGAACGCACAATCCAGAATTTACGGTGTTAGAATGGTACACCGCCTACAAAGATTATTTCTGGATGATGGAAACCACCGAGCAATTATTTGAAAAAATTGCCTTGGCGTTACATGGTACTACTGTTGTAACAGTGGGTGATAAAACCATTGACTTTAAAGCACCCTTTAAGCGCATTAGTATTCATGATGCCATTAAAGAAAATACAGGTATTGATGTAAGTGGCCTAGACGAAGAGGGATTAAGAGCCGTGTGCAAACAATTACATATTGATGTGCCTACAAATATTGGAACAGGCAAGCTTATTGATGAGCTTTTTGGTGCAACTTCGGAGCACACTTTTATTCAGCCTACATTTATAATTGACTATCCGGTAGAAATGAGTCCTTTAACCAAAAAGCACCGTTCTAAACCCGGACTTGTAGAGCGTTTTGAGCTCATGGTAAACGGTAAGGAAATTGCCAACGCTTATTCTGAATTAAACGACCCTATCGATCAGCGCGAACGTTTTGAAGAGCAAATGAAACTGATGGAGCGTGGTGACGATGAAGCAATGTTTATTGACCACGACTTTTTACGTGCACTAGAGTATGGCATGCCACCAACTGCAGGTATTGGTATTGGGATAGACCGTTTGTGTATGATGATGACCAACCAGCCTTCTATTCAGGATGTGTTGTTGTTCCCTCAAATGCGCCCCGAAAATCCAACAAACTAAATTCAGCTAGATACTTTTATACAAAGAGCATTACACAAAGAGGTCGTTGAATAATTGCCCTCCAGGCACTACTGCGTAGTGGTCTAGATTGGTGATGCCTTCTTGGGCAAGTACTTCTTCGTCGGTAAAGGTATTGCCAGTGCAATCACTCGCCTTTTGCTTTAAAATATAGTACGCCGCGTCGGCCATGATATCTGTGGTACGGCTCATATTGGCAAGCGCCTGACCGCCTAATAAGTTTCGAACGGCAGCGGTATCAATGGTTGTTTTTGGCCAAATGGCATTGGAGGCAATACCAGCAGCTTTAAACTCCTGCGCCCAACCTATCGCCAGCATACTCATGTTGTACTTGCTAATGGTATATGCTACGTGTGGCCCCAACCACTTTGGATTCATGTTAATGGGTGGCGAAAGGGTAAGTATGTGTGGGTTGTTTCCTTTTTTTAAATACGGCAAAGCATGTTTCACCACTAAAAAAGTGCCGCGCACATTAATGCTATGAATAAGATCAAACTTTTTACTTTCTGTTTGTTCCGTTCCAGTTAATTGAATGGCAGAAGCGTTGTTAATGACAACATCGATGCCGCCAAATGTTTCCGCGGCTTTTGCAATCGCTGCTTCTATTTGATCTTCAAATCTAATGTCTACTTGTACTGCCAAACACTTACCACCAGCAGCTTCTACCTCTGCAGCAGCAGAATAAATCGTACCTCCAAGGCGCGGATCTTCGGTAACACTTTTTGCAGCAATAATAATATTCGCGCCTTCTTTTGCAAGCTTAATAGCAATGGCTTTTCCAATACCCCTGGTTGCACCAGTAATGAGTACCGTTCTATTTTTAAATGGCATACGTACTGTTTTATTTCCAGCCTAAAAACTGGGTAATGAGTGTTTCAGTTTCCGCACAGGCAGTAGCTAAATCGTCATTAACAACACAGTGGTTAAACTGATGGCTAAATGAAATTTCGTAACTCGCTTTGTTAAGTCTAGTGGCTATACTTTCTGGCGTTTCAGTGCCTCTTAAAGATAATCTTTTTTGAAGGGCTTCGATGCTTGGTGGTAAAATAAAAAGCGATAAACTATTATGCGCAAACTCTTGCTGTACGTGCACTGCGCCTTGTACGTCAATATCGAGCATCGGAATTTTACCAAGACCCCATATGCGGTCCAGTTCCGATTTTAGGGTGCCATAATAACTTCCCTCATACACCATTTCCCATTCTATAAATGCGTCTTCGTCAATTTTTTGTTTGAAATCATCAACACTCATAAAATGATAATCTATGCCATCTACTTCTTGTCCACGAGGTGCTCTGGTAGCTGCAGATATAGAGAAAGAAAGCGCCGGATATTTATCTAGTAAATACCTTGTAATGGATGTCTTACCCGCGCCGGAAGGCGCGGTAAGGATAATTAATTTTTGCAAACCTTTTTCCATGATTACAAAGAAACGCTTTTTAATAATAATGCTATCTGATCGCAGCTATTTAATCAGCTCTATCTGATCCAACTGGTCTTTTCTACGGCGGTCCCATTTCTTTTGCCTTCTGCTTTTGGTGCATCTGAGTAGCCTAGGTACAATAGCCCCATCACCACATCATCTTCTGCAAGGCCCCAAAAACTTTTGAGTGCGGGATGGTGTGTCATACCGCCCGTGCTCCAAAGCGCACTGATACCAAGGGCTTCGGCGCCAAGTAGTATGTTTTGCATGGCCGCGGCGGTAGCCGCGATTTCTTCTACGACAGCAATTTTTGCAGGGACCTGCCTTTGCATATACACGCCTATAATATGGGAAGTTTGGCTCCCCAATTGTTGCAGGTTTTCGAATTTAGCAGTGGTAAACAGTTCGGGATCCGTGTTTGTTTTGTAGAGCGCCGCGTGGGCTTCGCAAAATGTTGCAACGCCATTTCCAGCATATACTTTAAATCGCCATGGTTCTGTTCTGCCATGTGTAGGCGCCCAGTGTGCGAGGTTTAATAAATTTGTAATGATTTCGTCTTCAATTTTTGTACCATTAAATGAAGCAGGCTTACTTGATCTTCTCGATAAAATAATTTCAGAAAGTGTATTCATTTTTTCCATGCTGTAAATGTAAGTGCGTTATCTTATATTTATAACACAATAAATTGTAGTTATGTTTTGTAAACGCGCTTCTATTCTTTTTGTTTTGTTGGCTGCTGTTGGTATATCAACTGCGCAAACAACTGCTACCACAGTGTTTGAGTCGGGTACTGAAGGTCATAAAATTTACCGTATACCAGCTATTGTAAAGCTTCCAAACAAAAATTTATTGGCATTTTGTGAAGGGCGAGTTAACGGCGGTGGTGATTTTGGTGATATCAATATTGTACTTAAAAAAAGTACCGATGGAGGCGCTACCTGGTCTGCACTTTCAACCGTTATCGATTATGATAAATTACAAGCGGGTAATCCAGCACCTGTAGTAGACCTTACAGATCCACGATACCCAAAGGGACGTATTTTTTTATTTTACAATACAGGCAATAATGATGAATATTCGATGCGGATGGCAAAGGGTATTCGTGAAGTTTGGTATGTAACATCAGAAGATGGTGGTGATACATGGTCTAGCCCTACAAATATTACAGCGCAAGTACACCGCCCCAACCAACCGGGCGTGAATAAGGCCTATTCATTTAAAGAAGATTGGCGCAGTTATGCCAATACGCCGGGCCATGCCACACAGTTTACTGCTGGAAATTATAAGGGACGCATTTATGTAGCAGCAAACCACTCTTCAGGTCCTCCACAAAAGAACTTCGAAGATTACAATGCGCATGGTTTTTATACCGACGACCATGGCCAAAGTTTTTCGCTTGCAAACTCAGTTTTATTACCTGGAAGTAACGAAGCCACTGCTGCTACTTTAAGTAATGGACGGCTCATTTTAAATGCACGCAATCAAGCGGGCACTGTTAAACTCAGACATATTTCTTTTAGTAATGATGGTGGCGTAAGTTGGCAAGAAAATTATTTTGATTCAAGTTTAGTTGATCCTGTAAACGAAGGATCCATTCTTGAAATAGGACATAAAAAAGGAAAGACAATACTCGCTTTTTCTAATGCTGCCGATACAAAAAAAAGAGACAATCTAACACTTCGCATTAGTTATGACGAAGGAAAAACTTGGACGAGTAATTCCACAAAAAATAAAGCCATTATAATTGCGAAAGCGCCAGAAAATTACAAAGGAGATTACGCTGCTTATTCAGACCTTGTTGCATTAGACGCAAAACGAATTGGCGTTCTTTATGAAAAAGAAAACTACAGTAAAATTGTGTTCACCATTTGTAATTGGAAATAAAACTAGTAGCGTTTTTTAAAGCCACCACCACTGCGGTTGTCGCGACCACCTTGGCTATTACCTTGTCCGCCACCGCCAGGTCTATTGCCGCCGCCACCACCGCTGCGACCCCTGTTGTTATTGTTGTTGCGGTTGTTTCTACCTCCAAAATTTTGCTGCCAACGACCACCATTATTGCGGCCGCCGCTTCCGTAATCATCTCTTTCAAAATTTTGATTGCGATGTTTAATATATGGCGTGTTGCTAAATTCTAATTGACCACCAGTGATGGTGTCTAGTTCACTTCTAATCGCATCATCATGCACAAGTTCTTTGTGCCAGTTGCTGTAAGCAAGCTTCATGTAATAAGCGATATGATGTGCGAAGCCAGCCTTTTTTTCTGGGTCTTCTTGTTCGAGTGCTTTATTGATCACCACTTCTAAATTTTTTCCTAAGTGCGCATATTTTGGATGACGCTTTGGATAAGGAAGTGGATCTGGTTTTAATTTGTACGTTTCTTTTTGTGGAATCGGATAAGGACTATCAACGTCTAATTTAAAATCACTGATAAAAAATAAGTGATCCCATAATTTATGTTTGAAATCTTCTACGTTTTTTAAATGCGGATTTAAAAATCCCATTAGTTCAATAACGCCTTGTGCTTGTTGTTGACGTTTTGCTCTGTCTTCGATCGTGAGTAAATATTCAACCATCCTTTGTACGTGACGGCCATATTCTTTCATTCCTAAATAGTTTCTTCCAGTATTGTAGTCCATGTAAATCTTGGTGTAATGTAAAAAATTGTAGTCCCTACTAAACCTGTAATGGTTGTGTAATTATTACGTAGGGTAGGGCAAATGTATGAAATAGTGGCTTTAAATCATTTTTTAATCAGTGGCGAAGGCTGTTTATCTTTGGGAAATGGAACAGATTCTGCAACAAATTGAGGCCTACAAGTCTGAAATGGCTGCTTTTGAAGCTACAACCCCCGATGCGGTTGAGGCTTTTCGTATTAAGTACCTGGGAACCAAGGGTTTAGTTAAGTCGGTGCTGGGTGAAATGAAAAATGTACCCCCCGATCAGCGTAAAGAATTTGGCCAGGTTTTAAATGAATTTAAAGCTTTTGCAGAAGCTCGTTATGAGGCTTTACAGGGCGCTGCGGCTCCGGTGAGTGCTGCGGCAAGTTCAGGTATTGATTGGTCATTACCTGCAGATCCTACCGAAGTGGGTACCCGTCATCCTTTAAGTATTGTGCGCGGACAAATGGTTTCTATTTTTAGAAGACTAGGTTTTGCGGTTGCAGAAGGTCCAGAAATTGAAGACGATTGGCACAATTTTGGCGCCATGAATTTACCAGAAGATCATCCTGCTAGAGACATGCAGGACACGTTTTATATTCAACAAAATCCGGACTGGTTACTACGTACACATACTAGTAGCGTTCAGGCTAGGGTGATGGAAACGCAAAAGCCACCTATCAGGGTTATTTGTCCGGGCCGTGTATACCGTAACGAAACAATTAGTGCACGTGCGCATTGTTTTTTTCATCAGGTAGAAGGTTTATACATCGATGAAAATGTAAGCTTTGCAGACCTTAAACAAACACTTTATTTTTTCGTACAAGAAATGTTTGGCAAAGATGTGAAAGTGCGTTTTAGACCTAGTTATTTCCCTTTCACTGAGCCTAGTGCGGAGATGGATATCAGTTGTCAAATTTGTAGTGGCAAAGGATGTAATATTTGTAAGCACACGGGTTGGGTAGAAATTTTAGGTAGTGGTATGGTACATCCAAAAGTGCTAGAAAATTTTGGCATCGACTCTACAAAGTATACTGGCTTTGCGTTTGGCATGGGTGTAGAAAGAATCACGCAGTTAAAATACCAGGTCAACGATTTAAGATTGTATTCTCAAAACGATATGCGTTTTCTGAAACAATTTACTGGCGCCTTATAAAAAAATATGCTGCATAACACCAAGGGTATTGTGTTACGTGTTACTAAATACGGGGACACAAGTATTATCACATCTGTTTATACCGAGCTTTTTGGTTTGCAACAATATATTGTTAAAGGGGTAAGAACGTCCAGTAAAAAAGGCGCTACTAAAAGTGTTTTTTATCAGCCCGCTGCTATTCTAGAATTAGAAGCGTATCATAGTCCTTTAAAAGCAATGCAAATTTTAAAGGATGCAAATTGGAGTTATGTGTACCAAGAGGTGTATGCGAATGTGGTCCGAAACGCAGTGGCTACTTATATTGTAGAAATTTTGCAACAAATTTTACAGCCCGAACCTCATCCCGAATTATTTTATTTGATTGAAGACACCCTAAAGCAATTAGACAAAGGCGGGCCAATACTGGTAAGTAATTTGCCGATATATTTTTTGATTCATTTAAGTGAAACCCTGGGTTTTGGGCTGCAGGGAAATTATAGTTTGGAGACGCCTTTTTTAGACGTTAAAGAAGGCCAATTTGTGAGCGAAAAACCGGCACACCCTTATTTTTTGGAAGGAGTAGAAGCGCAAACGGCGTCTAATTTTATGACCCTTCAGTTTTATAATAATTTAGAAACGATTGAGTTAAATGGTGCCTACCGAAAAAAGATACTTGAATTGTTTCAACTCTCTTTAAGTTGGCACTACAAAAAGTTTAATGAAATAAAATCTTTACCTATCTTACAAGCCGTCTTACACTAATACATCTATGGAAGTACATCACCACTCGCACCACCCTAAAAAGTGGAAGGAATATATCACCGAGTTTTTAATGTTGTTTTTGGCAGTGAGCCTCGGTTTTTTAGCTGAAAATTTAAGGGAAGTTTATATAGAAAAAGAAAGGTCGCATGAACTTATTCTTCAATTGCAATCGGATATAAAAAACAACATCAAACTTATTGATTCTGTTGTTTTGCGTGATAAAGCAATGCTAAAAGAATTTGATACTGCTGTCGTTTATTTAATGGCAAACAAGCAAATTTCTCTAGATAGCTTATATCAAAATTTGCCGCCAAGCGTGTTTCGTTTTTTAAGTAAAAACGACACCTATGATCAAATGAAAAGCTCTGCATCACTACGTTACATTAAAGATTCTGTTTTATTGGATAAGATTTTACAGTACGCAAGTGATTGTGAAGCTGCAGAAGCAAGGAGTAGTTCTATGGAAACCGAATTTGTTTTAGGAGAATATTCAAAAGAACTGTACAAATGGATGCCACAGTCTGTAGCAATGGAGAAAATAATTAGCGAAAGGTCTGGAATCAACACGGTTGTTAATAGAGAAAATACATCTCAACTATTAGTTGATTCAGCCCAGGTTGTTTTTTTGAAAAGTGCACAAAAACCTAAGCAAATTATTTATTGCAATGCCGCAAAATCAGATGACATCAAATCTGATGTATTACCCAAAATTAATAGAAGAATAGTCCTCCTGATAAATACTGTAAGGTTTATGGGGGTTGCTAAACAGAGTGGGTTATCGCTGCTTGAATATATAGAACAAAAAGAAGTAAAGCATTAATATGGAAGTACATCACCATTCGCACCATCCCAAAAAGTGGAAGGAATATATTACCGAGTTTTTAATGTTGTTTTTAGCAGTTACGCTAGGGTTTTTAGCTGAAAATTTAAGAGAAGAGCAAATTATTGCGCATCAAACAGAAAGCGTAATTGCGCAGCTTCGCTTAGAGCTTATGCAAGACACAGCACAACTTAACAATATGAAAAATGTAAGAGCAAAATCAGATTCTGCTGTTGCATTTATAGCATACTTTATTAAAACCAATCAGTTAGAAAGCAATAAAGTTTCTTTTTATTTATTGCATAATTGTGTTTTATACAGGTCAGGAATATTTGAGTCTGGATGTATTGCGCTCGATCAATTAAAATATACTGGCTTATTAAAAAATATCAAAAATGAAAAGCTTAGGCACGCCATTGAGATGTATAATATTAGTCTCAAAAATTTAGAAGCCAGGGCATTGAGAGAAAACAATTTCATGGATAATAATACAGACGAATTACGAACCCTTCCTTTTGATATTTATAAAGCCTACGATAAAAATTTAGAATATCTCAGTACCGAAAAAGGAAAAACCGTTAGCGAAGTCAATGTTATGTGTAATAAAACCTCAATACATTTAAGACTTTTGCCAACGTTTATTCCCGATAAGTTAGTATTGAAGCCATTTAATAAGCAAGAATACTTAAATACCCTTTTCAAACTCAACGGCATTAGAAACTCAACACAAGATCGTCAAAGTGATTTAGCTTATACAAGGGCTGTTGATTTAATAAAAAATATCGAAGTCGAATATCCAAATACATTAAAGACCCAACATTAATATGGAAGTACATCACCACTCGCACCACCCTAAAAAGTGGAAGGAATATATTACCGAGTTTTTAATGTTGTTTTTGGCAGTGAGCCTCGGCTTTTTAGCTGAAAATATTAGAGAGGAACAAATAGTTGCACATCAAACAGAAAGCGTGATGGCGCAGTTGTATCATGAGTTGCAAAAAGACACGGCTAGTGTGCATAGAATTGATGTGATGCACAACAAGCAAGATACAGCTACGATTGTTTTAGAGAATTATATTTTAAATACAAATTTAGAGGATAACAAAGTCAACTTTTTTTACTTACATAATTTTTTATGTACCAGGGAAGGCATATTTGAAACAAGTTGTATAGCACTTGATCAATTAAAGTTTGCCGGCATTTTAAAAAATGTAAAAGATAGTAAGTTGCGCGATTGTATTGAAAAGTATGATTTGATGCTCTTGCAAATCAAAGAAAGAACGCAAAGAGAAGAAGATTTCATGAACCGCTATATGGATGATATTCGTATTGCACCTTTCGATTACTATTATAGAACTGTAAAAGCTAGTTCAGATTCCTTTATTAACGTTAAAGGGAGCAGTATAAGTTCGGCACTCATTACCTACCGAAATAAAATCTGGGATTTTAAATTAAACAAGACCTTTATACCCGATAACCTTACCTTAAAAGTTTTTGATAGATCAATTTATTTAAATCGCATGTTACAGCTCAATGGAATTCGTATGTCCACCAATAAAAACCAAACCATTGAAATACTCAAAGCGGGTACAGAATTATTACAAAACATTGAGCGGGTATATCCTCATATCAATGAGGCGCATTAAATTATTCTAGTACTAGTTGTCATATTTTCAATTAAAACAAGCCCTGGCTTCTTACCTTTTTCAATGGTTCCAAGGGTGTCTTCCATTTGAAGGGCACGCGCACCATTACCGGTAATCCAGGTGAGCATTTCCGCTAAAGGTATTTCAGGATTATGCGCTTGAATCTTTTTTAATTCGTCGAGCATATTTAATGACCAGTTACTTGCGTAACTATCTGTTCCTACTATAATATTAGCATGTTGCTCACGAAGAAGTTGAACGGGTGGCATAGTGTTTTCGATGTACTGGTTAGCGCTTGGACATAAGCACCAATAGGCATCTGTGTTTGTTGCTTGCACGGCACCAATATCTGATACCGATGTAAAACTATTGTGTACCCAAATTGTTTTTGAAGCAGCTTCTAAATAAGGAAGTACCGATTGTAAACTCGTGGTTTTTGTAGGCGTAAAAAAATCTAAATCAACACCCACTCTTGCATACATGTCTACAAAAGCGCCTATTTTATTTTCAAAAAAATCGTTTTCTGCTTTTGTTTCTTGGTTGTGAATGCTAACGGTGTGTGATCCATATGCTGCCGCTAGTAATTGAAGTAATGCGGCAGGAACCGAGTAAGGTGCATGTGGTACCACTACAGCGTTTAATCCATTATTAATATATTCATGTTGCAATGATAAGCCAGCTTCCATTTTTTGAGCAGCTAGCAAAGGGTCTAATCCATAAATTTCAATAAAATTGTAGTATGCTAATTTGCCTTTTGTTTTTGCAGCAATGGTATCTGCTGTGTTACAAATATCACCCACGGCTACAATACCATTATTGTACATTTCAGTTTCTGCAGCTTCTATGGCAGCATCAATAATTTCTTGAGCGGCCGCACGTTTAGGTACAATTTGTTTGACAAATTCTGAAAGACCCGTTTGTGTTGGAATAGCGCCTTTTAAATGCGATAATTCTAAGTGGCAATGCGCGTTAATAAAACCAGGTGATAATATACCGTCTAAAAATTTATAGTCTTCTCCCGCTTCAGAAGCAGGGATTACATCTACAATGGTTCCATCTTGTGTAGTAACAACAACAGTGTTACCACCTTCAATCATTGCGTGTCCTGTAAAAAGAGATTGCGGTTTAAATTTGTGGTACATAGTTACAAGGGTAAATTATTAAATACCACCAATTGAAATTGGGTGCGACTTTTATTTTGTTGAATTTGTTGCATCAGTCCAAGTTCTAATTTAATAGCAGGACTTGCTTGATAACCTATTGCACCATACACTCTATTTCTATCAAATAATGTAGAGGCGGTATGCATAAATATTTCATTATAGATACTGGCATACCAAGTTTTTGCAATCATTTCTTTTTTACTAATAGGTATATTCAAACCTAAAAAATAGCGGAACCTAATTTTAAAATTATCTGGAATAAAACGTTCTTCTAAACGGTAGCGGTGCTGAACATAAACCCTGCCAATATTTTGTTTAGAAATAAACTGTTGGTAGGTACGCCACTCAATTTGCCTCGTTTTAATATTGGTTCCAGCGTTATACGGTTCCGATTGAATATACCCTAGGCCTAAAAGTAAGTTGTTGTTACCTGGCGTTAAATTTTTTCCAATACCCGTTCTAATCAATAATTGTTCTAGATCACCAATGGCGTTGTAATTTCTGTGCTGAATTTCATTGGTCCAAAGCCAATCCTTTTTAAAAGACTGATTGCCAAAATAAATGAGCCAGTTGCCTGTTGGCGATGTTTGAGCATGCCCAGCAATTTGCAGTAGTGCAACCAGCACAACCAAACACGCAATTTTCTTCATAGAAGATAAAATTACAACATTTAGTGTGGAAGTTAAAGTTGAGTGTTAGCTAAAATTAAAAAAGTTGAACAAAAATAATAATCAGTGTTATAGCAATTGAAGCTCCTAAAAGCATTTTTTTATTAAGATTTATTCTAGATCTCAATAAAAAAAATGAAACAAGGGAACATAATAGTAAAATAGTAACAATTGAAAAGTAGTATTTGTTAATCCAGGCATTAGAAAGTGATCTTGCTAGTATCATCAACGCAAGCGCAATAAATGGAACCGACCGTATTAATTTTACATTTTTCATACTTCGTAATTTTAAGTAGTTCTACATTTATTTGCAGCTAAATTGCAGTTATCTCCAGCAGTTTTTTGATACAATATTGAAGTACCGTGACACAATATTCCAAATATAAAAGTAACGTCTAATGCAGAACATCCCAAATGCATAATCGTTGCTTCTGCAGCAACAGACAAAATACAATTAACTCTAATTTTTTCACAATCATCATACATGGAATTTAAAGTAATCTGCATTGAATTAAACGTATTCTTATGACTTAGTTGTTTATAGGTTTTTAGGACAGCAGCTTTTTTCTCTTCATTTGTGTAGGCATTAAAATCGTATTTTTTCCAAAGCTGCCTCATAATATTGGATAATTGAATGTATTCAAAACGAAATTCTTCATTATTGCTATAGCCATATGCCTTATACATTAAGTTAGCTTCTTCATTCGAAATTTTTCCATCTTTCAGTAAGCTGGACAATAAGGTATAATCTTGAACAGAATTGAATTGATTTTGCATTTTAAATACATAATCTTGAAAAAGAGGATCCTTGTCAATGTTATTAATCGAGAGTTTTAGAACTTCTTCGCTAGACACTTTTTTGCATCCACCAAGAATTAAAGAAAAAAGGAAAATAATTATTACAGAAGGGAAGATACTTCTGCTAAATGATGTTTTAATTCTCATGTGGTTAGATTTTAGATTAATCGTAACGATTCTAGACTAAATCTAATTTTTTTTGAAGCCCTTTTGCAATGTATTTATACGCTTAGTTGAGTTATTATATAATCGATTAGAAAAGTCATTGGAGTGACTTAGGTATTCAGTCACTCATCTAGCAGATATATTCTTGATGAATTAAATATTATTACAATAAATAACCTCATGATAATCAACGAATATTTTGATGATTAATTTAATTATTCAAATTTATAATTGAAAATCAATGACTTATAAAGGTACGCGTAAAAATAAACCCCAAAATACTTGGTAAATCCCTTCTGCTGCCTCACCTTTGCCGTCCATTTAAAACCAGCGGGATAGCGCTGGGTCATTAAAACTAAATATTATGAGTAAACTTCATTTCACCACCAAGCATGCAAACGCGGCTACTGTTCAGCACAACTGGTATGTGGTTGACGGTACTAATCAAACCGTAGGACGTATTGCATCAAAAATCGCGGCTGTTCTTCGTGGTAAGAACAAAGCGTATTACACTCCACACGTAGACTGTGGCGATTATGTTATTGTGATTAACTGCGAAAAAGTTGTTTTCACAGGAAACAAATTTCATGACAAACAATACATCAACTTCTCTGGCTACCCAGGTGGTAAAAAAGAAGAAGCTGCAGAAGATTTAATCAAGCGTCGTCCAGAAGTAATTATGGAAAGAGCGGTAAAAGGTATGTTACCTAAAAACCGTTTGGGTCGCAAGATGATCAAAAAGTTATTTGTTTATGCAGGTGCTGCTCATCAACACAGCGCACAGCAACCAAAAGAACTTACATTCTAAACCAATTACAAAACATTAATTCCAACATAAATGGAAAAACAAAAAAACGCAGTTGGTCGCCGTAAAGAAGCTGTAACCCGTGTATTTATTAGCAAGGGTGAAGGTAAGATCACTGTAAACGACAAAGACTATAAAGCTTATTTCCCACTTGTTTACTTGCAAAATCAAGTAGAAGCGCCTTTAAAAACTGCAGAAGTGGAAGGTAAATTTGACATCGTAATTAACGCACAAGGTGGTGGCCTTAAAGGTCAAGCCGAAGCTGCAAAGCTTGGTATCGCTCGTGCTTTATTAGAGATGAATCCTGAATTCCGCCCTACTTTAAAAGCAGCTGGTCAATTGAAGCGTGATCCACGTAGTGTTGAACGTAAGAAATTCGGTCACAAGAAAGCACGTAGAAGCTATCAGTTCAGCAAACGTTAATCAAACTTATACTCTAACAAATTATACAATCATACAATGGAAAATAATACTTCATTACAGCAACAACTTTTGGAGGCCGGCGTACACTTTGGTCACCTCAAAAAGAAGTGGAATCCTAAGATGTTACCTTACATCTTTGCTGAGAAGAAAGGTATTCACATTATTGACCTCAATAAAACAGTAGATCACTTACAAGAAGCTGCTGCCGCTGTTAAGCAAATTGCAAAGAGTGGTAAGAAGATCATGTTTGTTGCTACTAAAAAGCAGGCAAAAGAAATCGTGAGCGAATGTGCGAAGCGTGTAAACATGCCTTATGCAACTGAGCGTTGGTTAGGTGGTATGCTTACCAACTTTAACACAGTTCGTAAGAGCGTTAAAAAGATGCAAAGCATTGAAAAAATGTTAGCTGACGGAAGCGCAGAAAGCTTAACTAAAAAAGAGCGTCTTACTTTAAGTCGTGATAAAGAAAAAATGGAAAAAGTATTAGGTGGTATCGCGCAATTAGGCCGTTTACCAGCTGCACTTTTCTTAGTAGATATTGGTGTAGAACATATTGCACTTGCTGAAGCAAAACGTTTAGGCATTACAACTTTTGGTATGGTAGATACCAACTGTGATCCTAATAAAGTTGACTTTGCAGTACCTGCAAATGATGATGCAACAAAATCTATTGCAATCATTACCAACTACATCGTTGCTGCAATTGCAGAAGGTTTAGCAGAACGTCAAGCATCTAAAGATGATGACGAGTCTGATGAATCAAACAACGAAAACGAAGCAAAAGCTCGTAGACTAGAAGCAGAAGCGCAAGCTGAAGCTGGTCGCGGCGGTCGCAGAGCACCTGCTAGCGCAGATGGTGCTGCTCCTAAGCGTCGTACCACAACAGGCACTCGTCGTCCTGCTGGAAAATAAATTACAACTCAATTGGGCCATCACTTCAATACCTTTTGGTAATGACTTGTGGCCCAATTTTTATAAAGCCTAAAAATTAATTATTATGAGTACTGTAAACATTACAGCCCAAGATATTAACAAGCTCCGTCAGGCAACTGGTGCGGGTATGATGGATTGCCGTAAAGCATTAACAGAATCTGCTGGTGATTTTGAAGCGGCTATTGATTGGTTAAGAAAGCAAGGTCAAAAAGTTGCTGCAAAACGTAGCGACCGTGAAGCAAAAGAAGGTGTGATTATTGCACAAACTTCTGCTGATAAAAAAGTTGGTTTTGTAGTTTGTATTTCTTGCGAAACGGATTTCGTTTCTAAGAATGCCGAGTTCGTTGCATTTGCGCAAAGCATTGCTGATGCTGCTGTTGCAAATGATGTAAAATCTGCTGAAGAATTAAATGAAGTGGTGATCAACGGCGCTAAAGTGTCTGATATGATCAACGATAAATTAGCTTCTATCGGTGAAAAAATTGGTGTTGCTAAATTCGAAAGAGTAGAAGCTGCTTATGTAGCATCTTATATCCACGGTGCAAACCGTATGGGTGTATTAGTAGGATTAAATAAAGAAGCAGCAGAAGCTGGTAGAGACGTAGCAATGCAAATTGCAGCGATGAATCCACTTGCTGTTGATGCAAATTCTATTCCTGCTGATGTTATTGAAAGAGAGCGTGCTATCATCATCGATACCATGAAAGAAGATCCTAAAATGGCTGGCAAACCTGACGAAATGGTTGCTAAAATTGCAGAAGGTAAAATCAATGCTTTCTTCAAAGAAAATACCCTTTTAGCGCAAGCTTTTGTTAAGGACGGTGGTATCAGCGTTGAGGCTTACTTAAAATCTGCTGGCGACGTTGTTGTTACAGAGTTTAAGCGTGTAGCTTTAGGTTAAATTGTAGTTTCAAACTGCTTATATATAGAGGCCCTCACGGGCCTCTATTTTTTTGCCTCGGTTTTCTTTGGCACTTGGCTAAAAATTGAGGTTATTTGCATATATAAATGACCCATTATGCTTCCTAAGTACAAAAGAATCTTACTTAAATTATCAGGTGAAGCCTTATTAGGTGAACAAAAAAATGGCGATCCGTTCAATCCAAAAATTATTGAGCAGTACGCGCAGGATATTAAAAAAGTAGTAGACCTAGGGGTACAAGTTGCCATTGTTATTGGCGGTGGCAATATATACAGAGGCATGAATGAAGCCGATAGCGGCATTGAACGAGCACATGGTGATTATATGGGCATGCTCGCAACGGTTATCAATGCCATGGCGATGCAAGCGATGCTAGAAAAAATTGGTGTGTACACCCGCTTACAAAGTGCGATTAACATGGAGCAGGTAGCAGAACCGTATATCCGCCGCAAAGCATTAAGACATTTAGAAAAAGGTCGCGTTGTAATATTTGGTGCAGGTACAGGTAATCCTTATTTCACAACCGATACCGCAGGTTCTTTACGTGCGATTGAAATGAAGGCCGATGTGATTTTAAAAGGTACACGCGTAGATGGTGTGTACAGCGCCGATCCTGAAAAAGATCCTACGGCTACTAAATTTGAAACCATTGGATTTCAGGAATGCATTTCTAAAAATTTAAAAGTTATGGACATGACAGCATTTACGCTGTGCATGGAAAATAAATTACCCATCATTGTGTTTGATATGAACAAGCCTGGCAACTTATTAAAAGTAGTTGAAGGTATTCAAGTTGGAACACTGGTTGGTTAATCAAATAAAAACTGGACACATGAAAAAATGGCTCCTTGTAATATTTATTGTTGTTGCTTCACAAGTAAATGCGCAACAAAAATTAAGTTTATCAGATGCCATTACTATTTCATTAAAAAATAGTTACGATATTGAACTGGTTAGAAACCAACTAGCCATTAGTAATATCAACAACAACCCGGGTGTTGCAGGAGCCTTGCCAACAGTGAATCTTACGGCTTCTGATAACGAACAAATTATTTCGATCAATCAAAAATTTCCAGACGCAAGCCGTAACACACAGCGTAATAATGTTGGATCTAATATTTTACAAATGGGTGTTACCGGAAGCATGCTACTCTATAATGGTAACCGTGTTGTAGCTACTCAAAAAAGATTGGCGCAATTAGAGCTACTCAATAAAAACGTACTCAATGCGCAACTTCAAAATACAATGGCACTTGTTAGTGTACGTTATTATGAAATTGTCCGTCAACAAGAGCTGCTAAAAACCATTCAAAAATCAATCGACGTTTTTCAAAAAAGATTGGATTTGTTAGAAGCGCGCAAAGAAGCAGGACTTGCGAACAATGCAGATATCTATCAGGCCAAGCTTGATTTAAATCAGCAAAAACAAGCGCTTCAAACACAGCATTTAATTATCAAGCAAAGCAAAGCAGACTTATTGCAGTCCATGATTCAGGCGCCGGATTCAGTGATTTTGATTGATGATAAAATTTCGATTGATAAAAATTTGTCTTTAGAAAATATCAAAGGGGCACTTCCTTCTAATCCAGATTATTTAGCAGCAGCTACTCAAATTACCATCAATCAACTCATCGAAAAAGAAACGGCTGCGCTTCGTATGCCTTCATTAAGAGCAACCACTGGTTTCAATTTGAATAGCAATAAAAGTGCAGCAGGATTTATCTTACTCAACCAAAGTTATGGTCCATTTTTTGGTGTCAACCTAAGTGTGCCGCTTTATAATGGTTCAGTATTTAAGCGTCAGGGTCAAGTTGCCGCTATCAATACAAGAAGTGCAAAACTCCAACAAGAAAATCTAGCGCTTACTTTAGAAACAAACGCCGTTAAAACATTTAACGCCTATACCAACGCACTTGCACAACTACAAACAGAAACGGATAACTATGCGCTTTCTAGTCAGTTACTAGATTTAGTGATGCAAAAATTTGAACTTGCACAGGCCACCATTATTGAAGTGCGTCAGGCGCAACAAAGTTTTGAAAATGCTGGCTACCGTTTAGTAAACCTTCAGTACACTGCAAAAATTGCAGAAATAGAACTAAATAGACTTGTAAGCAAATTGGCTTTATAATTTTTATACATCCTGTATGCATGTTACCTCTAAATTACCGAGTACCGGCATTAGCATTTTTACGGTGATGAGTGAGCTGGCTGCAAAGCATGGCGCCGTTAATTTAGGTCAAGGATTTCCGGATTTTGACATGCCTCAAGACCTTGTAGAATTGGTTGCAGCTGCCATGCGAAGATATAACCAGTACACGCATTTAAACGGCTATTTACCCCTAAGAGAGGCCATTGCGGGCAAAGTAGCGGCGCTTTATGGCACCCATATTTCACCAGATTCAGATATCATTGTTACACCAGGCGGCACGTATGCCATATATACCGCCCTTACCACTATTTTACATAAAGGCGATGAAGTCATTGTGTTTGAGCCTTGTTACGATAGCTATATTCCAAATATTGAAATCAATGGCGCCGTGGCGGTTACCATTCCACTTCAATTTCCAACGTATAGTATTCCATGGGATAAGGTTCGCGAAAAAATTACTGCACGTACAAAGTGCATCATGATTAATTCACCACACAATCCAACTGGAACGGTACTATCAAAAAATGATATTGAAGAGTTAAGACAAATTGTTGCGGATACGCAAATTATTATTCTAAGTGACGAAGTGTATGAGCATTTAGTATTTGATGGCGTGGAGCACCAAAGCATACTTCGATATCCCGATTTGTTGGCGCGTAGTTTTGTATGTTTTTCTTTTGGCAAAACCTATCATGCTACTGGATGGAAATTAGGCTATTGTATTGGTGATACAGGTTTAATGGAAGCTTACCGCAAAGTGCATCAGTTTAATGCCTTTTGTGCAGACACGCCTAAGCAAGTAGCACTTGCTACTTATATGGAAAACAAAGATGCTTATTTGCAACTGGGCGCTCAAATGCAGGTAAAGCGTGACTATTTCCGAAATCTTATGAAAGCCACGACACTGCAGTGTTTGCCATCTAGTGGAAGTTATTTTGAATGCTATAGTTACGCAAATATTTCAGACGCATCAGACACCGATTTTGCCATGAAGCTTATTCAGGAATATGGGGTTGCTACGATTCCAGTATCGGCGTTTTATAAAAACAAAACAGACAACAAAGTGATCCGTTTTTGTTTTGCAAAAAAAGAAGAAACCCTGCAGCGCGCACTTGAAAAATTAGTGTCGCTAAAATAAATAGCTGCTCAAATAATCTTTCAATTAAAACTGCGCCACAATTAATTACCCAATCGCGTTATTGATATCTGCTATTAAATCTTCAATATCTTCTACACCCACACTTAGTCTAATTAAACTATCGGATAATCCGTTTTTAATTCTTTCTTCTCTAGGAATAGAAGCGTGCGTCATGGAAGCCGGATGATTGATGAGTGATTCTACCCCTCCTAAGCTTTCGGCAAGCGCAAATACCTTGGTACTAGAAAGTACTCTAATAGCATTTTCAACACTGTCATCTTTTAAAGTAAAGCTCATCATGCCGCCAAATCCGCGCATTTGTTTTTTAGCAACGCTATAACCCGGATGGTCTTCAAACCCGCACCAGTATACGCGTTCAACCTTTGGGTGCTGCTTTAAAAAGGCAGCCATAGTGGCCCCGTTTTCGCAGTGTCGCTGCATACGCAGGTGAAGTGTTTTGATACCTCTTAATACTAAAAAACAATCCATTGGGCCTGGTACGGCGCCTCTACTTTTTTGGATAAAATATAATTTTTCACGAAGCGTCGCATCATTCATAACAAGGCAACCTTGTATCACATCACTATGCCCACCTAAATATTTGGTAGCAGAGTGCATTACAATATCGGCGCCTAGGTCTAGCGGATTTTGTAAATACGGCGAAGCAAAAGTGTTGTCTACGCAAAGTAAAACCTTGTGTTTTTTTGCGATGCTTGCAACTGCTGCAATATCTGTAATATTCATGAGCGGATTAGTTGGTGTTTCAATCCACAATAATTTTGTTTTGCTAGAAACAGCTTTTTCTATTTGAGTGGTATCAGTGGTATCTACATACGTAAACACAATATTATATTTTGCAAAAATTTTAGTGAAAAGCCTATACGTACCACCATACATATCATTCGCTGCAATCACTTCGTCACCTGGTTCCAATAAAGTAATAACAGCGTCTGTAGCAGCAACACCACTACTAAATGTGAGTCCAAATTTTCCGTTTTCAATTTCTGCAAAAGCGCTCTCAAGGGCTGCCCTGGTTGGGTTTTGGCTACGTGCGTACTCATATCCTTTGTTCACACCAGGCGCTTCTTGCACATAAGTAGAAGTTTGATAAATAGGCGTCATGATAGCGCCAGTAGACGGGTCGGGTTCAGTTCCAGCGTGTATATATTTGGTTGCTAATTTCATAATAGTAAATTTTAAATGCTATTTCTTTTTATTTGTAACGGTTTCTTTAGAAAATGAAATGGGTAACATTACTTTTACTTGGTCCCACATAACAATCAGACCGGCACCTAAACTAGTTTCTTCAAAATATAAAGTAAATGCATCGGTGCTATCCATTGTTTTTGTTACAGGCACTTGCGTGCGTAAAAAATCTTTTTTAGCGTTGTAACTAAAATTACCCCAGCTAAAATTATCTGTATTTAAAATGAGGGTCCAATTGTTTTCGTTTGGAATGCCATAAAGAGTATAGCGTCCCTTAGGCACTAATTTTCCAGCAATTTTTACGGGCACAAAAAATTCAATTTCTGTGGCTTCGTTGGCGCCTAATCGCCAAATAGTATTGTACTGTACAATGTCTCCAAATAAAGGACGTCCATTTTTTTGAGGTCTTCCATATATAACCCTAGCAAAAGGTTCACCGCTAGCCTTTCCACTTAATTTAAGCATGGGGAAATTAGCGGGCCAATAACTCATGTCCATCGGGGACTTATCTAAATCGGAGGGTTTTTGTTGGGCGCTCACCAAAATGCTGGTCATAAGCGCGAGGGCTAAAAAAAGGGGTCTCATGCTTCAAATTTCAACAAAGAAAACCGGTTAAAAAAATTACTTTTGCCCTCACAAATTAATTACCATGACAAAAGGCCCTGTTTCCCAGTTTATTGAGCACCATTACCGCCATTTTAATGCGGCTGCATTAGTGGATGCTGCAAAAGGTTACGAAACCCATTTATTAGAAGGTGGAAAAATGCTCGTGAGTTTAGCGGGTGCTATGAGTACCGCCGAATTAGGTATTAGCCTTGCAGAAATGATTCGCCAAGACAAAATTGCTATCATTAGCTGTACGGGTGCCAACCTTGAAGAAGACGTGATGAATTTAGTAGCGCATAGCCATTACAAGCGTGTGCCTAATTATAGAGACCTAACACCACAAGATGAGTGGGATTTGTTAGAGAACCATTACAACCGTGTTACCGACACTTGTATTCCTGAAGAGGAAGCATTTAGACGTTTACAAAAACACATTGTAAAGTTTTGGAAAGACGCGGAAGCAAAAGGTGAGCGTTATTTCCCACACGAATTTTTATACCAAGTAATTCTTAGTGGAGAGTTAGAGCAGTATTATGAAATTGATCCAAAAAATAGCTGGATGGTTGCTGCTGCTCAAAAAAATATTCCAATTGTTGTTCCAGGATGGGAAGACAGCACTACCGGAAATATTTTTGCTTCTTATGTAATCAAAAATGAATTAAAAGCAAGTACTGTTAAAAACGGTATCGAATATATGATCATGCTTACCGAGTGGTACCGTGCTAATAGTGCAGGAAAGGGTGTAGGCTTTTTCCAAATTGGTGGTGGTATTGCAGGGGATTTTCCAATTTGCGTAGTGCCAATGATGTACCAAGATTTAGAATGGCATGACGTTCCTTTTTGGAGTTATTTCTGTCAAATTAGTGATTCTACAACCTCTTACGGATCTTACTCTGGAGCGGTTCCTAACGAAAAAATTACCTGGGGTAAACTAGATATACATACGCCTAAATTTATTGTAGAAAGTGATGCAACCATTGTAGCGCCACTTATTTTCGCTTACATTTTAGGGCAGTAGTAGCTCAAAAAATAATTCAAATAAAAAAGCCCTCTGATATTTCAGAGGGCTTTTTTATGCAGATATTTTATTGCAGTTTATCTCGCTGGCATTGTTAAAGGAATGTCTCTCTTTAACATCTCATCTCTGTTTGCAATTTCGCAAGCAGTATAGTATACCATTAAGGTTCTTTTTTGCATCAATTCGAAATTGATTTTGTCTACCGTATCTGTAGGTTTGTGGTAGTCTGCTTGAAGCATACCATCATAAAAGAATAAAATAGGTACACCTACTTTAGCAAAGTTGTAATGATCGCTACGGTAGTAAATTCTATTCTTATCATTAGGATCATCAAACTTATAATCAAGTACTAGGTTCGCAGATTTTTTATTAGCAGCCTCATTGATGGTTTGTAATTCAGAACTTAATTTATCATGACCAATTACATAAATATAATTTAATGAATCAGCGGTCATGCGCTCTGTATCTACGCGACCAATCATATCTGTATTTAAATCGGCAGTTGTTTTATCCATTGGATAAAGTGGGTGCTCAGAGTAATATTCAGAACCCCAAAGGCCTTTTTCCTCGCCACTTACAGCCATAAATACAACTGTTCTGCGTGGATACTTTCCTTTTTTAGCTGCAGCTGCAAAAGCTTCTGCCATTTGCATTACACCAACAGTTCCAGAACCATCATCATCGGCACCATAGTAAATTACATCCCCTCTTTTACCAAGGTGATCGTAGTGACCTGTTAAATACAAGTACTCGTCTTTTTTATCGGTACCCGGAATGATTCCAATTACGTTGCTGCTCTCTAAATTTTCAGTTGTTTTGGTAGCAACAATTTGTAAGCCTGCATTGTAAGCACCTTTGGTGGCAGCAGCAATGTCATTTAAACTTAAAGTGGTTGTATTACCTAGTAATGAACTTGCAATAGCTGCAGAAATATTCACCATTAAAAATCCAGGTGCATTATTTTTTTTCAGGTACATACCACCTTTAACTTGCGTAGCCATTTTTTTAGGAAAATCGGCAGATACAAAAAGAAGTCCAATCGCACCTTTTGAACTAGCTGCACGCATTTTTGCTGCAGGAGAAGCTGGATTTGCATTCATAGCGCGGCTTCCACCAGCACCCATGGTTGGCATGCCAGCACTTGAACCTTCCACTACTACCACTACTTTTCCTTTTACATCTAGGTTTGCATAGTCGTTGATTCCTTTTTCTGCATCAACAATACCATATCCTGCAAATACAACGCTGCTGAAATTAAAATTACCGCTAGCAATGGTTTGCATAGAAAAATTAAAATCTTTATCCCAGTCCATGTTCTTACCATTCACTACTAACTTCTTTTCAGTAAGTGCATCTTGGTATACTGGATATAGTTGTTGGTAGCTATCACCATTACCTGGCTGTAAGCCCATTCTTTTAAATTCACTTTCGATATAAGCAGCTGCACGCTTTTGTCCAGGGGTAGCTGTTTCACGACCTTCCATTTCGGCACTCGCTAAAATAGTAAGTTTGTCTTTTAGACCATTAACTGTAATTACTTTTCCAAATTTGGTGAGGTCTTCCGCTTTTTGCGCAATCGCTAGCGTACTCATCAAAGGAAAAAAGATCCAGATCAATTTTTTCATAAGAGGATTTTATTTATTGAATTAAGAACATGAAATTTTTCCAACACGACCCGCATGTCTACCGCCTTCAAAAGCAGTTTCCATAAACACTTCAATCATTTGTTCGGCAAGTGCTAATGCAACAAATCTTGCAGGGATACAAATAACATTGGCGTCATTGTGTTGTCTTGTAAGTGCTGCTACATCTGTTTGCCAGCATAGTGCAGCTCTAATAGATTGGTGCTTATTGGCAGTCATAGCAACACCATTAGCGCTACCACAAATTAAAATACCAAAAGTACTTTCACCGCTCGCTACGCTCGCTGCCGTTGGATGCGCATAGTCGGGATAGTCTACAGAATCTAAAGATGGGGTACCAAAATCTTTAACTTGATGACCTTTGTGCACCAACCATTTTTTAATGGCTTCTTTGTATTCAAAACCAGCATGGTCTGATCCAATGGCAATAGGTTTAGAGGCGTCAAAAACAAAACTCATATTTTAAAGTATTTAACTAATTAATAAGACAGCCCCTTAACTCCACTCTTCTTCGTCTTCCTTGATTCTTTGTTTGGTTACTCTTGCGGCTACTAAAATACTTAATTCATAAAGAGTAAACAAGGGAATGAATACAATAAGCTGGCTCATCCAATCGGGACTTGGGGTAATAATAGCAGCAGCTAGTAAAATGATTACTGCAGCATATTTACGTATACTACGTAGGTACGTAGGGGTTATAAGGCCAATTTTAGTAAGTATAAATGCCAGTACTGGAAGCTCAAATGCAATGCCACAGCCAAGTATCAAATTGGTTAAATTGTCTAAATAATCGGTGAGCGTTGGTCTTGTCTCAAGCACACCCTTGGTGCCCAGTGTAAAACTTCCTAAAAAGTTAAATGTAAACGGCCCGAGTAAAAAATAACCAAAAGCGGCGCCGGTAAAAAAGAAAAACGAAACCCAAAAAATAATAAAGCGGGTATTTTTTAATTCTTTGTCTTTTAAGGCAGGTTTAATAAAGCGCCAGAACTCCCAAAAAATATACGGGAAGGCAATAAGTATACCACCAATAAGTGCTAGCGAAATACTGCTTAAAAACTGACCACCAAAAGTGGTTGTTTGCATGTTAATGGTAACAGGAGGCATGCAAAGTGCGTCACCCATATGCGCCCAGTGGCTAAAATCACAGAGTAAACGGTAGCTAATAAAATCGGGGTTGATAGGGCCCGTAATCACATTGTCAAATACCCAGTCTCTGTATATGAATATAATGGCCGCCATCACCAAAATAGCAATCACAGACCTGATTATATGCTGACGCAGTTCTTCGAGGTGGTCTATAAAAGTCATTTCGGCCTTCTCTTCGCCTCTATTTCTGTTAAATAATGCCATTTGTGGGACCTTTTGGGAGGCTAAAGTTAGGGTTTCTAACGCAAGATTTTAAGTTTTACCATCTCAATTCTTGTGTCGCTTACCGTTAAAACATCAATTTGGTAATGATCCACAATAATGGTTGCTTTTTGCTTTGGAATGGCTTCATGCTTGTTGATGATATAACCACTGAGTGTTTCGGATTCGTTTTCAGGGAAATCCAATTCGTATTTTTCTTTGAGGTAGTCTAATTCTAATCGACCACTAAAAATAAATTCGTCTTCGGCAAGTTGCTTTTCTACAAATTCTTCTACGTCGTATTCGTCTCTAATTTCTCCAAAAATTTCTTCTAGCACATCTTCCATGGTAACAATACCAGCGGTGCCTCCAAACTCATCTACTACCCAAGCAATACTTTTGCGCTCTTTGGTGAATTTATTGATAAGGTCTGTAGCAGACATGCTTTCTGGTACTGCAATAATTGGATGTAAAATTTCTTGTACCGAACTTGGTCTTTTAAAAAGGTCAATTTGATGCACGTAACCTAAAATAGAATCTACGCTATCATCATATATTACCAGCTTACTAAGCTGTGTTTTTATAAATTGCTTTTTTAATTCTTCGATACTGATATGTATGTCTGCACCCTCGATTTCTGTTCTAGGAACCAAGCACTGCCTGATTTTCACGAGTGGAAGGCTTAAGGCATTTTCAAAAAGTTCAGTATTTAATTCTTGATTTTCTTCGTCCTGATCTTTTGTTTGTTGGAAAAAATGTTCAAGATCAACTTTGCTAAACGCTTCGTTTTTATTGTTTACGCGTACATTAAAGATGTAGGTTAATATCCACTGCGCAATAGAAACAAAAACACTTGCAAGGGGCTGTAACAACGAATGAAAAAACTGTGCAACGGGTGCAAAAAATGCAATTAATTTATCATTGCGTGCTTTAAAAATGGCCTTCGGAATAAATTCACCAAACACTAATACTACAAAAGTAGAGATGATGGTATCAATAACAAGTTTAAGGTATTCGTTTTCTACTTCGAGCGGATTCCATGCAATGCTTTTTAAAAATGCAGTGAAAAGTAATCCGTAAATAACAAGCACAATGTTAAGTCCAATCAAACAAGTGCCTATAAATTTTGCGGGACTCTCCATAAAATTAGAGAGTATAATACCACTTCTTAATCCTTGCTTTTTTTTGAGCTCAATACTAAGCCTGTTGGCGCTAATAAAAGCGATTTCGTAACCGGCAAAAAAGCCAATTAAAATGAGGGATAGTACAATCCAAATAATCGTATAAAGTTGCTCTGCCATAGTCTTATAGACAAACGTAAATATACATAGAATATTATGCTAAATCCAGAAATGGCTTATTGCCTAAAATGCTGTCAATACGGGCCATTACCTCCGTTGTGAGTAGCTTTTGGGCATCTAGTGCTTTTAGGTTTTCGGTTAACTGACTGGCTTTAGTAGCCCCTAAAATGGTGGTTGTTACATTTGGATTAGCAAGGGTCCATGCAATGGCAAGTGCTGCCATGCTAATGCCCAGTTCTGAGGCAAGTGCCGTCAAACTTTTTACCTTTTCAATTTTATTTTCTTGAACCCAGCGCTCTTTGAGCCAGTCAAAACCTTCTAACGATAATCTACTATCTGTTGGGATGCCGTCATTGTATTTACCGGTTAAAAAACCAGCACCGAGTGGACTCCAAATAGTGGTACCTAAACCTTTGTTTTTAAACACCGGTAAATAATCTTGTTCCATTTTAAAACGCTCAAACATATTGTATTGAGGTTGTTCTACAGTTGGTCCAATTAAGTGATGTTGATCTGCAACTCGGTGCGCTTCCATGATTTCTGCAGCACTCCACTGAGAGGTTCCCCAATATAAAATTTTGCCCTGCGTCATTAAATTGTGCATGGTCCAAACCACTTCTTCGATAGGCACATTTTGATCGGGTCTATGACAAAAATAGAGGTCTAAATAATCTGTTTGTAAACGCCCCAAAGCCTCGTGGCAGGCCTCTACAATATGTTTACGACTTAGTCCAGTTTGGTTGGGTTTGTTGTTTGTTCTCCATCCAAAAAATACTTTTGAAGAAAGGGTATACGATGTACGGTCCCATTTTTTTTGTTGTAACACACGACCCATCATTTTTTCACTTTCACCAAAAGCATAACCTTCTGCGTTATCAAAAAAATTGATACCTGCATCGTATGCCATACCCATTAAAGTATCTGCAGTATTGTCTTCAATTTGTTTGTGAAAAGTTACCCAACTGCCCAAACTTAAAGCACTCAATTGTAAGCCCGTGCGGCCCATTCTTCTATATTCCATAAACTTATTTTTGTAAATAATTATTTTGACAAAACGCTATCTGGTAATACGGCATAGCTACCAGGAAGCACTGTAAAGAAAACAATATTCGTTAGATTTTGGTTGGACGTAAATCCATTGGCATACTTACCCTTTTGTTTATAAGGGTAGGTTTGAACTAGGGTCACTTCTTTGTCGGTAAAAAACTGCTCGGTACCCTGGTCCCAATAAAGTTCTTTGCAAAAAAGGGTGTCTCCCTTTAAATTAAACACCACAACACTGTCTCTTAGGTAAACTTTTCGGTCATTTTCGAGGTATCTTCCGTATTTGGCGTCTAGTTTGCTCTCTAATTTGAGGCTATCATCAAAAAAATCCACGTGTAGTGATTTTGGGAATTCAGCTTTTCTGGCGCTATCACCTTGGTAACGTAGTAATAGTGGCGCTGTTAGTTTAGCACTAATTTTTCCTTCATTGCTTAAATAACTTTCTATTTGAATACCTTCTTCGATGCTGGTTGTTTTAGCTCCCAATTCTTTTACCGCATTCACATCATTTTCGCATGCAACCATAAAAAAGCAGCCAATACATATGGCTGCTAGATTAAAAATTTTATGTGCGTTACGATTAATCATATTTACGTTTCTGGAACCAAAGATCGCTTAAACTAAATCCAATTGTAAATTGAGCATAGCTCTCTGTAAAATTATTTACGTTAGATCCTCTTTTGCCAAATTGCACGGTGGTATTAAGTACCGTAAATTGTCTGTCGTATGCGTTCCATTTTTTAATAGGAAGACCCACGCCCATCGAAAATCCAAATTGTTTTAAACCATTACCATCCGGATTTACATAGTCTTCGCCAACAAAAAATCCAGCTCGGTAATTTACATTGCTCCAGTAACTTCTACCAGCAACAGGGTCTGGACAAATTTGTGCACCTACTCTAAACTGCCAACTGTCTGAAAGTCTATCTGGTTGATTGTAGTATCTATATTTGGTCCACTGTGTGCTTGTGTATTCTGCACCAATTGACCAAAGTTCAAATAAACCTCTATTGTTGCTAGCCGTTTTGTGTAATGTTATACCCGCGGTGTACGTAGCAGGAATTTCTATGGTGCCAGGCAAATCAACAACTTTATAAATACTATCAATGGTTATATCACCGGTTTGTGATTGTGTGAAAGTCTCTCTGGTAGTGGTTTGTGTAGCATTTAGTTGCTGACTTAGTGTAGCCGTAGCGCCCAATCGAATCCAGTATTTGTTGGTTACTTTGGTTAGACTGTTTACAGACTGCGCAATAGAAAAATCATACTGAAAACCTGAGTGTAAAAAAGCGCCACCAAAATTACTAATGGTTGCAGAGTTAGATTGATAATAAAAAACGGTGTCGTTTAAAAATGTTTTTTTCGTTGAAATTTCTCTTCTACCAAAATTGTAGCCAGTATTAAATCCAACGCTAAAACCTTTCCATCTTTTTCCGAGTCCAACAAAAAGTTGATTGAGTCCGCCACTTCCTTCATACACGGTACCTAAACTATCGTTGGCAATTCTTGTACGTTCTACCACCGAATAATTAATTTTGCTAGCAGGTCTTAAACCAAATGCAAAACCCAAATTCTTTTTGCTTTTGATGGGCGCACCAAAGGCAACATAGGTTGGATAAAAATTATTAGAAGTAAATTTATCAGAAGGATTGGCGCTTCTTAATGTTCTTGAATCAATGGATAAACCCAGATCATAAGACACCATAAAAAAGTTTCCGTAGGTAGCTGGATTACCAAAATTAATGGCCTGTCCAACATTGTTTACTTGACCATCTGCATAAGCAGCAGTAATGCCTCCCATCGATCTACTAATAGAATGGCTACCTGGTGAAACATCACCAAGGCCGTACCTTGTAAATGGAGAATTTTCTTGTGCCTTCGCATTCAAAAAGAAACATCCGGTAACTAGAACTGGCAGGAAAAACCTACCCATTATTAAACTCACTGATCGCATAAAGGCCTTTAAATATTAAGTTAGGGTCGGCAAATATCCTGTTTTTTAAGTGTGGTACAAAAAAAGGCATATCACCCCCGGTTAAGAGCACGTTAAAGTTGCTGTATTTTTCGGCATAAGCCTCAATGATTCCATCAATTTCCTTGGCCATCCCTAGTATTACCCCCGAAAGTAGGTTGGTTTTGGTGTCGTAGCCTACTAATGGGAACTGGTTTTGGGCCTCAATAAGGGGTAAAAGCGCCGTTTGCTCGTGCATGGCCCTAAAGCGCATGTTCATGCCTGGCGAAATGCTTCCCCCTAAAAATTCGTGGTATTTATTGATGAAATTGTATGTAATGCAGGTTCCTAAGCCTATAGCTAGGTTATGTTGGCCTCCAAATAGGTCTACAGCCGCCGAACAAATGGCTAGACGGTCCGCTCCAATGGTTTCTGGCTTCCCAACCGGTGTGGTAATTGGCAGCTTGCTTGCGTGGCCCAACATATGAAATTTGGCTGCCGCCGCGAGTTGTGCCTCCAAGCCCTCACGGTGCTTGATGACAGAGGATAATATAATTTTTGTTGGGTGGTGGTTTTGGAGTAATTCGGCAATATGCGCTTCCGAGTCGTTTTCCAAATGAATGGTTTGTTGGAGGTCTCGACCTTCAAATACAGCACATTTAAGCCGGCTGTTTCCAAAATCAAAGCAGAGGGTTCTTTCCATAAATGAAGTATCGGTGGATCCTGCCCCAAAAATAATGCTTTTGTGCAGCTTCACACACTAATTACTTGGATAGCCTGCAATTTCACGGTTACTTTGTAGTCATGAAAATAAGTGGCTTTACCATTATTAAAAATGCGGTGATGAATGACTATCCCATTGTGGAAGCCATTACGTCCATTTTGCCCGTGGTAGACGAGATGATTGTGCTGGTTGGAAAATCTGAAGACGATACCCTGGGTTTAATACGTTCTATAGGTGACCCTAAAATAAAAATTCATGAATCGGTATGGGATCCAAATTTGAGAAAAGGCGGTGCGGTTCTTGCTGTAGAAACCAATAAAGCTTTTGCACTGATCGATCCAAATAGTACCTGGGCTTTTTATATTCAGGGTGATGAAGTGGTGCATGAAAAATACCACGCAGCCATTAAAGAAGCCTGTGTTCAATATCAAAATGATGCGCGTGTTGAAGGCCTTCTTTTTGATTATGTCCATTTTTATGGCACATACGATTATGTAGGTGATAGTAGAAAATGGTACAATAAAGAAGTACGTATTATTAGAAACAAAAAAGAAATTACGGCATACAAAGATGCGCAAGGTTTTAGAAAAGGCACTACTAAAATTGATGTAAAACCAATTGCAGCAAGTGTTTACCATTATGGCTGGGTAAAAAGCCCCGCGCAAATGGCTAAAAAAATAAAAAACTTTAGTGCGCTTTGGCACTCAGATGAAGAGCTCAACGAAATTCTAAAAGACAATCAACACTGGGATTTTACAGCCTATGATTCGCTCGAAAAATTTTCAGGTACGCATCCAGCGGTGATGCATCCCCGCATCTCAAAGCAAAACTGGAAAATTGACATTGATACAACGCGCAAAAATTTTTCTTTCAAAGACCGCATCCTTTATAATATTGAAAAATTAACCGGCATAAGACTGTTTGATTTTAGTAATTTTAAAATCATTCAATAGTAGTAAATGAATAACGCACAGGAAATAGCAGCAGGCATTGTAGCTGGAGATTTTAAATCTTTGGCCAGGGGTATTTCTTGGGTAGAAAATGAAGTAGCAGGCTATCAGGCATTATTACATATTACACCCACACATAAAACTGCTGTTACAGGTATTACGGGCCCTCCGGGTGCTGGTAAAAGCACTTTAGTAGACGCTTTAATTGCATGCTGGGTAGCTGCTGGGAAAAAAGTGGGTGTGCTTTGTGTAGACCCTTCTTCGCCATTTAATTTAGGTGCACTACTTGGTGACCGTATCAGAATGAGCGAGTGGTACAATCATCCAAATGTATATATCAGATCACTTGCCAGTAGAGGTGCACTAGGTGGGCTGCATACGCATATTTTAGAAATCACACAGCTTATGTCTGTTGCAGGTTTCGATGAAATTATTGTAGAGACTGTTGGTGTTGGACAAAGTGAAATTGAAATTGCAGGACTCGCCGATACTACTGTTGTAGTGGTTGTGCCAGAAGCCGGTGATGAAGTACAAACCATGAAATCTGGCATCATGGAAATCGCGCATATTTTTGTGGTGAATAAAAGTGACCGTCCCGAAGCAGATCAGTTTGTGCATCATTTAAAACAAATGATGGCGCCAAGCTTTTCAAATACTGCGTATCAAATTCCAATTATCAAAACCATTGCGGCTCAAAAAACGGGTATCGATGAACTCGCTGCAGCCATTGCTACACATCAAAGGCAGCTTCATGATCCTACTAGAAAAAACTGGTTGCTAACGCAAAAAGCACTTCGTTTAATTCAGCAAAAAAGAATGCAAGATGTAGATGCTACTAAATTATTAGCAGCGATTACTGCGCAGTCACAAGATCCTCAGTTTAATATTTTTGAATTTGTACAAGCGTATTAATCATGGGTAGTGTACAAAACAATACACCCACAGTAGCTGTTGTAGTTGCCACATACAACGGCGCTACCTATTTGCCCGCACAATTAGAAAGTATAATACAGCAAACGCATAAGCCCTCTCAAATAATTATTATAGACGACGCTTCTTCAGATGATACTGTAACTATTGCACAAGCATTTGCCGAAGCACATCCGGAAGTAATGGTGGTTCAAAATGAAACCAGACTGGGGTACATTAAAAATTTTGAAAAAGGAATGCTACTAACAAGCGCTTCTTATGTAGCACTAAGTGATCAAGATGATATTTGGGTGCCGCATAAATTAGAAAAGTTACTAGCAAGCATTGGAGATCAAATGCTCGCTTATTCCGATTCTGAACTCATAGATAGCAATGGACATTTATTGCATAAAAAAATGTCATCTATTAAGAACCAACTGGCTTATCATACGCCTATTATGTATGCAATAGGCGCCTGGGCGCCAGGGCACGCGATGCTCTTTAAAAAAGAACTGATAGATAAAGCGGTTCCTTTTCCAACCCTTGTTACACATGACTTTTGGCTTGGTTTTGTAGCTACTTGTTATAGTACAGTCGTATATGTGAATGAGCCACTGGTGCATTACCGCCAGCATACTCAAAATGCAATTGGCGCCGATACAACTAAAAATAAAACGGCGTCATTAACAAAGGCGCAAAAAAAGCAACAGGCGCGCGCACGCATGGAGTTACTATACAATAAAGTAAAAGAAACTGGACATAAACATGCAGTTGTGTTTGAAAAAATAAATGATAGTTATAGCAGTTTTTCTTTGTCCAACAATTTAAAAAGAGCCAAAGTCTTTTATGATTACCGCAATTTAATACTTGCGTATAAAAAGAAATCAGCGCTACTTAAAATATTATTCGCTGTAAAAATGTTTTTTAAAGTTGATTAGCAAAAAACTTTACTTGTAAGCGCTTTATAAAATTTTTAAACTGTACACTTAGTGGAACAGTTGCCTCCTCTAGTGGTCCTGTATATTTTTCGCCTCTGCGTAAATAGTATTTCGATAACGTGCTAGAGGTGAATCCCCATTTTTGTATAAAAGTAAAATAGCCTTTGTTGCGTTTAACACGCTTAACAGATACGGATCCAAAATGGTACACCCTACTTTCTGAAATCCCTCTAAATAGCCGTACGCCTGCATTCCAGAGCTTCATAGAAAAATCAGGATCGGAGTACATGCCTGGGCTAAACTCGTTGCTATAACCACCTACGGCGTCCCAGGTATCAATGTGTACGATATTTGGAGGCCAGGTAGCACCCTGCCAATCCTCCATAGGAAGCGCCGAGTAATTGGCTAGTAAGTCTGCTTCTTTAAAAGATGCGATGTCTTTACCAAAATCATACTCAATCGAACAATTGCTCTGCGCTTTTAATTCGATAGCCGTGCTTGAAAAAAAGAATAGGTTATGTCCAGTTTCTTCAATCGCTTTTGCAAGTGGCGCATCCCAACCTGGGCATACATACATATCATCATTTATGTACAACAAGTAATTTGATGTTACGAGTGTACGGCAACTATTTAATGCATGACAAACGCCAATATTTTCTTTGCTGTAAGAGTAACTGATATCTGGTTGCGATTTTACCCAATCGAGTGTGCCATCGACGCCTTCATTGATATGAACAATAATTTCATGAGTAAACTTCGAATGCTTTTTGATACTGTCTATGCATAATTGTAAATAAGCCAAATTATTCCAGCTAGGAATTACAATCGAGAACTTTGCATCAGATGCTGTGTTGCCTTTTACTTTTTGAATACTTGCATGCATTGATTACAGGTTAAGCATTCGTTTTTGTTTGCGTATCGCCTGCGTTAAACTGTTTTTCTGTTTTCCACCAGCGCCAACCGATATAACCCATAATGGCCAGCGGAGCTCCCGCTAAATACAAGATAGCACCATTGAGTGCTTTTGCCGGCCCATCTCCTAATTGAGAGGCTGTTTTAGTACAAATAGAACACTGTGCGCCTGCCTCGCCTGCAAAAAGGGTAAGTAAACATGCGGTTACTGAAAATACAATAATGCGAAGTGTTTTCTGGTTCATAGTTCTAAATGGAGCACAAAGTTAATTGAATAATTGCGTAAGAAATTTTCTTAACTTACTATTTCAATACTATAACAGTGACAGAACGTAGAAAGTTTATCCAAAAAATAGCCGGCCTAACAGCGGCATTTAGTGCACCCAGTCTAATACAGCAGGCATGGGCTGCAAACTGGGAAGAAGTGAATCAAAAAGCCGCGTCCCTTACCCCGCAGGAGTTAGCTAGTAACGAAGATTACTGGTCCGTGATCCAGCAGGCCTATACCGTTAACCCCAATATGGTTAACCTCAATAATGGGGGCGTGAGCCCGTCACCAAGGGTGGTGCAAGAGGCCGTTGAGCGCTTTAATCAGCTCTCCAATGAGGCTCCTTCCTATTATATGTGGCGCATTTTGGACCAGGGTCGCGAGCCGGTAAGGTATAAACTGGCCACACTGGCCGGGTGTTCACCAAATGAAATTGCGATTAATCGTAACGCTACAGAGGCCTTAAATACGGTCATTTTTGGCTATCCATTTAAAGCCGGTGATGAGGTTATTGGTACTAAACAGGATTATCCCAACATGATTCAGGCCTATCGTCAACGCGCACTCAGAGATGGGATTGTATACACACAATTAAGTTTTGATTTTCCCATCGAAGACGATAATACCATTGTTGCAGCGTTTGAAAAAGCAATCACACAAAACACCAAACTAATTCATATCACGCATATCATTAATTGGGTAGGACAAATTATGCCTGTCAAAAAAATTGCAGCGATGGCACATGCACGTGGTATCGAAGTGATTGTTGATGGCGCACATTCGTTTGGGTTACTTGATTTTAAAATTCCAGATTTAGAGTGTGATTATTTTGGTACCAGTTTGCACAAATTTTTATCGGCACCAATTGGTAGTGGAATGCTATGGATACAAAAAGATAAGATCGAAAAAATTTGGCCGCTACTCTGTAATGACAAGCCGCTTAGTAATGAAATCAGAAAGTTTGAAACCCTTGGTACCAGAAGCTTTCCAATAGAACAAGGGATTGGCGAAGCCGTTAATTTTCATATAGCAATTGGATCAAAAAGAAAAGAAGAAAGAGTTCGTTATTTGAAAAATTATTGGGCTACAAAAGCGCTTCAAATTCCGGGTGTAAAAATACATACTTCATTAAAAGATAAATATGCTTGTGGTATTTGTGGTGTTACTATTGATGGTATGACACCTGCCGCATTAGACGGGGCACTGTATACGAATTATAAAATTCATACGGTAGGTATTGTTTGGGAAAATATTAGTTGCGTTAGAATAACGCCACATGTATACACCAGACTTGAAGACCTCGATAAACTGGTTGCCGCATTAACAGAAATTGCTGCGAAACAAAAAGGGTAAGTACTTAAAATAATAAACCCCCAAATGTGGGGGTTTATTATTTTTTATGCTTTTGCGGCAGCTTTTGCAGTTTTTACAACAGATACTTTAGCTGGACGGCTCTTACCAAAAGAACCTTTGAATCTTTTACCTTTAGCGGTTTTTTTATCACCTCTACCCATGGTTTAAATTTTTTAAATGAACAATCTTGAACTGCAAAAATAGAAAAACCCCGCGAAAGCGGGGTTCAATTCTTTTTGTAGGCAAAAATTAAACTTTGCTGCTTAATTCTTTACCAGCCTTAAAGCGAGCAACTTTTTTAGCTTTGATTTTGATTGCTTCACCAGTTTGTGGGTTACGGCCCGTACGAGCTGCACGCTTAGAAACTGAGAAAGTACCAAAACCTACTAAAGTTACTTTATCACCTTTTTTAAGTGTCTTAGTAACAGTGTCTACGAAAGAGTCTAAAGCTGCGTTAGCTTGTACTTTAGTGATACCAGCATCTTCAGCAAGTTGCGCGATTAATTCTGCTTTGTTCATAAATGATTTTTTTAGTTGTTTGAATAACGAAACAAATTTATCCGCTTTTCCCAATCAGCAAAATTTTTTTATTAAAAAATAGATTTTGGGCGAATGCTCCAAATCCTTTATGCAAAGGGATTACAGGCTTTTTTGTTAGAATAAGGAACGCTTAATTTTTGTCTTTAATTCTCTGAAAGCCTTGTCAGTAAAGGGTTTCAGGGGTCAATGCATAGGATTCAATGCCTGCAAGGGTTTTAGAACAATATAATGAAGATTTGTGATTACCAAAATGAAAATTTAAATCTATCCACACTCAATTCACAACCTCCATTAATGACCTAAAACCAATCATTAACTGGCCCCAAAGCATTGTGGCGTCTTGTCTTAAGGCCGCCGCGTGCGTATCAATATACTTGTCATATTGTGTCTTATTCTCTATAAAATATTGCACTGCATAGGTAGGTCCATCACTATCATCAATGTCTAAAACTTTGACAAAATGATAATGACTAAAACAACCCGTTCGCATCACAGCGGGAATATGTGTGTTTTTCATCCAGTTTACCCAGTTTTCGTGAATACTAGGATCAATTTTGGTGGTTACATTGTAAATCAACATGATAGAATGAAATTAAATGGATTATTTGGGCTTTTTTAGGCTTAATTCTATAAAAATAGGGCAGTGATCACTGTGTTTGACGTCCGGAAAAATAGAGGCGCTTTTTAAGGCATCAGAGAGGGTATCTGTTACACAGATATAATCGATACGCCATCCCTTGTTTTGTAAACGCACCGTTGGGAAGCGCTGGCTCCACCAGGTGTAACCGCCCGTAAATTCAGGATGTAGCTGTCTAAAACTATCTATCCATCCAGTTTCAATAAATTGATCCATCCAGGCACGCTCTTCTGGTAAAAATCCAGAACTCTTTTTGTTGCCCTTAGGGTCATGAATATCAATTTCACGGTGGGCAATATTATAATCACCCACAACAATCAGTTGAGGTCTTTTTTTTCTTAAAGCCGCTAAGTATTGTTCAAATTCTGAGAGCCACTGGTATTTATAGTTTTGTCTTTCATCACCACTGGTGCCCGATGGAAAATAAGCATTCACAATGGTAACGGGTCCAAAATCTGCTTGTATGACCCTGCCTTCAAAATCGGACTGTTCAATACCCGTTCCAAACACAACATTGTCTGGCTTTATTTTTGTAAAAATGGCAACGCCACTGTATCCTTTTTTTTGTGCCGAAAACCAGTAGCTCGTATAACCTAACTTTTCAATTTCAGAGGTGTCAACGTCTTCTTTGGTGGCTTTGGTTTCTTGTAAGCAAATAATATCGGCCGGATTTTCGGATAGCCATTCAACAAAACCTTTTTTAATGGCAGCCCTGATGCCATTAACATTGTAGGAAATAACGCGCATTTATAATAAAAATTTATTGTAAGCAATAAGTAATAATTCTTTCATCATTATAGCATCCGTAAAGTCTTTTGTGATGATAAAATTTTCTGGATCTGTCTTTCCTTTAACAATAGCAATAAGCCTATTGTTCAGATAGATTTCTTTCATTTCATGGTTCCAGAAACTACGTATAGTAAATCGTTCGCCCCTTATTTTTCCCGTTAATTGATAATCATAAGTTACTTGAAATGGAAATTCTTTTTTACTCACTTTGGCAATGGAACTACTATCTATTCCGTTGGTTGTTTCATCTAAATAAATTCGTTTATAAGGATCTCCCTTATGTTTAGTAATACTAAAAATGGATACTGTATCTTTTCCTTCTAACATCAGATGCACTTCGCTTGATAAATAATTAGAAAAAAACTCCTTTTCACTAGAGGCAGTGCTATATGGGTCTATCTCTGTTGCGATTTTTATGGTATAGTTTTTGTCTTGGTATACGTCTCTGCATTCCTGTCTTAAATAAATAAAATCGGAACTTGCTGTATTGCCGGTTTCTTTTATTTTTTTAATTAGTAGTTCCGATGCTGAGCTGTCTACCAGTTTTCGTTTTATCCAAATTTCATCAAATAGTTGTTCTCCCATTCTAAGTACTTCGGCATTTCCTAGTAAGTTAAAACTCCAGCTGTCTTTGATGGTTTGAACAAATATTTTAGATGTGTTTTGGATTTGACTCATCATAAAATTGTCTGCATAATACACTGCAGGCGCTTTGATATCCATAACAACTGTTTCATTGTTTGGATCTAGTACCCTTTGTAATCCCACATGTACCACAGAGGCAAAACTTTTTTTAGTCAAAAAAATATTTTTTGGCCGAATGCCAAAACCAGCGCCTTCGGTATTACTGATAGCTGCAAAAACAGTTTGGTTGTTGACAATTTCTTTAAGTCCATTCGTGAGAATGGAACTTATCTGAATCACACTTGAAGCAGAAGCTATGATGGCAGTATCTGATGGTTCAACTAAAGACCCTGATAAAAAACTGATTGGATCATATTCATAAATCTCCACAAATAAATGCCAAGTACTTGTATCTGATCCGCTAAACTTCGCGGCATTATTTTTTAAAGCATCGCTGCTTGTATAAATTTCTATAGGCAGTGACGATTGAAAAAGTTCTAAATTAAAATTATTGTTAAGTAGTACTGAAAGTTTCGCGTTGATACTTGACCTCACAGATGTATCTTCTAAATAATGCATGCTCGGACCAAACATGGAAAAGCTTCTGATAGACTCAACGATTACCTTGTTTTGCGCAGGCACCCTAAATCCTGCGAGCAGCAGCAGGCATATATACATCAGTCTTTTCATGAGATGGCTAAATTACAACCTGTCTTCTATTATTAACAATTTTATTACAGGCAGTTCGTTATCATTGCAACATCAATTATGGAAAATACAGAAAGATTTATACCGGCAAAAGAGTTTGTGTATTTAGATGGCCCCAAGCCGCGTATCAATGAGCTTGTTTTTGCATGGCAAATATTTACACAGTTTATTAAAGGGTTTAGGACGCTACACTTTTTGGATCCTTGCATTACCGTTTTTGGCTCTGCGCGCTATCAGCCAGATCACCCGTATTACAAGGCTGCCACCGAGTTTGGCAAGCGAATTGCAGCACTTGGTTTTACAACCATGACAGGTGGAGGTCCTGGTATTATGGAAGCGGCCAATAAAGGGGCCATGGAAGCTGGCGGAACATCGGTGGGCTGTAATATCAAACTTCCATTTGAGCAGCAGCCCAACCCGTACATGCATAAGTGGATCACTTTTGATTACTTTTTTATTCGAAAAGTGTTGATGGTTAAATATTCTTACGCATTTGTAATTATGCCAGGTGGCTTTGGCACCATGGATGAATTTTTTGAAACGTTAACGCTAGCGCAAACTGGCGTGATCAATGATTTTCCCATTGTTATTTATGGCAAAGAATATTTTCAGCCACTCATTGATATGGTGGATGCCATGGTTGTTAAAGGCACGATTTCTCCAGAAGATAAAAAACTAATGCTTTTTACAGATGACATAGACGAGGCCATGCAGTATATACAAGCTTATGTCAAAAAAAATTACACGGTCAAGCCACGCAAAAGGCTCTGGTGGCTTTTTGAAAAAGTATAACTGGTTAGGGTGTTATTCTAACACTGGACGAAGCCAACGCTCTGCTTCTTCTAACGGCATATTTTTTCTTGTCGCATAATCCTTTAATTGATCTTGCATAATTTTTCCAAGTCCATAATACGTGCTTTGTGGATTTGCAAAATACCAACCACATACCGATGACGCTGGATACATCGCTAAATTTTCTGTTAGCTCGATGCCAATAGCGTCTTTAACGTTTAAGAGTTCAAACAACTTGTATTTTTCGGTATGGTCTGGACATGCAGGATAACCAGGCGCGGGTCTAATACCCACATATTTTTCTCCAATAAGCGCACTGTTGTCTAATTGCTCAGAAGGCGCATACCCCCAATCTGTTTTTCTAGTTTGCAAGTGCAAGTATTCGGCAAAAGCCTCTGCTAGCCTGTCTGCTAGCGCTTGTAACATAATTTTATTGTAATCGTCATGCTGCGCTTCAAAGGCCTGGATATGTGGTTCAATGCCTTTAATGGTTACAGCAAATGCACCCATAAAATCTTTTGTATTACTTGATGTTGGTGCAATAAAATCGGCCAATGAAAAATTAGGTTGACCTGGTGCTTTTTTAATTTGTTGCCTTAAAAAAGAAAGCTTTACTGGTTTGTCTGCTGCAACAATTACATCATCTGCATCACTGTTGGCTGGCCAAAAACCAATGGTACCATCAGCGGTTAACCATTTATTAGCAATAATGGTATCTAATAATGCATTCGCATCTGCGTATAATTTGCTCGCTTCTTTTCCAACAACTTCATCCGTTAAAATGGCTGGAAAATTTCCGTGCATTTCCCAGGTAATAAAAAACGGTTTCCAGTCTATAAAATCTCTTAGTATAGCAAGGTCCACATTTGTATACAGCTTAGTGCCTGTGAATGAAGGAGTAACAGGTTTGTATGCCTCCCAATCAATGGCTACTTTATTATTAAGTGCATCACTATAAGCTAGGTATTCTTTGGTAGGCTTTTTATTATCAAATTGATCTTTGAGTTTAGCATAATCAGATTGCGTATCCGATAAAAATGCTGCCTGCTGATCTTTACTTAATAATGATCCAGCAACGGTAACACTTCTTGAAGCGTCTAATACGTGTATCACATCTTTGTATTCTGGCGCAATTTTTACAGCCGTATGAATTTTAGAGGTAGTTGCGCCACCAATTAATAAAGGCTGCTTCATGCCTCTACGTTTCATTTCTTTTGCGATATGTACCATTTCATCGAGTGATGGCGTGATAAGACCACTAAGCCCAATGATGTCTACATTTTCTTTTTGTGCAGCTTCTAATATCTTATCGGTGGGTACCATTACACCTAGGTCAATGATGTCGTAACCATTACAACCTAGTACCACACCTACAATGTTTTTTCCAATGTCATGTACGTCTCCTTTTACAGTAGCGAGTAATATTTTAGCAGCACCCGCAGCCTCAGTATTAGTAGTACCTGCAGCTAAATGCGCTTGTTTACGCTCTTCTTTTTCGGCTTCAATAAATGGGGTTAATACCGCCACCGATTTTTTCATGACACGGGCACTTTTTACAACCTGGGGTAAAAACATTTTTCCTTCCCCAAATAAATCACCCACAATATTCATTCCATCCATGAGCGGCCCTTCAATTACATCAAGTGGCTGCGGGTATTTTTGTCTTGCTTCTTCGGTGTCTGCGTCTATGTATTCTGTGATACCATTGATAAGTGCGTGTGACAATCTTTTTTCTACAGGCTCATTTCTCCAAGCCTCATCTTTGATTTCAACTTTACCTTTTGCTTTAACGGTTTCGGCGTGTGTAATAAGTTTTTCGGTGGCTTCGTTGGTGTCGTTGTTTTTATTAAGTAACACGTCTTCACATAAGTTGCGCAGTGTCGGTTCTATTTCATCATATACTACTAATTGACCTGCGTTTACAATACCCATGCCCATACCCGCTTTAATGGCATGAAATAAAAACACAGAATGAATAGCCTCTCTTACGTGGTCATTGCCTCTAAAAGAAAAAGAAACGTTGGATACACCACCACTTACTTTAGTGAGTGGCATTCTTTTTTTAATTTCTCTAGTCGCTTCAATAAAATCTACTGCATAATTATTATGCTCTTCGATACCTGTTGCTACTGCAAAAATATTGGGATCAAAAATAATGTCTTCGGGAGGGAAGCCAACTTTGGTGGTTAAAATATCGTAGGCTCTTTGGCAAATTTCAATTTTGCGGTCTTTGGTATCAGCTTGTCCAACTTCATCAAAAGCCATCACAATAACCGCTGCACCATAGGCTTTGCACTTAAATGCTTGTTCAATAAATTTCTCTTCTCCTTCTTTCATAGAGATAGAGTTGACAATACATTTTCCTTGCACGCATTTTAAACCCGCTTCAATAATTTCAAATTTAGAGCTATCAATCATGATAGGAATACGCGCAATATCTGGCTCACTTTGTAGTAGATTTAAAAACGTAGTCATAGCTTCTACACCATCTAGTAGTGCGTCATCCATGTTTACATCGAGCACCTGTGCGCCGCTCTCTACCTGTTGTCTAGCAACCGATAAAGCTTCTTCATATTTATTTTCTCTAATAAGGCGCGCAAATTTTTTAGACCCAGTTACGTTGGTTCTTTCCCCAACGTTTACAAAATTTGTTTCGGGTCTTATAACAAGTGGCTCAAGGCCAGCAAGTCTTAAATAAGGTTGTATCGTGATCGTTGAACTCATAAAAATCGGATTGTGCTTATGCAATTGAAGTAGCTACGTTAGGTTTTTTTCGCGGTGAAATTTTTCTAACATGGTCTGCAATGTGTTTGATATGATCTGGTGTTGTACCGCAGCATCCACCCACAATATTTACAAACCCTTGTGCGGCCCACTCTTCAATAAAGTGTGCGGTTTGATGTGGTGCTTCGTCGTATTCGCCCATCGCGTTTGGTAAGCCCGCATTGGGATATGCAGAGGTATAGCAAGAAGCGATTTGACTTAACTCTTCTATATGGCTGCGCATTTCAGCGGCACCTAGTGCACAGTTCAAGCCAACACTGAGTGGCTCTGCGTGTTTGATAGAGGTATAAAATGCTTCTAGGGTTTGACCACTTAAAGTTCTTCCTGATGCATCTGTAATAGTACCGCTAATCATGATGGGTAGTTCAGGGATATTGTTTTCTCTAAAAAATTCTTTGGCGGCAAATATGGCTGCTTTTGCATTGAGGGTATCAAAAATAGTTTCGATAAGTAATACGTCTACACCACCATCTACTAGTCCTTTTATTTGTTCTTTGTATGCAACAACTACTTCATCAAAAGTTACTGCTCTAAATCCAGGATTGTTTACATCTGGAGAAAGACTGAGTGTTTTATTTAATGGGCCAATTGCACCTGCTACAAATTTTGGTCCGCTATCTTTATTTTCTGCCGCAAACTCTTCAACAGCACGTCTAGCACAGGTTGCAGCCGCCACGTTTAATTCATAGGCGTATGCCTGCATATCATAATCGGCCATTGCAATAGTGGTACTACTAAACGTATTGGTTTCAATAATATCAGCACCTGCTGCTAAATATTGTTTGTGAATACCTACAATAATGTCTGGCTGTGTAATACAAAGCATATCATTATTGCCTTTTACATCGGTATGCCAATTTTTAAATTGTTCACCACGGTAATCGGCCTCTTCTAATTTGTGACGCTGAATCATGGTGCCCATAGCGCCATCGATTACTAAAATTCTTTGTTCTAATTCGTTTTTAATACGCATCTCATAGATAGTTTACAAATGGTTGATCCACTTATTACATGATCTTGCTAAAAACGTAGGGAGCGTTAAGGGGGGCGTTGCTATCATACGTTTATTAGTTCGATTGTGTTCGAAAGTAGGGGTCTACTCGAATGTACAGGCTGAACAATAAACAAATCCGCCCGTGCAGGACGCAAAGATAGGTAAAACCCTATAATTGTGTGTAATTACAATTAATTTCTAGGTCTACTTTTTCGGTAACAGCGCTTGCGTCAATATTAAAATCGGACATGCTAATGCTTATGGTGGCAGTAGCGGCAATACTGCCTTTGCGAATGTTTAAGGTTGCGGTGGTTTTAACCGGTTTTGTTACACCATGCATGGTTAAAGTGCCAACAATTTTGGCGCTATACATACCATCTTTACTGAGGTCAATACTTTTAATATTTTGAATGGTGCCGGCAAAACTAGCTCTTGGATATTTTTCACTCTCTACATATTCTTCATTAAAATGCGTTTGCATTTCTGCGTACTTAAACTGAAACCCTTTAAATAATAAACTAAAACGGATATCTCCTGAAGCGCTTAGTTTACTGGAGACTTCATTGTTAATAGCACTCACATCCGCGTCTGTGGGAGACACAAATTTGATACTTCCTTTTTTAGTAGAAAAATTAAGTAAGGTATCTTTTTGAATGGGTGTTACAGTTTGTACAACTGTTTTTGTGGTGTCCGTTTTTCCTTTAAATAATAGCACTGCTTCATTGATGACAATATTATTATCTTCTGGAAAATAGCCCGCGCAAATACCCTTGTATACTATGCTATCAAAGGCTTGTATCGAATCCTGTAAAGCGCTAAATGCAACCGTAATACTACCCGTATGCGCACTATTTTCTATATTTACGACCCAGTTTCCGGCTTCATTTTTAGATGCTTCTTTTACGATACCGGTTAGTTCTAATACTTTATCGGTATACTGGGTACTTGCTGTTTTTTCATTTTGTTTAAATGCATCAAGTAATGTATTTTCTTGCACTTTAACCGCTACTTCATTGTTAATGTTGCGGTGTGGTTTATTGTATACCCACCATGCAAAGCCGCCACCCATAATACCAATTATAACAATGAGTCCGAGTGACCATTTTAACCAAGATTTCATGTTGTAGAATTTATTTTACGTATTGGCCTACCGGTAATCTGTTGGTAATACTTCTGGCAAGCGTCATTTCATCTGCATATTCTAGTTCGCCACCAAAAGCAATGCCTCTAGCAATGGTAGTAACCTTGCAACCCATCGGCGCTATCTTTTTTTGGATATAATAGATGGTAGTATCCCCCTGAATGGTTGGATTGAGGGCAAAAACGATTTCTTCGGTACTTTCTTTTTCAATTCTAGCGGTTAGGGCTTCAATATTTAGTTGTTCTGGCCCAATACCGTCTAAGGGTGAAATAATGCCGCCAAGTACATGGTAGGTTCCATTAAACTGACCAGTGCTTTCTATGGCAATTACGTCTCTAATATTTTCAACCACACAAATGATTTGCTGGTTGCGCGCGCTATTCGAACAAATAGAACAAATATTGCCATCACTGATATTATAGCAGCGTTGACAAAACTTAATTTCTTTGCGCATTTTTGTAATGGTATCACCAAACATAGTAACATCTTCGGTGTCTTGCTTGAGTAAATGCAAAACAAGACGTAAGGCTGTCTTTTTTCCAATACCAGGTAGCTTGGCAAATTGGGCCACTGCATTTTCAAGTAAGGAAGAAGGTAATTGCATACTTTAATTTTTTACCAAGTAACCGTTATTTCATTATCCCAGTTATTACGCACAGAAATAGGCTTTGGAATTTCTATAACAATTTCTGGCTGTCTTTTGTTGACTTGAAATGAACCCGTATCCCAAATACCATTTTTATTGGTATCAAAGAGTATTCTTAATTCGTAACTACCCGGTTTATAGCGTTTAATAAGGAGTTGATTACTCGTTATAGCGTAACTATTTATTACTTCATTTCTTTCGATGATTTGCAATACGGGGTGACGTGTTGTATCGATATTAGGGAACTTAAATTTGATAAGTCCGTAGTCGGCTTCTTTTTTTGTGTAAAATGATAAAGTGTCTGATTTTGCAGTTGTATTGCCAAGGCTATCTGCTACAAAACCCTTTGTTAGCAATAGTTTAAAAGGTTCGCCAGCTGGCCAGTTATAGCCAATACTTAATTTAGTAGCAGCGCTATCCAGTGCAAGGGTGTAATCTTCTTTGGGTACAAAACTCGTATCAACTAGTTTAATAGCAGCACTATCTTTGATGCTAACTTTTTTTGCAAATGTTAATTCTAGTGGAGATAATAAATCTTGCTCACCATTGTTAAAAGAAGCATTGTATTTTAAGCGCTTGTCTTCTTTTGTATCTTTTGTATTGGTAGTAGCGTAGATCTTTTTTTCTATTTTTTTAAATTCTTCAAAAGCGTAAATTGTATCTGATTTTGTTTTTTCTGTCACGACTACTTGCTCGTTTAAAAACCCAAAATAGTTAGTACTATCATCATATTTTCTAGAAAAATTAGTAGGAATTACATAGGCCGCATAATTACCAGGCGCTAGGTTTCTAAAACTAAAATTTCCTTTACCATCCACACGTGTATAATACCTAGGTGTGTTCTTGTAAATAGACGTGTCGTTTAAATTATTATGTAGTACAACAATAAGGGTACTGTCTACTTTGCCGGTAGCAGCTACAATTACATGGCCATTATAATTACCATTATCTATTGTGGAACCCGTAGAAAAAATATACCTAAAACCTTTTGCCATATTTGACTCGTTAACATCCACAACAGCTTTTCCAAAATCCAAGGTGTAGGTTGTGTTTTCTTCTAAAGAGTCTTTAAATTTTATCGTTACATTTTTGAGTTTGTAATCTATGATGGGTGTGTTTTTAACGGTGGGCGATACGATTAAGTTTTCTTGTATACCCTGAAGCGTTACGTATTCATCAAAACTGAGCATGAAATTTTTAGTACGCACATTGGTTGCAGAGTCTTTGGGTAAGGCTACCACTAATTTAGGCGGCAAACTGTCTCTAGGGCCTCCACCAGGCGGAATAATATTGGCACAACCCGTTAGGTATAGGCTTATAACTAACATGAGGGCTACTGCACCAACTGATTTAAACATCTTTTGTATTGAAAGCGCAAACATAGGCTAATCTCCAGATTCGTCTTGATCTTCATTTAGTTCATGAAGCGCAATGGATATCTTATTTGTTTTGACAAAATTACACCAATGGCATTCGTTTTTGCCACAACCCGTATAAAATTCCTTGTTTTTAATTTTTTGCCATACGGTTTCTATCTGGTGCGTAACGGTAGCGATGTCCTGGGGGGTCACCACTACTTTTTCCTGCTTATACACCCCGGTTTTATCGGGTTCAATAAAATCAAAAGTGGCACTGATGGCTTCCCAGTCTTTGGAAGGGTAATTGTCAATCAAAATTTTATAGAAAACCGCCTGTCTCCAATAGTCACCACCGTTAGGGTCTTTGTCATGCGGTGGTTTTATTTTGGGCCTAGCTTTATCAATATCTCCCGTTTTATAGTCTACTACATTGACGCTTTTGCCGTCAAATTCTATCTTGTCTAATTTGCCTTTTAAAGGCACGCCTTTTACAACAACATTTCTAATATTGGTTTCTGCAAGCATCACTTTATTCCAGCTACCAATATTAGCGTCGTAATAATTGGTTAATACAATTTCTCCATACTCCATTCTTCTGTCAAATTGCTCTTTGGTGAAATTTTCTCTGTGACGGTGCATGTACCAATTAAAATCCGAAATAAATAATTCTTTGGATTGAAAAACGTTATTGTTTTTTTGCATTTTTTGAAACAGCATTTCAAGTGCAAAGTGAACCGCAGATCCAAATTCGGTGGCTTCTGATTTCCCAGAAGGTACTCTAACTAAATTGTTATAATAAAATTGTAACGGACATTTAAGGTAGTTGTTAAGCGCCGTTACATTCATGACAAATTTATCGAGGAGCTTGTCTACAAAATCCGCTTCTTCTTTTTCAATTTCAGGTGCTTGTTCTTTACTAAAACCAATTAGCGCAAATTCACTTAATTGTGCCTCACTAATATTTATTTTAGTAGGCACGAGTGCATAACCATCTATAATTTCAGCAACAAATAAAGATGGCTCTATTTCTTTACCATCATTTTTATACTGCGTATAGCTAATGTGTAAATGCTTTGCAGCCCTTGTTAATGCTACATAAAACAGGCGTCTGAGTTCTTCCTCTTCTTTAAATGCTGGGCCGGAAACAAAAATGGTATCCGGTAGTTGGTATCCGCCGCCCGGTTTCTTTTTTTTCTCCCAATTGCTTGCATTACAACCCACAACAAATACATGCTCAAACTCTAATCCTTTAGAACCGTGTGCCGTTAATAAATTGACTGCACTGTGGCTGCCACTTATTTTTGCTAATGGAAGTGCAAGGCCTTCTTTATTCATCAATGAAAAAATAGTAATCAGTGCATCTAAGGTGAGCCTCGGATTTCTGCGTGTCTCTTCTTTTATAAAATCAAAGAGTCCGGTTAGTAATTTTAATTCCCAGTGCTTATCCGGGCTTTCCATGATGCAGCGCAGTAGGCCCGATTCTTTAATACAATTTTCAAACAATGTTTGCAGTGTTTCATTGGGCACATCTGCAATGACTTTTTCGATAAAGGTTGCAGCTGCTTGCAAGCCGGGTATTTCTTTTGAAAATAAATCTTCTCCTTGGCCCGTTAATTTTTCTGCAATAAGTCTGCGCAGCGATGTTTTGTTGTCACCAAATCTGCGGTCCGCAACTGCTGCGCTTAGTTTAGCAATTTCGATAGGCGGAATTTGAAACCAATCAAAGTGTAATATTTCAAATAAGAGTTCATCTCCACCATAGGGTATATCATGCTCTGCGGCTAAATAGGTAAGAAGCTTTACTAGTTTTTGAGGCGTGGGTTGGTGTAATATATTTACGCTTCGTTTGCTATAATAAGGGATATTTTTTTCTTTAAAATAAGAGCCCAACTCTTCACCATACTTGTTTTCTTTATAAATCACGGCAATTTGCCCAGGGGCAGTACCACTGTTGATCAGCGTTTCTACAGCCGTTGTGATACCAATCATTTCGGCCCTTGGCGATTCATATACTTCAATGACTGGAGTATGCGTTAGGGGCGTCAAATTTGTATTGGAAGCTACCAAGTCTTTACTGAGGCCTTCAATTTTTTTGACAAGCCTTTCTTCGTTTTTATCGATAAGGGTTTTTGAAACGTCTAATATGGCCTGCGTAGAGCGGTAATTATTGGTGAGTACGACTGTTAACAAGCTATCCGAAAACTTATCGGCAAAAGCTTGCATGTTTTCGATATTGGCGCCCTGGAAACGGTAAATACTTTGATCGTCGTCACCGACAACAAAAATATTGGGGGTATCCCAAAAACTAATGAGTTGCTCTACCAATTTATTTTGTGTTCCACTAGTGTCTTGGTATTCGTCTACTAAAATATATTGATATTGCTCTTGGTAGCGAACAAGTAAATATTTGTCTTCATCAAATGCACGAATCACCCAGTTGATCATGTCATCAAAATCATACCTGTTTTTTGCGCGCATCATTTGTTGAAATACAGGAAAAGCGGCCACTGCTGCACGCAATTTCTCCATTTTTTCTTTTGCTTCCTCAATCTTATTTTCTTTGAGGTCGCCTGCCTTAAACCCTTTGTAGGCGCGCTTATACACAAATTCTTCTCGGTTGGGTATGTCTGCAATAAAGGCGTCGATACAGGTATAGATATAATCTGGCGTCCATCCTTCTTTTTTCATGGTAGAAAAAAGTTGTTGCAAATTATTAATCTCAAAATACACATCGCCCCTATATCTTTTGAGCGGATGATTTTTTGGAAACTGGTCAATTAATGTTTTAAAAAGCGCAATTTTTTCAAGATCAGAAATAGGATCTAAACTCGTTTTTTCAAACAAGGATAAATTTTCTTGTATGATGTCATTACAAAAAGCGTGAAAAGTATAGAGATTTACTTTGTAGGCGTCTGGTCCAATAAAATCGAGCAGTCTTTTACGCATGGCTACCACGCCTGCATCTGTGTAGGTAAGGCATAAAATATTTTCGGGACGGGTATCGCTTTCTAATAATATTTTTCCAATACGTGCGCCTAAAATTTGTGTTTTTCCTGTTCCAGGGCCAGCAATCACCATAACGGGTCCTTCCATATTATCAACTGCTTTTTTTTGTGCCGGGTTAAGTCCCTGCATCATGGCATTAAAAGCGGCTTGTTGTTCTGTTTTAGTGATCATGCTTAAAGGTAAAATTTATAAGGTTACTTGAGAGCGGAGCACCCCTATTTTTAATTAAAATTTAGTCAAACATTTATACTCCATTTTTGTTGTAAGCTAAACGACCCTTATGTCTAAAGTATATACGATCAAAACGGTGCAAAAAATTCCAATTTCACTAGCCGAAGCTTGGGACTTTTTTAGCAAGCCTTCTAATTTAGCTGCCATTACCCCAGATAACCTTGGTTTTAATATTATTAGCAAATACCATGGCGAGCGTATGTATCCTGGACAAATTATTGAATACACGGTAAAACCCGTTTTAGGTATTCCACTTTACTGGATGACCGAAATCACCCATGTAGAGGACCACAAATATTTTGTGGACGAACAGCGTTTTGGCCCCTATAGCATGTGGCATCACCAGCACCATTTTAAGGAAATCGAAGGTGGCGTTGAAATGACTGATATTGTACATTACAAACTCCCTCTTGGGATACTAGGCGATATTGCACACGCTTTATTTGTAAAAGCACAGCTTACACATATTTTTGATTACCGCTTTGTAGCAGTAGATAAAAAATACGGAAAGTTTTAATTGAGTTCTACTAGGCCGCTTACATTGTTGTTGAGATCTACAGATGCCACATACAGTTTTTCATTCTTTTTTTGTGCCATACTACTGATGTCAACAATCGCCGTTTTTGTAGTAACCAATAATTTTATCAGTTGTGCATTTTTCGCATTTGCTTTTACGCCCACGCCGCAAGAAAAAATACCAAATGATTTTATTTTTTCTTTGCCATTATAATTTACTACAAAATTATTTGTACTCTTTTTTTGAATCGTTGGTGCATCGGGTGCAACATTATCTAACCATGGCATTGGAGGCACAAGCGCTGGATATTTGTAATGATTGTTTTGCAAACTATCATTCCAACCGTTTGGATTTTTTGCAAAAGTACTGCTGTTGTAAAACACACTACCCTGTGTGTTTGTAAAGGAGCGCAATAAATTAATTTGATCTGGAATTTGGTTGTAATTTTTCCAAGCATCATTGGTGCCTGCTCTGTAAATGCCATGCCCAATGTATAAGTGTTTACCATAGGCATAATCATTCCACCATTTTAATAGCACATCATAGTCTGCTAGCTTGTGACCACGCTCCCAATAAAGTTGCGGCACTACATAATCGATCCAACCTTTTTGTAGCCATAATAAAATGTCGGCGTATAAATCATCGTAATTGGTTTGACCTCCTTTTGTTTCACTGCCTCTTGGATCCTGCGTTTTATTTCTCCAAACACCAAACGGACTAATACCAAATTTAACACGCGCATTAGTCGCTAAAATTGTTTTTTTGAGTTGCACAATAATGCTATCACAATTACTTCTTCTCCATTCGTCTTTAGACAATCCTTTTCCATATTTTGCAAAACTTGCTTGGTCTGGAAATTCTTTTCCTGCAATACGGTACGGGTAAAAATAATCATCCATATGCACCGCATCAATGGCATATCTGGTTACCAAATCTTTTACAATCGCTGACGTGTGTGAACGAACAGTGGGAAGTCCTGGATCAAAATATTTTTTATCTCCATAAATTAAAAACCATTCGGGATGCTTTTTGGTAATATGATTTTCTGCTACAGAGGATCTGTTGATATTAAAAACAGCACGGTATGGGTTAAGCCATGCATGAAATTCCATGCCACGTTTGTGTGTTTCTTCAATCATAAAAGCAAGCGGATCGTAAAACGGTTCCGGTGCTAAACCTTGCTTACCCGTTAAATATTCAGACCATGGTTCAAAACTTGAAGGATACATCGCATCAGCTGCTGGGCGCACCTGAACAACCACAGCGTTCATGCCATTTTTTTGATGCATGTCCAAGATTTTAATAAACTCTTGTTGTTGTGTTTGTGCGGGAAGGCCTCTTTTACTAGGCCAATCAATATTTTCGACAGTTGCAATCCATACGCCTCTAAATTCAAAGTTGCGAACGGGTTGTGCGAATACATGAAAAGTGCATGCTAGTAGCACTAAAAGGGATGCTATTTTTTTCATGCTTTAAAGATAAACGGGGATCTGTGTTTACGCGCCTTTGTGGATGAAAAATAGGAAGCTGCAATAGTAATGCACAATTGCAACAAGACGAATTGAAGGTTTAATCTTCCCAAACGCTGAGGCCTTCGCTGCAATTGGCGCAAATATCTATCGACTTTCTGGAGGTCATTAAATTTTTTCGAAAAGCATGGTATGCGGGGCTTTTCCAGACTTCTTTAAATGGCATGTCTTTTAAATTGCCCAATTGATGTGTGGCGTCTTTGTCAAAGCAGCAAGGCACCACAATGCCATCCCAGGTAATTACATTGGCATGCCATAATTTCCAGCAGTGGTTACCCAGTCCATTTTTTACCTGCATTTCACCAGCACTATCTTTTTTGTACCGGCTATATTTTTGTTGTGTAGGAATAAGCCCGTGCGGATCATTACTATAATCATACACTTGTGCCGTTTTAAACCTTACAGCATCCACACCAATTTCTGCACCAAGTGCTTTGATGGCTTCAATTTGATGCTCGTTGGGTTTAACCACCAAAAATTGAAAAAAGATAAATGGTGTTTTACTTTTTAGTTCTTTTTTCCATTTTACAATTTGTCGGGCTCCTTCAATTACTTTCTCAAGTTTGCCACCTACCCTGTACTGCTCATAGACTTCTTGGGTGGTGCCATCAATAGAAATAATGAGCCTGTCCAGTCCAGATTCCACGGTCTTTTTAGCATTTGCTTCCGTTAAATAATGCGCATTTGTAGAAGTAGCGGTATAGAGTCCTTTTTTGCGCGCGTAAGCCACCATGTCTAAAAAGGCGGGGTTCAAATACGGCTCTCCCTGAAAATAAAAGATCAGGTATATCAAGTCTTTATAGATCGAATCGATGGTTTCGTTAAAAAAGTTAGACTCAAGCATGCCCGTAGGCCTTGTAAAAGCCCTTAAGCCACTTGGGCACTCCGGGCAGCGGAGGTTGCAAGAAGTGGTGGGTTCAAAGGAAATTGAAATAGGTACTCCCCAAACAATGGGCTTGCCCGTTAAACGGCTTAATTGGTAGCTGAAATAGACTTTTGCGCCATTCCATAACCGCCTAGGGGTTAGTTTGGATAAAAAGTTAATGGAGTCGTTGAGGTTAAAATCTGGCACGGTGTAAATTTACCCGTTTTAACAAATAATTTGTACTAGATTATTTTATTTATTGAGCGAAAAGTAGGAAATTTATAAGGACTTCAAATTAGAAGCCGCAAACAACAAAAATTTTCAACTTTTTCTCATAAGCAGTTAGTTTTGGTTATGGCCCCAATTTCCATTGGGGCCTATTTTTTTAGGCCTGCTTTTGCCTTTTGAAACTTAGCGCAATAGCAAGCGCACCAAGGCTTCCAACCATGTCAGCTAAAATATCTGCTCCTTCAAAAGAGCGGTTGGCCACTAAATCTCTTTGTACAAATTCCATTGCTACACCATATAAAATGCCCGCTAAAGATATAAGCCAGTACCAAGCAGTTTTTTGACTGCCGGAAAGGGATGAGGTAAACGCCGGGAAATGAAAGAGTATGCATAGCATGCCAAACATGCCAATGTGCACGATTTTATCGAACTGAGGGATATGTATAAAAAACCACCCACTTGGAACCGAGGATCCAGGTAAAGTGAGTAAGAATAGACTAATCCCTAAAAAAATAAAACCAGGTAAGAAATGTAGTTTTTTCATTTGGGTTACCCAACAAGGGCTGCGTAAGCTTCGCTGCTCATTAAAGCGGCTACATCTGCAGGGTTGCTAACGGTCATTTTAACCATCCAGCCATCACCATACGCATCTGTATTCACAAGCTCCGGTTGTTTTTCTAAAAGTGGATTCACTTCTGTAATAGTTCCTGCAACAGGTAAAAATAAATCACTCACCGTTTTAACTGCTTCTACCGTACCAAATACTTCTTCTGCAGCAAGTGCTTTACCAACAGTATTGATGTCGATATATACAATATCTCCAAGTTCATGCTGTGCAAAGTCTGTGATACCAATGGTTGCAACGTTTCCGTCTAATTGAATCCATTCGTGATCTTTGGTGTACTGTAGGTTTGCAGGAAAATTCATAGTTATTTATTTATAGGTTGCAAAGATTGCATATTTATTCAAATTGACCAATGATTTGATCAACTAGTTTTAAAGGCCTTCCTTTTCAAAATAGAGTAGGACATGGTCTTTTAAAAAGTTTTCTTGATCAGGGAGGTGCATCACCGGTAGTTCCTTGATTTGCTCAAAATGAGGCCATCCATCTGGGTCTTTTCCGGCAAAACGGTAATAATCGCTGGCACTTAACACGGTGCAAACCGCCACGTGCATGAGGTCTTGTTTTTGCTCTTTCGATATCTTTTCTTGGATAAAACCGGTTTCTTGCATGCCAATAAGGAACAAAACCCCTTCTAAATCGGGCTTTTTGTCAAAACGGGCCAGTAATTTGGCCTCTAATTGCCACCATCTTTGTTGTAAATCGTCTGTTGCAAAGCTCATATTGCAAATGTAAAGCCCAAAGCAGTGCGTACATCAGCTTTCAAAAGTTATCTTTGCAGAAATAGTTGATTTTATGTTACAGTTGAGTGTTTTAAGAAATGACCCTGCCTTTGTAAAGGAAAGATTGGCGGTAAAGCATTGCAAGCAGTTGGACCTCGTGGATAGTATTATTGCACTGGACGACCAGCGTAAAAAATTGCAGTTGGATTTTGATACCACGCAGGCAAAAGTAAATGCAGCTTCTAAAGAAATTGGTAAAATGATGGCATCCGGAAATGCTGCTGGGGCAGAAGCTATCAAAGTAGAAGTGGCTGGATGGAAAGAAAGTTTAGATCCCATTAAAACACAAATGGCGGAAATTGAAACGTCATTAACCAATCAATTGCTACAACTTCCTAATTTGCCAGGCGCACCCGTGCCGGTGGGTAAAACACCAGAAGATAATGTGGTGGTAAAAACAGGTGGGCCTACTGCTTCACTTCCTGAAGGCGCAGCGCCACACTGGGATCTTGCCAAAAAATATAATTTAATTGATTTTGATTTAGGTAATAAAATTACGGGTAGTGGATTTCCAGTGTACATTGGAAAAGGTGCTAAACTTCAGCGCGCACTCATTCAGTATTTTTTAGATTTTAATACGGCTGCCGGTTACACCGAATACTTACCACCTTTTATGGTGAATGAAGCATCTGCACTTGGTACAGGTCAACTTCCAGATAAGGAAGGACAAATGTATTATATGCCAGCAGATGATTTTTATATGATCCCAACGGCTGAAGTTCCGGTTACCAATGTGTACCGCGACGTTATTATTAAGCCTGAAGAATTTCCAATTAAAATGACTGCGTATTCTCCATGTTTTAGAAGAGAAGCAGGTAGCTACGGAAAAGACGTGAGAGGACTAAACCGCTTACATCAATTTGAAAAAGTTGAAATCATACAAATAGTTGAACCTAGCACAAGCTATGCAGTGCTTGATGAAATGGTAGCACACGTAGAAAAGCTAGTGGCTTCTTTAGAATTACCTTACCGCATATTAAGACTTTGTGGTGGCGATATGGGTTTTGCAAGTGCTATCACTTATGACTTTGAAGTGTATAGTGCAGCACAAGAACGCTGGTTAGAAGTAAGTAGTGTTTCTAATTTTGAAGCGTACCAAACCAACCGTTTAAAATGCAGATTTAAAGATGAAAATGGTAAAATGCAATTTGCACATTCTTTAAATGGTAGTTCATTAGCGCTTCCACGTATACTCGCTTGCTTATTAGAAAATCATCAAACTGCGGCGGGCATAAATATACCAGCTGCACTCCAACCATACTTTGGTGCAACAACAATTTAAACGACACACTATGTTAAAAAAATGGGCTAAAAGAATTGGCTATACCGTATTAGCTGTATTTATTTTTATAAATATTATTGCCGCTTTTCAGGCTTATAAGTTTACTCATTTTTATGCTGGTGCACCAAAGCCAAAAAAGCCTTCTGAAATGTCTGCTTCAGAAAAAGCAAGCGCTATCTTTTTTGGTGTACAATATCCAAAAAGTAAAGTAGTAGATTCATTTTTGGTAGCGCATGATACAGTAAATATTACAACCCAGGATAGTGTTCATTTAGAAAGCTGGTATGCAGCTGCTGATACTAGCAATGGAAAAATTCCACGCGGTACGGTACTTATGTTTCATGGACATGGTAGTAGCAAAAGCGGCATCATTGCAGAAGCTACGGCGTTTCATGAAATGGGTTATCACATTATTGTAACAGACTTTAGAGCGCACGGCAATAGTGAAGGATCTACAACCTCTATTGGCATGTATGAAGCGCGCGATGTAAAAGCAGTGTATGATTATGTGCTTGCCACAAAGGAAAAAAACATTGTCCTCTATGGAATTTCTATGGGTGCTGCAACCATTACAAAAGCAGTATCTGAATTTGGTTTAAAACCTTCTAAAGTAATTTTAGAAATGCCTTTTGCAACATTACAAGATGCAGTGGCGGGCCGCATGCGCACCATGCAGCTTCCAACAGAGCCATTAAGTACCTTACTTACTTTTTGGGGAGGCGTAGAACTGGGTGCTTGGGCTTTTAATTACCAACCACAAAAGGACGCTGCTGCTATTAATTGTCCAGTCCTGTTGCAGTGGGGTGTTACAGATCCGCGTGTTACTGAATCAGAAACACATCAGATATTTAAAAATTTAGCAAGCCATCAAAAAGAACTCATTAAATATTTACAAAGTGGACATCAGAGCCTTTGTAAAAATGAAAAGAGTAAATGGTATATGACAGTGGGCCGCTTTTTAATGATGTAGTATTTTACTATTACCAGTTGCTAAAACGAATACCTACTGCAAAAGGATATTGCTCTAGTTTGGTATACGATTCATGTAAAGTATTTAAGCTGTAAGAACCGTATAGTTTAACAGGTCCAATCCCTAGTTCACCAATAAGCGCCGTTCTAAACGGAGACAAGTCAAAATCACCTTTGTATTTTTGTTTACCACGCTCTGCACTTTTTTGTTTATTTCTACTGCCTACTAAATAGCCTGCGCTTACGCCTGCACTAAAACTAAATCCTTTTTTGTTGCCAGGCGTGGTATTAATATGTAGCATAACTGGCACGCTTAAATAGCCAGCAAATAATTTATTTTTTGAAAATGAAATCGAGTCGTTGTAAACATAAGGGTAGTTGTCTTTTCTATAAGAAACACGTGAGTCGTATCTAAAATTGTACATCTCCATCCCCATACCGTATTTTAAAAATACTGCCTGCTTAACAATACTTACTTTTTGCATGAAAAACCAAAGGTTTACATTGGTTGTTTTGCCGTTGTTTAAATTAAAAGTTTGCTTGTTAGGTGCTCCGTTAGCAGGGCTAAAAGTTCTGAGGTAGCCAGCGTTGCCAACAGCAGTAGCATAGTTGGTTTCATCCCTATTGCCTGCAAATCCAAGATCAAAAATCCACCAGTTGGTACTTACCTTTTTAGGTGCTGGTTTTTTTCTTTCAATTTTAATTACGGGCTTATTGTCGAGGCCGCTTGCGTTAATGGTGATATTACCAATTTGAACAGTAGCGTCATTGACAACAGGTACGCCACCATTTACATTTTCGCCACCTTTTTTTACAATATAAAAATTACCAACCTTTACCGTATCTTGTTTTACAACCGTACTATCGGATTTTGTATAGCTACTATCTGATTGCGCACCCGCAAATAATGTTCCAATACTAAATAGTGATGTAAGTACTTTATTTTTCATTTTTGTTGTTTTCTTTGTTTTTAAATAACGCGTTTGCTTTTCTAAAGAGGCCTCTAAATTTATCTTTATCGATTTCAAAAGCGCCAACCATAACAGATCTATTACTGCTAGCGGCTTCTGTATCGAGGGTTTCAATGATTTCGTTTGGTTCTTGTGTTTCGGCTGCTTCGTTAAGTGCTATTGGAGCTGCTGTTATTTCTGCAATAACAGTAGGCTTTACATCAATAATAGAACCGTTGTAACTTGGGATACTATGTTCTGTTTCACTGGCCTTAACGGTAGAAGCATTTTGTATTGTGTGATACGACGCTACATCCCCAAATCCGCCACTCTGCAAAGGAATTGTTGTAATATTTTGTTGTTTTGATACAATGTTTGTCGACGCCAATGATTCAGAAGTCACGACCGCATTACTTTTTGTTGCGTTGCTCGCTGTTGAAGTTTCTGCTTTGACAATACTATTTTTTTGAGCAATATTTTTTGAGCTACTGTTTTTTGATAGTACACCCCCAGCCTCTCCATTAAACATGCCATAACGCGCTACTATAAAAATAAAAACTGCTGCAGCACCCACCGCCCACCATTTTAAAAGAATAACAGGCGCTTTTTCCTTTTCTTTTTTAAATAAATTTTGTTTGTTGGGGTATACAATGGTTGTTGGCTCTACTATAACCGGAAAAATATTTTTATAGAGTACTGCTTTGTTAGGGCAGGTAACTGTTTCAATGTCTAGTTTGGTTGATTGTAAAGATTCCAGTTCTTCGCCAACAGCCGGATGTACCGCTACAAATGCAAGCAGGGCCTCTATTTCACGCAGGTCTAATTCTTCGTCGATATAACGAAGTAAAAAGTCTTGGTAGTTATGTTGGTTTATGTTTTGCATTTATTTTATAAAACTTGCTGCGGACTAATTAAATAATTTCTAAGCTTTAAACGTGCCCTGTGCAAATACACACGTACTTGATCTGTGGTAAGCTTTGTGATTTCTCCAATTTCCTCGTAACTATATCCTTCGTAATCTTTTAATAAAACCAAACTGCGCTGCGTTTCGTTTAAGGTAGCCAGTGCGTCGTGCAATACTTTTTTTAAAGCTTTGTTTTCTTGATAGGCTGTTTGCGTATCGTTTTCAAAACTCTCTTGTAACGAAATGCGTTTTGCTTTTCTAGTATGGTCTATTAATAAGTGATAAGCCACCGTAAACAAATACGATTTAGCTTTTTGGGTTTCAACGCTGTCTTTGTGGATCCATAACTTTTCGAAGGCAGATTGCACAATGTCCTCTGCATCTTCGGTGTGGCGAAGATTTTTTACGATAAAGCGGTACACATTATCGGCATAAAGCAGCACAGATTCGTTGTAGTCTTTCTCCGTCATAGCAAAAACACAGTTGTTTTGGTCTTTTCTGTGGGTATAACGATCCCGGCTATAAAAAGTTACAGGCTAGCTCAAAAAATTAATAATCAATCACTTGCTCCTTAATGGCTGCCGGTATTTCGCGCCATTCGTACTGCTGATTTCTTAATTGAGGCTCAAAACCAGCCTCTTTAATAGCGTCTTGCATAGTTTTATAGGTAAAACGGTGGGGCGCACCTGCTGCACTCACCACATTTTCTTCAATCATGATAGAGCCAAAATCGTTGGCGCCACTATGTAAGCAAACCTGGGCGGTTTGTTTACCCACGGTAAGCCAGCTTGCTTGAATGTTTTTGACATTAGGAAGCATGATACGGCTAATGGCAATCATTCTAATATATTCGTCGGTGGTGGTTAAATTATGCACCCCTCTAATGCGTGTAAGTAAGGTATCAACGTCTTGGAAAGTCCATGGAATAAATGCTAAAAATCCTTTAGCATGTTCAGGTTTTAAACTTTGAATTTCACGGATGCGTGTTAGATGAATAAATCTTTCTTCTAGTGTTTCTACATGACCAAACATCATGGTGGCACTGGTGGTAATATTTAGTTTGTGCGCTTCATGCATAATGGCTAGCCACTCGTCGGCACCACATTTTCCTTTAGAAATTAAACGGCGCACACGGTCCACTAATATTTCGGCACCCGCACCTGGTAGTGAGTCTAAACCCGCTTCCTGTAAGGCTTTTAGCACATCGTGGTGACTCATTTTTTCGAGCTTACAAATATGTGCTACTTCTGGGGGCCCAAGTGCGTGTAGTTTAAGTGCTGGATATTCCTGCTTAATTTCTCTAAATGTTTTAGTATAAAAATCGAGTCCTAAACCAGGATGATGTCCACCTTGTAATAATAACTGATCACCACCATAAGCAAGTGTTTCTTCAATTTTTTTACGGTAGGTAGGCATGTCTGTGATATACGCATCGGCGTGTCCTGGAATTCTGTAAAAATTACAAAATTTACAATTGGCCACACACACGTTGGTGGTATTTACATTACGGTCAATTTGCCAACTTACTTTACCATGTGGCACCTGAATTTTGCGGAGTTCGTCTGCTACGTGCATGAGCTCGGTGAGGGGGGCATGTTCAAACAAAAACATCCCTTCTTCGATGGTTAAAAACTCAAAATTGAGTGCCTTTTGGTATAAATCTGCTAATTGCATGTTTGCTTATTTTAAATAATGGGTACAAAGGTACTACCGAATAGTTCAAGTTTTAAAAATAGCTAACAGCGTTGTTTGTACTTTTGCAGTCTATTTTAAGTATTATGATTCAATTCGATCGCTTTGTATTAGACAACGGATTAAGGGTTTTGGTTCACGAAGACCCCTCAACTCCCATGGCTGTGGTAAATGTGATGTATGATGTAGGGGCTAGAGACGAGAATCCGGCCCAAACAGGCTTTGCGCATTTATTTGAGCACCTCATGTTTGGCGGCAGCGTAAACATTAAAGATTATGACGAGCCCCTTCAACGCGCGGGTGGCGAAAACAATGCCTATACTACCAACGATTTAACCAATTATTATTGCCAGCTACCGGCTCAAAATATTGAAACCGCTTTTTGGTTAGAGAGTGACCGTATGTTAAGCTTAGCCTTTAGCGAAAAAAGTTTAGCAACACAGCGTAAAGTGGTGTGTGAAGAATTTAAAGAACACTATATCAATAAGCCCTACGGTGACGTATGGCATAAAATGCGCACCCTCGCTTACACAGTGCATCCCTATAGATGGATGACCATTGGTAAGGAACTATCGCATGTAGAAAATGCAAAAATAGATGATGTTAAAAATTTCTTTTTCAAACATTACCGTCCTGTTAATGCCATTTTAGTAGTGGCTGGAAATGTAAAACTAGAGCAGGTAAAAAGGTTGGCAGCAAAATGGTTTGGTCCTATCGATATGGGCACAAAATATGATCGTCAATTACCTATAGAACCTGTACAAACCGAAGCAAGAAAATTAGAAGTTGAAGCCAATGTGCCTCTTGATGCATTTGTAAAAACATGGCATATGGACGCCAGGTTATCGCCTGGTTACTATGCCGCCGATTTACTAACTGAAATACTGGGAGGTGGCGCTGCGTCTAGGTTGTATCAGACACTGGTAAAAGAAAAACAATATTTTTCTAGCATCGATTGTTATCATTTTGGAAGTTTAGATGCGGGTCTTGTTGCGGTAGATGGAAAACTTGTAAAAGGTGTTTCTATGGAAAATGCAATGAAGGCTGTAGACGAAGAAATAGAAAAATTAAAAGCTACAAAAATTGAAGCAAAAGAATTACAAAAAGTAATTAATAGAACAGAGAGCGTGATTGCTTTTGAAGACATGAGTGTGATGAGTAGAGCCAGTAGTATTGCACTTTACGAATTACTTGGTGATGCGGATATGATGAATACCGAATTTCAAAAATACCAAGCCATTGGTATTGACGATATTCATGCATACGCCAATTCAATTTTTGATAATAATAATTCAAATACACTCTTGTATCACGCTCAATAAAAAATGACATGTTAGATAGAAAAATAATTCCAACGATAGAAGAGGCGGTTCATTTTGACTTGCAATTAAAAAATTGTGACCGGTTTACACTGGACAATAAAGTGCCGGTGTATGCCATGAACGCTGGAGCACAGGATGTGGTGATGGTTGAATGGGTATTTGACGCTGGTAATTGGTATGATAAGCAGCCCATGGTGGCCGCTACCACTAATTTTTTAATCAAAAACGGCACGACGTCTAAAACGGCATATCAAATCAATGATTTTTTTGAATTTCATGGGGCGTATTTAAATAGAAGTTGCTACAATGAAACGGCTAGTATTACGCTACACTGTTTAAGTAAACATTTGGAAACCTTACTTCCGGTGGTGTGTGAAATTATTGAAACCAGTATTTTTCCTGAAGAAGAATTAGCCATCTATATTCAAAATCAAAAACAGCGTTTGTCGGTTAATTTGCAAAAATGTGATTTTATCGCTAACCGTTTAATTGATGAATATTTATTTGGAATCAATCATCCATACGGTACGTATTCTAATGCTGAAGATTATGACGCTCTAAACACGGATTTATTAAAAGCGTTTTACAAACAGTATTATTTAAACGGCTCTTGTAAAATTTTTGTAGCTGGAAAAATGCCAACTGGTTATCAATCGATGCTTAACAAAGCCTTTGGTACACTGCCTTTGCACGCAGATACACCCCTGGTGGTGGAGCATCCTATTGTAACAGCAGCACAAAAAAAGGTGGAAATTATAAATGATGAAAATGGTGTGCAAGGTGCAATTAGAATGGCCAGACCTTTTCCAAATAGACACCATCCTGATTTTCAAAAAGCGCATGTACTTAATACACTCTTTGGTGGATTTTTTGGATCTCGACTCATGAGTAATATTAGAGAAGACAAAGGATATACCTATGGCATCCATAGCTATTTTCAAAACCATGTGCACGCTAGTGCGTGGATGATTAGTACCGAAGCCGGCCGTGATGTTTGCGCGGCTACTATTACAGAAGTAATAAAAGAAATGGAGCTACTCCGTAATGAGTTAGTGGATATGGAAGAACTGAATTTGGTGCGTAATTATATGATTGGCTCTTTGCTAGGAGATTTGGATGGTCCTTTCCAACTGATAGGCCGCTGGAAAAACTATGTACTAAACGGGCTGGACGAAAACCACTTTTATAAGAGCATCGAAACCATCAAATCGGTGACCCCTCAGGAGCTGCAAAGACTTGCCAATACCTACCTACAACC
>Ga0209033_1000010_pt1 | contig 76694 bp, 71 predicted proteins | sample LauGreFa1BDMLBDN_2_FD_188218 | JGI IMG/M metagenome (GOLD analysis project Ga0209033, IMG submission 188218) | Freshwater lake microbial communities from Lake Michigan, USA - Fa13.BD.MLB.DN (SPAdes) (version 2) | ecosystem: Environmental > Aquatic > Freshwater > Lake | place: Lake Michigan, USA...
CTGATTCAGTTCGATGGCAAAGGCATAGCGGGCAAGCTGCTTGCGGATCAGCGCTTCAGTGCCTGCATCCCTTGCAAGCCACCGATGCTCATTGATCGCTACAAAGTGCCGCTTGCGCCAGTTATAAAAGTCACCAATAACACTTAGTGCCAAAACGCTTCTCCTTGGGATAAGAGATAGCCTGGTGCCCAGGCATCAAGCACACCGTTCGGTGTGGGTGTGCCTGATAAGAGCCAGGTGGGAAGGTGCTCTGAGAGCGCAAGCAAAGCCTGCGTGCGGGTAGCAGCAGGGTTTTTAAAGAGCTGCGACTCATCAATCACAAGCCTTGCCACAGGAAGTCGTTCGTATTTAGAGACCGATTCAAGAAATCGAACCAAGGTGTCTGGCGTACAAGTTACGAGATCACCCATCTTGGAAAACCAAGTCGCCTCGCGTTTGTGGCCGCTAAGGGTGTGCGCCATCGCAAAGCGTAAATGGGCCGTGTGCTCCCAGCGCGCAGCTTCTTGTGACCACACGGTATCGAGGATCACCTCAGGGGCTACAAGTAACGTGCGCTTTGGCGCCTTGGCAAGTGCAGTCAGGGTCGTGATGGTTTTGCCTGCACCGGGCTGAGCACCTAAAAGTAAATAGGGAGCTTGAGTCAGCCGCCATGCAGCGTCGCGCTGCCAGGGGCGAAGCGCACCAGGCGGGATGAGGTGCTCACCTTCTTCTCGTGCTTGATTCATGGGATGCGGTGTTACAAAGGAGGCTGTGTCACCGTCTTTTGCAAGTAACGACGGATGAACAGGGGATTGATCGACAAGCCTTGCGCCCAGCTAAACCCCTCGATAGCGGTTAGGCTACCGAGGGTTTACATGCATCAAGCGGCCTGGTTATCAGCGTCGTTTGCTGAAAATTGCAGCCTTGAACGATCGATCCGACGCACGGCTGCCGAGGCATTAGCACCCCGTTCGATGCGCACATCACCTTTGCGAATGAGCCAAATGCGACCCAAGCTCAAACCCACACCACGGCTTTGGTTGTTATAACCATAACAGCCGATTTCAACGACGACATGATCGCCCCCGTGAATCTCTGAGGCTTCAGTGGGCGTCTCAGCAGGGCCCCATACACACTTGGGTTGATAGCCTGTCTTGGCACGTATAACCATTGCTTGCGGCACCCGAAAAGCAGGGTGCTTGAAAGCGTACTCACCGTTCGGTGCGCGCTCATCGGCACGCCGCAAAGGATCGTGAGCCCCTGCAGGCAATTGATGGCTACGAAACGTTTGCTGAATGACTTTGTCGCGCAACTCAATGAGTGCCGTTTGATCATCAACTTCAGTGATAAGAAAAAGAGCGCCATATTTGCCACCTGCGCTTGCATCAGGCTCAACAAGCGACGGGTAGGCAATCACCGCTCTAATCTCGATGGGATCAACGCGCTCCAAGGCAAATTGTGAGGCATTGGCCGCAGGCGTTGATCGTTGCACGGGCGTGCTTTGAATGGAGGATTTAAATCCAGACATCATTTTTCCTTTGAAAGTCGTAAAACATAGAACGAAGAAGAGAGATCATGAAAATTAGATCGTTAGCTCATAGCACCTCCTGCACAAATAGGGCTCAGCCGGGCAAATGGACCGAGCAGGGCATAAGCGACAGGCTTGCGCTGAGGTTTGTGAGGCCTTAGCTATCCTTATCCGATCCAAGTAGAAAGCACCATCCATGCGCTGCACCTTGCCATGCTTGGCGAGATGCACAATGGGGATGCTTCGGTCTGTACTCGCACTACGTGCGCAGTGAGGAGCTCAGCAGGGATGTTTGGTGTGCCTGTGCGATCTCCAGCAGATGCTCTTTGGTAATTGTGGATGCCTTAGACAGCACTTTGCTTCGCACCTTGGGATTGCGAGAGCCTGTGGCAAGGGCTGAACGTTTGATTTGCTGCGCCTGGGCTGTGCTAACGGTGCGATGCTCACCGAGCCATTGGTCCAGATCTTCTTTGAAATAGAAGATGCGGCCCCGCTTTACAAACTTCGGTCCTGTGCCGCTGCAGCGCATCATCGCCAAGGTCTTAGGTGCCAGCCCTGCATAGCGCGCTGCATTGGCCGCGTCCATGCGTCCATCGGGGTACATCTGAATGGTGGGGATTGTGATTTGTAGATCCATCGCCAGCAACCTCAATACGTTAAAAGAACAGTTTTGACGTTAAGAGATTAATTGCATGTTGTCAAAACAACTACGTCATGTCATAATTAAATTGATGTTGCAAGAACTTTTGATGAAGAGGACATGATGAGTGAACCGAGACGCAAGGCAAAGCCTGGGGTCAACCGAACGGAAGTCTTCGGCTTTCGCATGGATCCACGTATGAAATATTTGAGTGAGCTTGCTGCCCGAAAGCAGCGTCGATCGCTTGCTAATTTCATCGAGTGGGCTGTTGAGACTGCCCTCGAGAACACCGTGATTGGCGAGGGTGAGAGCCTTTTGATGCAAGCCAAAAAGCTATGGGATGTAGATCCCTCAGACAGACTGCTAAGACTTGCGAAGCACTATCCCGACTTATTGACCTATGAGGAGCAAATGATTATCCGAATTATCGAGACGCATGTTTACTGGGCAGAGGAGGAGTCGCAAAAGGTCACATTCGAGGTTAAAGGCAAAGTCAATCACGCCCTTGTGCGTGCCTGTTGGGATGAGATCAAAGCGCTGGCAAACGGCGAGGAAGGATCGCGCGATAGGTTGAACAAGTCGATTCAGTGTTGGCTAGACACGCCTATTTGAGAGAGGCTTTCCATGAGTAAATCATTTTTAAAATTGACGAGGCCGGAGATGCGAAAGCTCGGCCGCGGCCAATCCATCACTGAACATGGCATCACGTTTACACGAGAACCAACAGGGGATGGCGTGTTCTCAATCAACGTGATGGTGGATCGACAACGGATTCATCGCATCGTTGGGCGAGAGTCTGAAGGGACAACGCGAACGCAGGCTGAGGAAATCATCGAGACCTTGCGCCAGGATGCCAAGGCGCAGCGTCTTAACCTGCCTGCGGGGCGAAAAGTAGCGATGAGTTTGGCTGAAGCGGCGCAGGAATATCTTAAGCGGATGGCTGAAACCGGCGGAAAAGATCGCGATATGAAAGCCTACCGATTTAGGGATCATCTTGTGCCGTTCTTTGGGGCAACGCCGCTTTCAAAAATTACAACGCATGATGTTGAGCGCTACAAAGCCTTGCGAAGTACGGCCAAGGTAAAGCGTCCCAATGGGCCCGGAGGTAAACCCACCTTTTCGGGCCAGACCAAGCCCGCGACGATTAACCGCGAGCTCGCTGCACTCTCGCACCTTTTCACCATGGGCATTGAGTGGGGTTGGATCGATCATCGGCCAGCGGTCATCAAGCGCTTACGCGAAGATAACGGCCGCATCATGTACCTGACCGTCGAACAGGTTGCGGCCTTACTTGAGGCTGCAGGCAGGGATCAGAGCCGGCAGATTTATCCGTTCATTCGGATAGCGCTGGAAACGTCGATGAGAAAGACCGAAATCCTCACCATCAAACGTGAGCATATCGATTTAGAGCGCTTAATCATCCATATTCCAAAGGCTAAGGCTGGCGCTCGCCAGCAGCCCATTACGGTTGGGCTCGGAGAGTATTTGAAAACTTACATGGAATCGCTATCGCATGAGTCGCCATGGCTATTTGCGTCGCATGGGGCAAAAGATGGGCGAACGGTAAACCTTGATAAGCCTTTTAAGCGATGTGTGATCGAAGCTGGTTTAGACCCTAAGCAAGTACTTCGACACACACTACGTCACACCGCAATCACGCACCTGGTTCAGGCAGGCGTGGACTTGCCTACTGTTAAGCGTATCAGTGGCCACAAGAACTTGTCGATGGTTGAGCGCTATAGCCATCAAAACGGCGCGCACATCCAAGCGGCCATGTCAAAGCTCGCGGATCGGTACGGTGGTGGCGCCAATCAAGAGCCTAGCGAGGCTGCTGCGGATCGCAATCGAAGCGCGAAAGAACCCGAGCAAAAGTATGCTGCGTAAACTTGAATCGGGGCTTCCGAAGTGGTTTTGTGTAATCCGGAATTACACAAAGCTCCCGATAATTCTCTACATGTCCCGACGCGATTACACAGAAATTACACAGGACCGCACTGAGATACCTACGAAAAATCGTGTAAGTCATTGATTTTATTGGCTCCCCGACCTGGGCTCGAACCAGGGACCTACGGATTAACAGTCCGGCGCTCTACCGACTGAGCTATCGGGGATCTGCCAAGCCCTCAATTATAACCGATTTCAGTCGATTGAAGGGCGACGCCAAAAGCTAAAGCACCTTGGCAACAGCCTCGCAGACGCTGCCCAGGTTTCTTGTATTCAAAGCGGCTAGGCAGATGCGGCCGCTCGAGACCGCATAAATCCCAAATTCCTCCCGAAGGCGATCGACCTGATCGCTACTAAGGCCCGAGTAAGAAAACATGCCGCGCTGTTGAATGACAAACGAAAAGTCACGTTGAACGCCAAGTGCCTTGAGGCCATCAACGAAACCTCGACGCATCTCGCGAATTCTTTCGCGCATCTGGCCAAGCTCTCTCTCCCAAATCTCCCTAAGGGCGGGGGTTGAGAGCACTGCTGCGACCACCGCGGCGCCGTGGGTTGGTGGACTTGAATAATTCGTGCGGATAACCCGCTTAACCTGGCTTACAACCCGAGCTGTTTCATCCTTGTCTTGGGTTACGACGGAAAGCGCGCCGATTCGCTCACCATAAAGTGAGAACGATTTGGAGAAAGAGCTCGATACGAAAAAGCTCAGACCGGAACTGGCTAGCAAATTAAGCGCAATCGCGTCCTCAGCGATGCCCTCTGCAAAACCTTGGTATGCCATATCAAGAAAGGGAATTAATTGCTGCTGGCCAACCGCGGCAATGACCTCTCGCCATTGGGGCGCGGTTAGATCTACCCCGGTCGGGTTATGGCAGCAGGCATGCAGGACAATCACATCGCCGGCCTTCATGGCGTGAATGTCGGCAATTAATGCGTCGAAACGCACGCCGTGGCTTGGTGCGTCGTAATATCTGTAAGCTTTGACGGGAAAGCCTGCCGCCTCAAAGAGCGCACGGTGATTTTCCCAACTTGGATCGCTGATCCAAACCGTTGCCTCAGGCTTCATCCGTTTGATGAAGTCGGCGCCAATCTTAAGGCCTCCCGTGCCGCCGAGCGCTTCAAAACTAGCGCATCGACCTTGCTCGATTAAATCTTTGTTGTTTGCAAAAAGCAGATTTAAGACAGCTATGTTGTAGTCCGCAAAGCCTTCGATGGGTAGGTAACCACGCGGTGGTGCTAGCTCCAGTCGCTCACGTTCGGCCTGCCGCACCGCATCAAGTAAAGGCACCTTGCCTTCGTTATTTAGGTACACGCCCACCCCGAGATTCACCTTATTGGGGCGTGTGTCGGCGAGGAAGGCTTCAGTAAGGCCAAGGATTGGGTCTCTTGGCGCAAGGCTGACGTCGGCAAAAAGGGCGGATGACATGCATTTCTCCGTTTGGTTGCACGAAATTTGTGCAAAGTACTAGCTTTTTAGTGCGCGCAGCGCGATAATTTCGGATTGGTTTTTGCGCCGCAACAAAGCGACATTTTAACACTTTAGACTGACGGTTTATTGTCACCAAACGAGTCCGATGCACCAGCAGCCTGCCATGTCAAGTGCCTCGTTACCGCCAAGCGTTGAGCCTGGGCCGGGTCGCTTACTCAACTTTCCTGACAGCCCCTTCCAGCTCTATCAGCCCTATGCGCCAGCAGGTGATCAGCCCACGGCGATCGAGCAACTTTTGCAAGGGATTGATGACGGCCTTAGTTTTCAGACACTTCTTGGCGTAACGGGTTCGGGTAAGACCTTCACTTTAGCCAACGTGATTGCAAGAGCTGGAAGGCCTGCACTCGTGCTTGCACCGAATAAGACGCTTGCTGCGCAGCTTTATTCGGAGATGCGAGAGTTCTTTCCGAACAATGCGGTTGAGTACTTTGTTTCCTATTACGACTACTATCAGCCAGAAGCCTATGTGCCTCAACGCGATCTTTTTATCGAAAAGGACTCGGCGATCAATGAGCACATCGAGCAAATGCGTTTATCAGCGACCAAGAGTCTGCTTGAAAGGCGAGACACAATTATCGTAGCGACGGTGTCTTGCATTTACGGCATCGGAAATCCTTCTGACTATCATGCGATGGTGCTCACGCTCAGAGTGCGCGACAACATGGGGCAACGCGACGTCTTGCAGCGGCTCGTTGCAATGCAATATAAGCGTAACGATGCCGACTTTCAGCGCGGCTGTTTTCGAGTGCGCGGCGACACGATCGACATCTTCCCCGCGGAACATGCGGAACTCGCGCTTCGGGTTGAGCTTTTCGATAATGAAATCGAGGGTTTGCTGCTTTTCGATCCGCTGACCGGCAAGGTACGTCAGCGAATTCCCCGTTTCACTATTTATCCCTCGTCTCATTACGTCACACCGAGAGACAAAGTTCTTCGAGCGATCGAAACGATTAAAGACGAGCTCCGGGAGCGTTTGGCCTTCTACACCGCCGAGGCAAAGTTTGTCGAGGCGCAACGTCTTGAGCAACGCACCCGCTTTGATCTCGAAATGCTCCAAGAGCTTGGCTTTTGCAAGGGCATTGAGAACTACACCCGCCATTTCTCGGGTGCTCAACCTGGCGAGCCGCCTCCAACACTGGTCGACTATCTGCCTCAAGACGCCTTGATTGTGGTTGACGAGAGCCATGTGACGATCGGGCAACTCGGCGGCATGTATCGAGGCGATCGTGCACGCAAAGACACGCTGGTGCAGTACGGATTTCGTCTCCCGTCAGCGCTCGATAATCGCCCTTTGCGATTTGAAGAGTTTGAAGCAAAGTGGCGTCAAGGTATTTTCGTTTCTGCAACACCGGCCGACTATGAAAAGCAACATGCGGGTGCCGTGGTCGAACAACTGGTGCGACCTACCGGGCTAATTGATCCGCCGGTTGAAGTAAGACCAGCCACCTCACAGGTTGATGATCTGCTGTCTGAGATCAACTTAAGGGTCCAAAAGCGTGAGCGAGTGTTAGTGACAACGCTTACCAAGCGCATGGCTGAGGACCTCACTGACTATCTGTCTGAGCATGGGGTGAAGGTGCGCTATCTTCATTCAGACATCGACACGGTCGAACGCGTTGAGATTCTCAGGGATTTGCGTCTGGGCAGTTTTGATGTTTTAGTTGGTATTAACTTACTGCGGGAAGGTCTTGATCTTCCTGAGGTTTCTTTAGTAGCTATTCTCGATGCTGATAAAGAGGGTTTCCTGCGTTCCGAGCGTAGTTTGATTCAAACGATCGGTAGAGCCGCACGCAACTTAAATGGCGCTGCCATCCTCTACGCAGATCGCGTCACCGACTCGATGTCAAGAGCAATCCGAGAGACCGAGCGCCGACGTCAGAAACAAGTCGAATTTAATGCCGTCAACGGCATCATCCCCCGCGGCGTTGTGAAAGAGGTGAAAGAGCTGATCGATGGGGTATTCGACCCTCAGCAAGCGCGCCAGGAATTGAAGGCAGCGGAAGACGCTGCGCGTTATGAAGTGATGAGTGAAAAGAGTGCTTCTCGGGAACTCAAACGCCTCGAGAAGCTCATGCTGGAGCACGCCAAGCATTTGGAATTTGAGAAGGCAGCGCAGGTCCGCGACCAATTGAACCTATTGAAAGAACAACTTTTTGGGGCCAACGGCAAAGCAGATGTTTTTGCGATCGCTGGTCACAAGGCGGCTTGAGGGCAGGGCGTCTGCATAAGTCTGCGCTGTCCTAGGATTGGGTATTTACGCTAACGATTTTGAACTGAAACGAGGGTAAACAAGATGGGCAAGAAAGACACAACTTCCTTTGCGATGAGCACTCGTGTGCTTTTTGTTTGCATGGGAAATATCTGCCGCTCGCCAATGGCCGAAGGCGTCTTCCGTCAGTTGGTCCGTCAAGCTGGTCTTGACGAGGTTGTAAGCATGGAATCCGCAGGTACCCACTCCTTTCATGCGGGCGAATCAGCAGACAAGCGAGCAATTGCATCGGCGCAGAAACGCGGTGTTGATATTTCGGCTCACAGGGCTCGCGCAGTCGATGTGAATAGCTTCGATCAATATGATCTGATTTTGGCGATGGATTGGGACAATCTTTCATTTCTGCAGCAAAAAACTGCGAAGAAAATCCATCACAAATTGCAGCTGCTAATGCGTTTTGCTACCGAGCACGAAAGTGCAACCATACCCGACCCCTACCACGGCAACACTCAAGGCTTTGAGCAGGCGCTCGACTACATCGAAGATGCTTGCGCAGGGCTCCTCGATGTGGCGCGGCGTCGCGCAACCCAGGTAGCAGCCGCTTAGCCATCGCCGCCACGGAATAACGGGCAGCCGCACGCTTCAGGATCAACGCAGCCGCCCTAAGCAATCCGTAGATAAACAAACCGCCTTCGGGCGGTTTTATTTCGCAAGCCTTAATTTTGTCCAGGACAAAACCATTTGAATCAGTCGGGAATTCTTGATAAGATTCGTCGGGAATATATAGTCGAGTCAGGTAATCAAGTTTTCTGGTCTTTCCTTCAATCGACAATTTCCTCGGAGCCTATGATGAGACTGACAACGAAAGGACGTTTTGCGGTAACTGCGATGATTGATTTGGCGCTGCGTCAGCATCAAGGACCAGTCACCTTGGCTGGTATTAGCCAACGCCAAAAGATTTCGCTTTCTTATCTTGAGCAACTCTTTGGCAAATTGCGTCGCCACGAGTTGGTTGAGAGCACCAGAGGTCCTGGAGGTGGTTACACGCTTGCGCGTGGGCTCAAGGACATCACGGTTGCGGATATCATTTTTGCCGTTGACGAGCCGCTTGATGCGACCCAGTGCGGTGGCAAGGAAAACTGTACCGAAGAAGGTCAGTGCATGACCCACGAACTTTGGTCGAGCTTGAATCAAAAAATGATTGAGTTTCTCGATTCGGTGTCACTGGCTGACCTCGTCGAACAACAACGCGGTCGTGAAGTTGAGCGGCCAAGGCAACATGTTTCGATTTTGCGTGAGCATCGGGCCGCGCTTCAGTTTCCGACGTCGACCTTGCAACCGATTCGTGCTGACGGATCGCGTTTGACGAGCCTCAACGGTTTGTGATGTTGACTTGATGGGCTCGAAAGCTAAGGGTCTGCGACTAAGAGCGCCAGGTTCGACACCTGGCGTTTTTTCATCCAGTGTTTTTCTGGGCTTGCATTGGAACTATTGGCATGAAACTACCTATTTACTTTGACTATTCCGCTACGACGCCGGTTGATCCTCGCGTCGTAGACAAGATGATTCCCTTTTTGCGTGATGCTTTCGGCAACCCAGCTTCGCGCTCGCATGCCTACGGATGGCATGCTGAAGAGGCGGTGGAGCAGGCAAGAGAAGATGTTGGAGCGCTTGTTGGTTGTGATGCGAAAGAGCTGGTGTGGACCTCGGGTGCAACAGAGTCGATCAACCTGGCTGTCAAGGGTGCGGCACGGTTTTATCAGGAACGCGGAAAGCATTTGATCACCGTCAAAACCGAACACAAAGCCACGCTCGATACCATGCGCGAACTCGAGCGCGAGGGCTTTGAAGTGAGCTATCTCGACGTCCAAGAGGACGGTTTGATCGATTTGGATCGATTCAAAGACACCCTTCGCAGTGATACCGTACTTGTGTCGATCATGCTTGTTAATAACGAAATAGGCGTGATTCAAGACATCGAGGCGATTGGGAATATGTGTCGCGAAAAAGGTGTGATTTTCCACGTGGATGCAGCCCAGGCAACAGGAAAATTACCCATTAACCTCGATAGCTTACCCGTTGATTTGATGTCATTTTCTGCGCATAAAACCTATGGCCCGAAAGGGGTTGGCGCCCTTTATGTCCAGCGCAAGCCTCGCATTCGGCTTGAAGCTCAGATTCATGGCGGCGGGCATGAGCGCGGCATGCGTTCGGGTACCTTACCTACCCACCAAATCGTTGGCATGGGTGAAGCTTTCCGCTTAGCGCGGCTCGAAATGCCGCTTGAAAATGACCGCATTAGAATGCTTCGCGATCGTCTATGGCGCGGCATCTCAGCACTCGAAGAGGTTTATCTCAACGGCCACATGGATCGTCGAGTGCCCCATAATCTCAACGTCAGCTTTAATTATGTGGAGGGCGAGTCCCTGATCATGGCGATCAAAGATATCGCCGTCTCAAGTGGATCGGCTTGCACCTCGGCAAGTTTGGAACCGTCTTATGTTTTGCGTGCCCTGGGCCGTAGCGATGAGTTGGCCCACAGCTCAATTCGCTTCAGCGTGGGCCGCTTTACCACTGAAGAAGAGGTTGACTTTGCCGTCCAGACGATTCAAAGCAAGGTCGCCAAGTTGCGCGAAATGTCTCCGCTGTGGGAGATGGTCCAAGAGGGCATCGACCTTAATACCGTTCAATGGGCGGCGCACTAAGTAGCTTAACCTGTCAGTTCAATGGGTGGCACACGAAGCTGCCCAACTCGCATTAACGCAGGCCTGGCGCGGCCATTGTCCACGGTCGCCAAAGGGTAAAACGCCTTTTCTTGCAAGTGGCTCACTAAAATACTCGGATATTTCGGTGTCCGATTGAGACGTTTTTTGTTGGAGAAAGCAAATGGCATATAGCGACAAGGTGGTCGATCATTACGAGAATCCCCGCAATGTTGGTTCCTTTTCTAAGGACGACGCGTCGGTTGGAACGGGCATGGTTGGCGCACCCGCCTGTGGCGATGTGATGAAGCTTCAAATCAAAGTCAATGAGCAAGGCGTTATCGAAGATGCACGCTTTAAGACCTATGGTTGTGGTTCGGCAATCGCTTCAAGTTCGCTGGTCACAGAGTGGGTAAAGGGAAAACGGCTTGACGAGGCCCTTGAGATTCGGAACACGCACATCGCTGAAGAATTAGCCCTACCTCCTGTAAAGATTCACTGCTCAATTCTCGCCGAAGACGCGATCAAGGCTGCAGTCGCTGACTACAAGGCTCGCCATGGCAATCACGCTGTCTGAGCGGGCGGCCAACCATGTGTCGCGCTACATCGAGAAGCGTGGCAAAGGGCTAGGTCTTCGCCTCGGGGTAAAAACCACCGGCTGTTCAGGGCTTGCCTACAAGCTCGAATACGCCGATCAAGTTTTGCCTGAGGACTTACATTTTGAGTCTTATGGCGTGCAAATTTTTGTTGATGCCAAGAGCCTCCCATATCTTGACGGTACCGAGCTTGACTTTGTTCGAGAAGGACTGAACGAAGGATTTAAGTTCCATAATCCAAACATGAAAAGTGAATGCGGTTGCGGTGAATCCTTTAATGTCTGAATTTGCGCAATCCAGCAAGCTTCAGCTTAACAGTGATAGTTTTCAGATCTTTGACCTGCCGCGTGTTTTTGATCTCGATGAGGCCCGGCTGACCGAGCGATTTCATCAGTTGATGCATGCGGTACATCCAGACCGGCACGCCGGTGCCACTGAGGTTGAACGGCGACAAGCTATGCAGTGGTCGAGCCGGATCAACGAGGCTTATCGACAACTGCTCAAGCCTTTGGCGCGTGCTCAGCTGCTTTGTGAAATCTTTGCCGGGCCGCTCGATGTTTTGAGGACCGCAATGCCCCACGCATTTCTCATGCGGCAAATGCAATGGCGTGAAGACTTTGAAGCGATTAGTCTCGATGCAAACCGCCTTGATCAGGTTGACGCGCTTGAAGCTGAAGTCAAACTCGAAGGCAAGCAAATCACTTCTCAGTTTGCTCAAACATCGATAGCACTTGGGCAATCGCCTTCTGCCGATGATGCAAAGCTCGCAGCGGATCTTTTGAGACAGTGGATGTTTGTTGAGAAGTTTCTAGACGATATCGAACAACAGCGCATGCAATGGCTGGAGGTTCTGCCAAGCTAACGAGGTCTTATGGCGCTGCTGCAAATTTCAGAACCTGGTGAAAGTCCCGATCCACATCAATCAAAGCGTGCAGTTGGAATCGATCTTGGTACGACGCATTCGCTCATTGCAACGGTTCGATCAGGGGTTGCCGAATGTTTGAGTGACCATGATGGTCGCGTACTTCTTCCTTCAGCAGTTCGATACCATGCAGATAGGACGACAAGCGTTGGGCAAACAGTGCTTGAGTGTCGATCAAGCGATCCGTTGAATTGCTTTGTGTCGTTTAAGCGCTGGATGGGTCGAGGCTATAAAGACATCAATCGATCGCTCAGCCCTTATCGATTCCTTGATCGCGAAGGACTACTCACGATCGATAGTGCGGCCGGACCTAAGACCGCGATTGACATGTCTGCAGAAGTCCTTCGAAGCCTTGCACAGCGTGCCCAGGAATCGCTTGGTGGCGACATTGATGGTGCCGTGATAACCGTACCTGCCTATTTTGACGATGCGCAACGTCAAGCGACTAAGGACGCAGCCACACTTGCAGGCATTAAAGTGTTGCGGCTCCTAAACGAGCCCACCGCTGCGGCTATCGCCTATGGCCTCGACCAAGGTGAAGAGGGATTATTCTTGGTTTATGACTTGGGCGGTGGCACTTTTGACGTATCGGTGTTGCGATTCAGTCGGGGTGTCTTCGAAGTCTTGGCTACGGGTGGCGATTCAGCGCTCGGTGGTGATGATTTTGATGCCTTGATTGTTCAGGCTTGGTTGAAGGACCTGGGGCTGTCTTTAGACTCGCTCTCGCCATCAGATAGGCATCGCTGGTTGATACTTGCAAGGGAAGCGAAGGAGCGGCTTAGCGCATTTGAGTCCGTAACATTGGAAGGACCTTTAGGTCAACAATTATTAGACCGTAACAGCTTCGAGACTATTACAAAACCGCTACTTGATAAGACCATGATCGTGCTGCGTCGTGTGCTGCGCGATGCATCAGTTGAGATCGAAGCGTTAAAAGGGGCAATTCTTGTAGGTGGCGCAACTCGTATGCCTCAAGTCCACAGGGCGCTCACAAGCTTGCTGGGCTGCCCGATTCATTGCCATCTTGATCCAGACGAAGTGGTTGCCATGGGCGCTGCACTTCAAGCCAATCTTTTGCTCGGTCAGCGAAGTGCAAGCGATGATTGGCTCTTACTCGATGTCATTCCATTGTCGCTTGGTATCGAAACCATGGGTGGTCTTGTTGAAAAGATCATTCCTAGAAACACAACGATACCTGTGAGTCGTTCACAGGAGTTCACCACCTATAAGGACGGCCAGACTGCGATGGCTTTCCATGTTGTGCAAGGTGAGCGTGAGCTCGTGAGCGACTGTCGTTCACTTGCAAGCTTTGAATTGCGTGGCCTGCCCCCATTAAATGCTGGTGCTGCCCGAATCCGCGTCAATTTTCAGGTCGATGCCGACGGTCTACTTTCAGTCTCGGCACTAGAGCTCAGTAGCGGCGTGCATGCCTCCACGATCGTGAAGCCCTCCTACGGCCTGGGGGACGAAGCGATCACTCGCATGCTTCGCGATGGCGTTGACCATGCTAGTTTAGACATGCAATTGCGAGCGCTTAAAGAGCAACAGGTTGAGGCCGAAAGAATGCTGCTTGCAGTCGATGCCGCGCTTGCTGCCGATAGCCATTTGTTAACGGTCGATGAGCAGCACGCCATCCAATGTGCTGCTGATCATCTGCGTTCACTTGCTTTGCAGTCAGATCATCATGCTATTCGCAATGCTATCCATGCGCTGAGCCACCAAACCGATCACTTTGCTGCATTAAGGATGAATCGGGCTGTGTCGATGGCCTTAAGCGGACGCAAGATCGATGAACTAGCTTAATGGTTGTTGTTTGTTGATCGATCCTTCATGAGTTTTTTAGTCGCTGAGGAAGTTGAATGCCGCTTATTGAAGTGCTCCCCCACGAAAGCCTTTGCCCGGATGGTAAGCATATTGATGCCGAGCCTGGATCTAATCTTGCTCAGGTCTTACTTGATGCAGGTATTGATCTTGAGCATGCTTGCGGTTTGGTTTGTGCGTGCACGACTTGCCATGTGATTATTAGGCAAGGTATCCAATCCTTAGCACTTGCTAGTGACCAGGAAGACGACATGCTCGACCGAGCCTGGGGTTTAACCCCTCGATCAAGGCTTTCTTGTCAGGTGCAGATCGGAGCTGAACCACTTCAAATCGAACTACCCAAATACACGATTAACCACGCAAGAGAGGAAGCCTGATGAAGTGGACAGACGTTTTGGAGTTGGCCATTGCGCTCTCGGAAGCCCACCCAGAGGTCGATCCGACGTCGATTCGATTTACAGATCTACATCGATGGGTGGTTGAACTGCCAGGATTTAGTGATGATCCAAAGCGTAGCGGCGAAAAGATTTTAGAAGCCATCCAGCAGGCTTGGATCGACGAACTCTAAACGGGCTAAGGATGATCCTCGCGCTTTAAGGCTGGAAAAAGTATAACGTCACGAATATTAGCTCGGTCAGTCAGCAACATGCTTAAGCGATCAATACCGATGCCGCAACCGCCGGTTGGGGGCATCCCGTATTCGAGCGCGCGAATATAGTCTGCATCGTAAAACATTGCTTCTTCGTCCCCGGCTTCTTTGGCAGCCGCCTGCGCGTGAAAACGCGCTGCTTGATCTTCTGGATCATTTAGCTCCGAAAAGCCGTTTGCAATTTCGCGGCCGGTCATGAATAGTTCAAAGCGCTCGGTAACTGCTGGGTCACGATCCGAGGCACGCGCAAGTGGTGACACTTCGACCGGATAGTCGACAATAAAGGTTGGTTGCCAGAGCTTGCTCTCAGCACATGCTTCAAACAAAGCGAGTTGGAGCGCCCCAAGACCGGCGTGGCGAAGCGCTGGTGCATTAGTATCATCACCAAGTACACCGAGCTGTTCTTTGATAAAAGCTACATCACCAAGTTGATCTTTTGACCATTCGGGGTGCTCAATGCGGATAGCCTCAACCATTGTTAATCGTGCAAAGGGACTTTCGAAATCCAGGGGCTGGCCTTGATAAGTCATGAGTGCGCTACCGCAAACCGCCCGCGCCGTTTCGCGAAGAAGTTGCTCTGTGAAATCCATCAGCCAGCGATAGTCGGTGTAGGCTGCGTAGAACTCCATCATGGTGAATTCTGGGTTATGACGCGGGCTAATGCCTTCGTTGCGAAAATTGCGATTGATTTCGAATACTCGATCAAAGCCGCCGACCACTAAGCGCTTCAAATACAGTTCGGGCGCGATCCGCAAATACATATCCTGCGCCAGCGCGTTGTGATGCGTAACAAAGGGCTTGGCACTTGCACCACCGGGAATGGGATGCATCATCGGAGTTTCAACCTCTAAAAATGAGGCTTCATCCATGAGTCGCCTCAAGGTATTGGTGATGCGCGAGCGCTTTAAAAAAGTATCGCGACTTTCCTGATTCATGATCAGATCAACATAGCGCTGACGGTAGCGCATTTCCTGGTCGGCAAGGCCGTGGAATTTGTCAGGAAGCGGTCTTAAGGATTTCGTGACAAGTCGCAAGGAAGAAGCCCGAATCGATAGTTCGCCCTTCATGGTCTTAAACAAGACACCTTCAACCCAGACGATGTCGCCGATATCCCAATGCTTGAAAGCCTCGTGAGTAACTGAGCCAACGCCCTCGTCATTTAAGTACATCTGAATGCGACCGCTTGCGTCTTGCAGCGTTGCAAAACTAGCCTTACCTTGTACTCGCTTGAGCATCATGCGCCCGGCAATCGAAACGAGTTGCTTCATGGATTCAAGCGACTCCCGGGTTTGATCATCATAACGCGCTAAAAGATCGCGAGCCTGATCCTTCGGCCGAACGTCATTGGGAAAAGCGACCTTCGCGCTTTCGCGAAGTGACGAGAGCTTTTCGCGTCGCTCGGCGATCAAGTGATTCTCATCGTGAGGCTGATCGTTCATGATTTACACACCCATTTTCAAGCTTGCCTGGATAAAGGCGTCGAGATCGCCATCTAAAACCACTTTGGTATTGCTTGTCTCGTAGTTTGTTCTTAAGTCCTTGATTCTTGATTGATCTAAAACATAGGAGCGGATCTGATGGCCCCAGCCAATGTCGGTCTTGCTAGCCTCCACCTTGTCTTGCTCGGCCCTTCGTTTGCGCATTTCGAGCTCAAACAGCCTTGCGCGCAACATATTCATCGCCTCATCTTTGTTGCGATGCTGGCTTCGATCGTTTTGACACTGAACCACAATATTGGTCGGCAAGTGGGTTATGCGAACCGCAGATTCGGTTTTATTGACATGCTGACCGCCTGCACCAGAGGCTCGAAAAACATCGATCCGCAAATCGGCAGGATTGATATCGATCTGAATTGAATCATCGACTTCAGGGTAGACATAGACTGATGCGAACGACGTGTGGCGACCATTATTGCTATCAAATGGTGATTTTCTTACCAGTCGGTGAATACCTGTCTCGCTTCGTAAATAGCCATACGCGTATTCGCCTGAAACTTTGATCGTGCAACCCTTGATACCCGCGGTATCACCTTCGGTCTCTTCGAGAAGTTCCGACTTAAAACCTTTACGCTCGCAGTAGCGCAAGTACTGGCGTTGGAGCATTTGAGCCCAATCCTGTGCCTCAGTACCGCCAGCGCCCGATTGAATCTCTAGAAAGCAATCGCTGGGATCGGCTGGGTTTGCAAACATCCGCCTGAACTCGAGGCTCTCTACAGCTGCGAGCAAACTCGATACGTCGTGTTCGACAGCAACGAAGGTCTCGACATCGTCCTCGCTTTGCGCCATTTCAAAGAGTTCGCCAGCATCACGAAGTCCTTGTTCTATCTGATCGATACCAAGCACTACATGATCGAGTGCTTTCTTTTCCTTGCCTAAAGCCTGCGCATTTTCTGGATCGTTCCAAACATCAGGTGCTTCAAGCGCAGCATTGACGATCTCTAGGCGATTCTTTTTTTCCTCGTAGTCAAAGATACCCCCGAAGGTCATTGACTCTAAGTCGAAGGTCTTTGATCAATGCATCAAGGGCGTTTAGGCGTTCGGCTTCGATGCTCACGGAGTTGGTCCTTGGTTGTTAGTGCTCAAGCGTTGGGGAAGTTGCCAATCCGCGAGTGAGCGTGAATGTTTGCACTTCATCAACCCAGCATTATAGTGCTTCAACATGCTCGAGGACGCACTGTAGGCTTTGTCGGCCCTGCCAGCGATTGATCTGCAAGCGATAGGCTGCTCGAATCTTGGTGCTAAAGGGCTCACGTCGTCCAAATGCGATGCCGTCAAGCTTAAAGCCCTGTTCGCTTTGCAGCCGCAACTTAAGATGCTTATCGGCCAGTGTCTGTTGGGTGATCACCTCAAATTGATCTTGAAACAAAGGTGCTGGAAAGCCTTGACCCCAAATAGCATCATGAATACTCTGAATCCAGTCTTCACGCAGCCAACTTGGATCGAGCGGGCCATCGGTCCAAATCATGGCCGCCAGCTGCTCCGGATCGGTCATGGCACTGACGGCACTGGCAAAGAGCCTTTCCAAATCGGGCAGCGAGTCACGACGAATGCTAAACCCTGCGGCCATGGCGTGTCCGCCGAATCGCACAAGTGTTTGGGGTGATTGTTTGCTAATCCAGTCAAGCGCATCGCGCAAATGCAATCCTGGGATGGAGCGGCCAGAGCCGCGGAGCAACTCACCATCGGCTGACGGTGCAAGCGCGAGGACTGGTCGATTGAATTGATCCTTTAGCTTTGATGCCAGCAAACCCACAATGCCTTCGTGCCAGGCTTCACTAAAGACGACGATGCTCGGCCCATCAAATGGCTGGTTGGGCAGTGCATCGAGGGCTTGCTGCTGCATATCGGCCTGCATGCTCTGTCGCTCGCGGTTGATGGCATCGAGTTCGCGAGCGAGGCGCTCAGCGGCTTCAAAGTCCTCGCACAGCAAGCATTCAATGCCAAGGCTAATGTCCTTGAGGCGACCAGATGCATTGATGCGAGGCCCAATCGCAAAGCCAAGATCTGCGACTTCAACATGTGGCGCATGGCGCCCAGCCACGCTCATCAAAGCGCGAATGCCAGGCTGGGCTTTTCCCTGCCGAATTCGTTGCAGACCAGCATCCACCAAAGCACGATTGTTTCGATCAAGCTTGACCAGGTCGGCCACGGTCCCAAGTGCGACAAGATCAAGCAGTTGCTGCAGCGCTGCACTTGCCGCAGGGTGGGATGCATCATGTTCGCGGAAGCGTCGCCTGAGAGCAATTAGTACATAAAACATAACACCGACACCAGCGAGGTGCTTGCTTGGAAAAGAGCAATCGTGTTGATTAGGATTAACGATGGCTTTTGCTGCCGGCAGTGATTGCGCTGGAAGATGGTGGTCGGTGACCAGCACGGGTATCCCGCTGGCTGCCGCTGCATCAATGCCCTCGTGTGAGGCTATGCCGTTATCGACAGTGATAATCAGATCGGGCTTACCAAGACGCGGGTGACGCATGGCAAGCAATACGATCTCGGGTGTTAGTCCATAGCCATGAACACTCCGATTTGGGACGAGGTAGTCTACCTTTGCACCCATCATCCGCAATCCTCGGATGGCGACCGCGCAAGCGCTTGCTCCATCGCAGTCATAGTCTGCAACCACAAGTAGCTTGGCCTGTTGATGAATTGCGTTAAATAATAGATCGACTGCTTGCTCGATTCCGGCCATTTTGTCCGGACGCAATAAGTCGTCGAGCCCAGGCCTGATATCGGTGATTGTTTGAAGTTCGCGAGCTGCATAAACGCGAGCTAGTACAGGGTTCAAGCCATGATCAAGTAGGGCTTGCTCAAGCTTGCGATCAACATGACGGGCTCGCATCATGGCTGTTGTCTGCCCTTTGTCAATCCGTAGCGATCATTCATCGACGCGCCAACCATCGGCGCAAGTGTTGGATCAAGCCCGGTCTTGTAGGGTGCTGTAGCTGCGAGACCCGATAGTGTTCCCAGTCATGATCTGAGCACAACAAGATTTCGATTGAGTCCTCTGTGCCTCTTGACTTAATCGCTTCAATAACACGCTCAATCCCGTGCTGAACGGTTTCTGGCCGAAGCTGAGTCGCGTTGAGTTTCATCAACAGCAATGGTTCGGCTTGCCGATTTTCTTCTGAGTGGGTATAACGTTCTAATCCCTTTAAGTAGTCTTCTTGCGTTTGATAGTTAAAGTGGCGCTTGACCGTTCGCGAACCTGGGTGAAGGCTTCCACCAAGCCAAAGCGCATTAACCGGTTGCAGACCTGCATCAGCACGTGCGATATTCACTGAGTGTTGGTACCAGATCATTTGGATCTGATTCAACACGCGTCGCCAATGCTTAGCCTTTTCGCCGCGCGCCAAATATTGCTCAACATTTAAGCCTTCGGCTAGTGCTAAGGAGCATCCTTCAATCTCGATTCGGCGCTTGTTGATCTTCAATACCCAGTGCATCGGACTACGGATTTCTATACCGATTTCGCTGTCGAACCAGTTTGACCATTCAAGTAAATCGGCGCTTAGACTATGTCGCAGCGAAATGGATTCATCCCAATCCAAAGGTCGATCGCCCAGGCTCGATACCCCGACATGGTCCAAGCGAACGTAGAAGTGACAGGGCGTTAGCAAAATCTCCTGATGGGCCGGACTTTCAGGGTCAGGCGCTCGATTCAGCGCAAGCGCATCATGTGAAGCAGCAGAAAGCCCTGCGCCAGCAACCGCTGAATCCTGCAATGGCCAGCAGGAAAGGCCGCTAAGTGCACAGGGCTCCCATCCTAGTTGTTGACAGAGCCAGTGCTCAAGGGCGAGGCACCGCGGCGATGCCGATGTGTCGTTCCAACGCGCGACCAACTCGCAAGCCTCCAACAACGACTGCCATGTGCCTGCCAATTCCGGCCAGGCCTTGCTTTGCAGATAGCCGTCTAATACAAATACCTTGGAATGCGGCGCTGTACTGCCAGTCGATGAGATGCTTGTGTCCATGCCCCACATTGTATGGCTGTGGCAAACTCTTCTTATGCAATTTGAATGGCAACTCGCATGGGCTTACTGGCGTGGAAGACGCTCAAACCCAACCGGCAACGGCTTTATATCCTTTATTGCACTCTTGTCGGTGCTCGGCATCGCGCTTGGAGTGGCTGCATTGATCACCGTGCTATCGGTAATGAACGGGTTTCAGAAGGAGGTGAGAAACCGTATGCTATCGGTGGTCTCGCACCTGGAGTTGCATCTGCGGGCTGAGCCGCAGTCGCACGATGCAAAAGTGCGCCAAACGATTGCCGCTCACCCTGAAGTATTGGGTATTGCTCCCTTTGAGCCCATGCAAGTCTTGCTAACCCGCGATGAGGTACTACGTGCTGCCTTAATCCGCGGCATCGATCCCCGTGATGAAGCAAAGGTGTCAAGCATGGTTGCTGAAATGCCCGTTGCACTTCGCGACTCACTTCAAGGGGGCGCATGGCGAATTATCCTTGGGCGTGAACTTGCGAGAAGCCTTGGAGTGCTGCCAGGCGACCGTATTGTGGTAATGGCGCCAGATTTAGGCAACCATGGTGCTGGCTTCGCACCACGGATGAGGCAGTTTGAAGTAGCAGGCGTTTTTGAATCAGGCCATTATGAATACGATAGCGCATTGGCGCTCGTTCATATCGACGATGCACTTAAACTCAACCGTCAACAACAGGCACAGCATTGGCGAATCCTTACCAGCGATCCTTTGCGCGTGCGGCGGATCGCAAGCGAGCTCGCACAAGGGCTCGATGACCGTTATGAGTTACGTGATTGGTCCCAAGAAAATCGGGTGTGGTTCGAGGCTGTTCAAGTCGAAAAACGGATGATGTTCATTATTCTCACGCTCATCGTAGCGGTGGCTAGTTTTAACTTGGTGTCGATGCTCGTGATGACAGTTATTGACAAGCGCGCCGATATCGCGATTTTGCGAAGTATGGGGGCAGGGCGATGGTCGGTCATGCGAATCTTCATGTTTCAAGGTCTAGCCTCGGGCAGCCTCGGCACCGGTTTAGGTCTTGGCCTAGGTCTGGTACTTGTGGCCTCACTCGATGCGGTGCTTCGTTTTTTAGAGCGAATGTTTGGGTTCGAAGTGCTGCCAAAAGGCATTTATTTGCTGCAGCGCATTCCTACCGATTTGCATCTCAGCGATCTCTTCGAAGTAGCGCTGATTGCCTTGTGTTTGTCGTTTTTGGCAACGCTTTACCCGAGCTGGCGCGCGGCATCAACGAAGCCCGCCGACGCTTTACGGCATGGCTGACTTGCTTAAGGTTGAAGCATTGACAAAGTCCTATAGCGGGCTTGCCGCCGATCGACCTATTTCTATTTTGCGTCAGGTTTCCATGGAACTTCGTGCTGGTGAGTCGCTAGCGATCATGGGTCGATCAGGCGCTGGAAAGAGCACCTTGCTCCACCTGTTAGCAGGTTTTGAAAGGGCCGACGCGGGCGATATACGCTGGGAAGGTAAATCGCTTGCCGCGATGTCTGACGCCGATACTGATCGTTTGCGGAACCGACGGTTCGGCTTTGTTTACCAGTTTCATCATCTCATCGAAGAATGTTCCGCGATCGATAACGTAAGTCTCCCGCTTCGTATTGCCTCAATGAAGAGTAGGGAGGCAACAGAGCGTGCCTCGATGATGCTAGGCCGACTTGGTCTGGCCAATAGGCTCGAGCATCGACCTTCGGCATTGTCTGGGGGTGAACGCCAACGAGTAGCCGTTGCACGAGCCTTGGTTCACCAGCCAGCTTGTGTACTTGCCGATGAGCCAACGGGTAATCTCGATGAGCAAAGTGCTTTGCAAGTTTTTGGGCTCTTTCGTGAGCTTGCGCAAGAATCGGGTACGGCCTTGCTGCTTGTGACCCATGATCACGCATTGGCTAAAGCATGCGACAGGCTTGTCGTGCTAGAAAACGGACTGTTACGGTAAGTTTCTATAGCGATGCGCGTCGACTCCCCCGAAGTCTATACATGGTGTGATAGTCATTGTCACCTTGATGCTGCTGAGTTTCGAGCTGATTTTGACGCAGTGATGCATCGTTCCGTTGCGCTTGGTGTCCGACAATGGATTGTTCCAGCCGTGTCGACGAGCGCATTTGAATCAGTGCATGCGATTGCGCAGCGCTTTGAAGGTGCCGACTACGCCCTCGGCATTCATCCCCTTTATGTTCAGAGTGCCAAGGCCTCACATATCAATCTACTTGAGTCGTGGATTGTTCGTCTTCGCAGCGATGAGAAGCTGATTGCGGTGGGCGAAATAGGCTTGGACTTGTATCCAGGTCATCCGCCATTTGACTTGCAACAATGGTTTTTTGAGCAACAACTTCGCTTGGCTCGGCGTTACGATTTAGCCGTCATTGTGCATGCGCGGCGCGCACCAGACCAAGTTTTCGCAGGGCTGCGGCGTTTTAACATCAAGCGCGGTATCGTCCATGCGTTTAATGGTAGCGAGCAGCAAGCTCACGCGCTGATCGGGCAGGGCATGTTTTTGGGATTCGGCGGATCGTTGACCTATCAAGGCTCTAGGCGTATCCGTCGACTTGCTCAAGTGCTGCCGCTCAGCAGTATGCTGCTCGAGACTGACGCACCGGATATCAAACCAAGTTGGTTCGCTTCAACGCCAGAGCGTCCAAATGAACCAAGTCAACTCGCAGCGATCGCAGACTGTTTGGCAAAGCTTCGTGGCCAAACGCTGCAAGCGCTCAGCGACACCTTTGCAGATAATCTTCAGCGATTTAAACGCAAGCTGTAGGGCGATGAGCCTGCTCTAGGACTCCGCATGGGTGAGTCCACATGCATTCTTTCACTTGCATCCCGGTTGGTTCTTTATGGCCGGCTGCCTCTTGGTACAACAGCTAATCGAGCTGCCTGTCTTTGCTGAATACCTGGCACTAGCAGGCCTTTGTTTTGCGGCTTGGTTGATCACAGCGGCCTTGTTTCCATCTCATGCGAGCGCACTCTTAGCAACGCTTGTCAGCCTGCTGGCTGGTGTTTATTGGGCAGGATTGCAGGCTCAGTCGGCACTCGAGCAGCGCTTGCCTCATGGACTGGAGACGGAAAGACTCGTTATGACAGGTTTCATCGACGGGCTTGTTCGGCGCAATGACGATGGTCGGAGTGTGAGCTTCCCATTTCGCGTGAGCGCCTGCGAGCGAGCCGCTTCGTGGTGTCCGGTCGGTTCGCAGGTGCTTGTAACCATCAAAACCGATAAGAGCGATGGGAGCACTAGGCTGCGTGCAGGCAGCCGCTGGAACATGGACTTACGCTTAAAGGCCATACATGGCCAACGCAACCCCGGCGGATCGGATCTTGAGCGTTTTGCGCTGCAATCTGGCTGGGTGGCACGAGGCAGCGCGCCCGCCTCGCACATCGTACATCTCGATGATCTCGCTTCGCATCCGCTTGCCTGGGTGCATCGCGTGCGAGAGCAACTTCGCGATGCGCTGCGGCAAAGCGCACGACTATCCGGCTCGAAGAACATGGATCGCGCTATGGCGGTGATCGAGGCGCTCGTGATCGGCAGTGGCGAAGCACTTGATCCCGAGCAATGGGATGCTTTTAATCGAACCGGCGTTGGGCATCTTTTGTCGATATCGGGTTCACATGTCACGATGTTCGCTGGATTTGCCGCCTTCTTTGGCCTTGGACTATTGCGCATAAGCGGTGCAGCTAAGCTAACTTTTTTTCGCCTCCACACCATGGCGCTCCCCAAGTTGTGCTTTGCCAGCTTTGGTGCGATCGCATACACCTTGCTTGCCGGATTTGGACTTCCAGCGCAGCGGACCTGCGCCATGGTCCTGGTTACTGGGCTTATGAGTCTGAGTGGGCGACGTTTCGCACCGCAGGCGGTACTTTCTTGCGCAGGTGTCGTCGTCTGCTTGATTGATCCCTGGGCAGTTGTATCGGCTGGCTTTTGGCTCTCGTTTGCAGCAGTCGCAGCGCTTGTGCTGAGTGGCCAGGCTATGAGGCGGCCGGAGAATCCAACGACAAACGAGCTCACCCTACCGTCAAAGGCATGGAAGTCTCTACGCGCAGGCTTGGCCGAGGCCTTTCAAGGGCAGTGGGCCGCGAGTGTGGTGATGATTCCGCTGTCGGTCCTCTTTTTCTCACAAATTTCCTGGATTGCGCCTTTTGCCAACGCGCTTGCAATTCCTTGGATCACTTTCATCATCACACCGGCTTCGCTACTTCTGGCCTTAATAGCCAGCATCTCTCAGACCTTGGCCAGCGTACCATTGCATTGGCTAGGCCTTATCACCGAGGAAAGCCTGAAGCTGCTCGATGCCATGGCGAATTGGTCCTGGATTAGCAGCCATCGTGCTCTGCCGCCCGAGGCTGTGATCGCAGTTGCCATCATCGCGTGCATATTGTTGATTTGGCCGCTTGCACCATGGCCGCGTTGGGCGGTGGTTTCGCTTATGTTGCCCTTAATGGTTTGGCCGCACGATCGTCCTGGCGAGGGTGAATTGCGCGTGCTTTTCTTTGATGTGGGGCAGGGTAGCGCGGTGTTTGTTCAATCGGCTGAGTTCAGTATGTTGTACGACAGCGGTCCGGCGTGGAGCCTTGATGCGCGTAAAGACGGCCGCAATGCAGGCTTTCAGTCGATTCTGCCAGCACTTCGAAGCCGCGGCATTGAGTCGATCGATTGGTTGGTCTTATCGCATGCTGACTTAGATCACACCGGAGGCGCCTTGAGTCTTCAACGCCATCTGCGCATTGGGAAAATTATGTCAGGTTCGCCCGCCGACGAGCCAAGTCTCAGGGATTTGAAGGTGAGCTCCTGCCAACGCGATATCGAATTCAATAAGTCAGTCGACTCAACCCAGATAGTTAAAGGTCGCGGCGAGGCAATCCCAACAGGCGTCTCGGGTACAAGCATTAGAGCGCTCTTCCCACTTGCTGATGCGAATCAGCCAGCATTTGGGGCGCCCATGGCAATTGAGCTTTCAAAACGGCCGCGAAAAACGCCGGCGAGTAACCGAAACGCGCAAAGCTGTGTCTTATTGATTGAGCATAAGGGTCGAAGCATTCTCCTGCCTGGCGATTTACCCTCTCTGCAAGAGGCTGCTTTGCTTTTGCTTGAACCAGCGCAACCCCTGAAGTCACTCGATGTCTTAATGCTCGGGCACCATGGTGCATCGAACAGCACTTCAGTACCCTGGCTCGACTATTGGCAACCGAAAGTGGCGGTCGTGCAGTCCGGCTACCAAAACCGATACGGGCATCCGCAAATGGCTACGCTGAATCGCTTATGCGAACGTACAATTTCACTGAGACGTACCGATACGGAAGGTGCCATCGAACTCCACATTAGTTCTGAAGGTCAGATGCACTGGCAATCGGAGCGCAGTCGTTCGAAGCGTTACTGGACGCGCATGCTCGTTGCGCCTATGCCTTGCGAGGGCAAACCAATCCCATCCATCACAGGAGTTGAATCATCATGACTGAGATCAAACGAATCGGTGTCGGAGCTCGAATGAGCGATGCCGTGATTCACGGCGCGACAGTTTATCTTGCGGGGCAGGTTGCCGATGATCCGAGTGCGGACGTGAAGGGGCAGACCCAACAAGTGCTGGACGCTATTGATCGCTTACTAGCGCAAGCGCGCAGCGATAAGACCAAGATTCTTCAAGCGCAGATCTTCCTTGCCAATATCGCTGACTTTGCGGCTATGAATCAGGTGTGGGATGCTTGGGTTCCCGAGGGTCACACACCTGCGCGTGCGACCGTTGAAGCGAAATTGGCAACACCCAAATATCTGGTTGAAATCAAAGTCATCGCTGCTTGCGAGAGCTAGGCTAGCGCCAGCCCGCCTGATCGACCAACTTTACGGCTGCCGATTGCCTTGCCCCGATTGTTGCTATGGGCAACTTGTCAGCCTTAAAGCTACCCATGGCGTCTAGGGCCGGGTTGCTAATCTTGACAGATGGCACGGTCGGCCACTCGTTGTTGCCATCAGCAAGCATTTGCTGAGCCTCGTCACTGGCCATGAACTCGAGAAAGCGCATCGCCGCTTCGCGATTTTTTGCATGTTTCACCATGCCGCCGCCGGTTACATTGACGTGGGTGCCGTTATCGTTCTGATCAGGCCAGACGAAACCGACCTTACGAATCACTTCCTGATCCTCGGGCTTCGATGAGCGCATTAAGCGTGCAAGATAATAAGTGTTGCTCAAGGCAACACCGCATTCGCCACTCGCGGTTGCCTTGATCTGGTCGGTATCACCGCCTCTCGGTGGGCGTGCGAAATTGCCAACTACGGCTTTTGCCCAACTGAGGGTTGTAGACTCACCCCGATGCTCAATTTGGGATGCAATCAGGGACAGCATGTAAGGATGTGCGGCTGAGCGGGTGCAAACGGCCGATTTGAACCTCGCATCGGCAAGCGAGGCATAGCTTTGGGGTGCGTTGCCAGAAAACCGCTGCTTGTTGTAGACGATGACGCGAGCACGCTTTGAGAATCCCCACCATGCATAGCCCTGCGCTTCTTTACTCGATCGCATATTCTCAGGAATTCTTTCGCGCAAAGACTCCGAGTCACTAGGTGCAAAGAGTCCTTCTGCGGCGGCACGCGATAATCGTGCTGCGTCGACGAGGATTAAGACGTCGGCGGGGCTCTTAGTTCCTTCGCTTCGAAGCCTTTCGAGCAAAGCTTCGTCGGCCGCCTCGATGCGGTTAACCTGAATGCCCGTGCGCTTGGTGAAGGCTGCGTAAAGTTTGTCATCGCTTTGATAGTGGCGGGCGGAGTAGATATTCACCGCATTGCTTGCCCATGCTGAAGTTGAGGCCGCAGCGATGGTTCCAAGACTAGAAATCAACAAAGGTAAAAATTTACGTTTAATCATTATCTTAGATTCGATTATTGACACTACAAAATTTGTGTACAGAGGTTTTCCGGTGTTTATAAGTAAAACTTCCTCGGGATGTGATTGCTTATGACCCCTTTGGGTTTTATTGGTTGCTACCCAAAAGGGAATAAGCTTTTCTGATCATAAGAGAAATCATTCCTATTTGCAAATACATGCTTAAAAGATATGCCTACTGAATTAGATCTTGGTTCATTGAGTCAGTTTGACTCCAATCGTCCCCACACATTAAGACGGCGGAAGTTCCTTGCCCTGATCGCAGGCGCGGCTTTGCTTCAAGCATGCGCGAGCAGCGGGACAGGACTGGGACGTGCTTCAGCCTCAGCAAGCGGCCAGTCTGCTGGCCAAGAGCGGACTATTGACGCGACGACGCCAGGCTCGGAATCAAGTAGCGCAATGTCATCGCCTAGATTGCCTTGGGCCCTTGCGCTTGGTGGAGGGGCTGCAAGAGGGCTCGCGCACATCGGCATTATTCAAGTCCTTGAGCGCGAGGGTTTGGTCCCCGATATGGTTGTTGGCACGAGTGCAGGTGCTTTAGTGGGGGCGCTTTGGGCAAGCGGCATGGACGCAGCCACCCTGCGCTCGGTGGCCTTATCCTTTGATCACTCAACGCTGGGTGATTGGGCCTTCAGTACAAGAGCCTTGCTCAAGGGTCAGGCGCTTGCCGATTTTGTAAACCGCCATGTCGGCAATAGGCCCATCGAGCGATTTCCGCGCCGTTTTGCTGCAACTGCAGTTGACCTATGGTCGGGTAAGCTCGTGGTGTTCGACCGAGGTAATGCTGGTATCGCGGTAAGAGCCTCCGCAGCTGTGCCCGGTGTGTTCCAGCCGGTTCAGGTGGCAGGCAGAGAGTATGTCGATGGTGGCCTTGCTTCGCCGGTGCCGGTTCGGATTGCGAGAGGTATGGGGGCAAAAAGGGTTTTAGCGGTAGATATCTCTGCGAAACCGCAATTTCAGCCCACTCAAAGTCTTGGCGAACTCTTAATGCAAACGATCAACATCATGGGTGAACACCTCGGACAAGCAGAGCTTTCAGAAGCTGATCTAGTGCTGAGGCCCGAGGTTTTTCAAAGGTCTGCGATAGATTTTAGTACTAGACCCGAGGCTATTTACGAAGGCGAAAAAGTAATGCTTGCTTCGCTTAGCAAGTGGAAGCAAATGCTTGGTGCAACAAAACAGTCCCAATAAACTCGGCTTAAGCGCGCGTTGACTTGGGTTTTTGAGGCGCTTTGGCCTTCCGTTGGCTGGTCTTGTTTGCTGATTTGCTCTGGTTAGGCCTCGGTTTGGCCTTGGAAGCTTGCTGCTGGGCAGCAGGCATAAGTGACACCCTTGACATAGGGCTCGATAGCGAGCGACTGTCCGCAGTGCTTACGGCATTGCTGGGTAGGTCTTGGCGTTGCTCTTCGATGAAGGCTTGCGCTGCGGCAGCCTGTCTGCGCCACTGACTGCCACCGCCAAAGATGGCGCTTGCAGAGGCACTATTAATGGCTTGGGATGGCGTGGAACGGTCTAGCTCTTGGAGTGGTACGCCAATCCGAGCTAGGGTGCGATCGATAAGCTGATCGAGCGCCGCAGGATCCTGGTTGGGTAAGTCGCCCATGACGCGGCGCGCACCGTCAAAACGTCTGACCCAATATCGATCATCCATCGAATCAATGCGAATTGATTTGCCTTTGGCAGGCGCGTGGACAAACTTGTCGTCACCCAAATAAATCCCAACGTGCGAAAAGCCGCGCCGCTGGGTGTTGAAAAAAACTAAATCACCTGGCAACAAATGCTCTTTGCCGATTGAGGTGGCCGCTCGGCTCATATCCTCGCTCTTGCGCGGCAACACAAGACCGGCTGCCTCGTGAAACACGTGACGAACAAAGCCGCTGCAGTCCATACCGGTCTCTGGGATGTTTCCACCCCAACGATAAGTGATGCCCATCAGGGACAGTGCCCGAACGATGACCTCAGCCGGTAGGCTCACGTTCTCCGCGGACGAAGCCTCCCAGGCGTTGTTAACTTGAGCATGCCCAATTGAGGGCGTTTGCAAGACCCATGCAAATAAAAAGCCCAGGGTAAATCGCAGTGCTCTGTGCGCTGTTTTTTCCGACATGCGCGCAGGCTAAGGCAATAAGTCCCTGCTGTCAAAGCTTTATGGCAATAAATTCACATGCTTTCAATCGCTTGGATGCTGTCGTTGATGTGCTGCAAGCAGCAAGTCAGCCAATTGTCAGTTGCAGCGTCATAATAAGCCCGATCGATCATACAGAGGTCATGCCCATGAAAAGCTATGCCGAGTTTCATCGCCATTCACTTGAAGACCCCGAGGGGTTTTGGGGAGAGCAAGCCAATCTGATCAGCTGGCAAAAGCCTTTCGATAGGGTATTGGATGACTCGGGCGCGCCGATCAATCGCTGGTTTGTCGGTGGCCGTACTAATCTTTGTTACAACGCACTCGATCGGCATATCGACGAGCGAGGCGATCAATCAGCCCTTGTTTTCGTATCGACCGAAACCCAGCAAGAGCACAGCTATAGCTATCGGGCGATGCTCCGTGAGGTTTGTGCGGTTGCGGCGATGCTTAGGGCGCAGGGCGTTGGGAGGGGCGACCGGGTCCTCATCTATATGCCGATGATTCCCGAGGCCGTTTTTGCGATGCTTGCATGTGCAAGGCTCGGAGCTATTCACTCAGTCGTGTTTGGAGGTTTCGCGTCGCACTCGCTGGCATCGCGTATCGACGATGCGAGACCTAAGGTTATTGTGAGTGCCGATGCTGGTTCACGTGCAGGAAAAGTTGTTCCCTATAAAGGGCTGCTAGACGAAGCAATCGAGCTTTCGCATCACAAGCCCGAACATGTGATTCTTTTTGACCGAAAGCTTGCACCGATGCGCCTTATCGCACATCGAGATTTGGACTACAGCCAACTGCGCGAGCAACATCTCGACGAGGTGGTCGAGGTTACCTGGCTTGAATCCAATGAGCCAAGCTATATTCTTTACACATCCGGAACGACCGGAAGGCCCAAAGGCGTCCAGCGCGATGTGGGGGGCTATGCAGTCGCGCTAGCGGCGTCGATGAAGCATATTTTTCCGGGTAAGCCTGGCGAGGGCTATTTTTGCACCAGTGATATTGGCTGGGTTGTTGGGCATTCCTACATTGTTTACGCGCCGCTGATTGCGGGCATGTTCACCATGCTCTACGAAGGCACACCCCTGCGTCCCGATGGCGGTATTTTTTGGCAGCTTGTCGAGCGCTACAAACCAACTGTCATGTTTTCCGCCCCCACAGCGGTTCGTGTGCTCAAAAAGCAGGACCCAGCCCTGCTGACTCGTTACGACACCTCATCGTTGCGAGCTTTATTCTTAGCCGGTGAGCCGCTTGATGAGCCCACCGCACGCTGGATTGCAGAGGGACTTGGCGTTCCAATTATCGATAACTATTGGCAGACAGAGACGGGTTGGCCGATTCTCACCGTGGCTAAGGGTGTTGAGCCTGATTTGGCGACGAAGTTTGGTAGCCCAGGCCTGCCCATGTATGGTTATAACGTGCGCCTTTTGAATGAAAGTACTGGCAAGGAGGTCGGTCCTCAGGAAAAGGGCGTGGTAGCGATTCTCCCTCCTTTACCCCCAGGATGCCTGCAGACGATTTGGGGCGATGATGATCGCTTTCGCAGCACTTACTTCGAATCAATACCTGGGGTGATGGCCTATTCGACCTTCGATTGGGGGGTTAAAGATGAAGACGGCTACTACTTTATTTTGGGTCGTACCGATGATGTGATCAACGTTGCTGGTCACCGACTGGGTACGCGAGAGATCGAGGAGTCGATCAACTCGCACAATTCGATTGCTGAGTGCGCGGTGGTCGGAGTGGCCGATCAACTCAAAGGGCAAGTCGCGGTTGCTTTCGCCGTCCTGAAGGATGCATCGGTAGCAGATGATGCGCATGCAAGACTTGCGCTTGAAGGGCAGGTGATGAAGACCGTTGATCAACAACTTGGTGCGGTGGCTAGGCCTTCTCGCGTTTACTTCGTCACGGTCCTACCGAAAACCCGCTCTGGAAAAGTGCTTAGACGGTCGATCCAAGCGCTGTGTGAGGGTCGCGATCCTGGTGACTTGACCACGATTGAAGACCCGTCCGCACTCGAGCAGGTTCTTCGCTGTCTTAAGACCTAGCGGAAAGCGCTAAGACCTTCTTGGTGTAACAATAGTCGCTTTTTCGTCGAGGACAGTGGATATGTTGAGCAAGCGGGTTTTGGAGCTTTCTGACGTTAAACGGATGGCAAGCGCATGTGAAGCGCTAGCAAATGCGCAGGGCTGGGCAGTCGCTTTCGCCATCGTCGACGACGGAGGGCATTTGCTTTGGCTACAGCGGCTCGATCGGGCAGCGCCGATTTCAGCTGAGATTTGCGTCGCAAAGGCCAAGACGGCAGCGCTGGGAAGGCGCGAGTCGAAGGGCTATGAAGAGATGATCAACGGGGGCCGGGTCAGTTTCTTATCGGCCCCGGTCCTTGAAGGCATGCTCGAAGGCGGGGTTCCCATCACGGTTGATGGTTATTGTATTGGGGCTATCGGAGTCTCTGGCGTGAAATCGACCGAAGATGCTGACATTGCAAAGGCGGGCATCGCAGCACTCTAAGGAGACTCAAACTGGCCCTGAACAGTTCAGTCCGACAGCACTTGCGCGAGGGCGTTGCGCCGCGCGAGGTATTGGCCTGGGCCTTCCTTGATTTTGCGAACTCGGGCTACACCACCGTCGTCCTGACTGCGGTGTACTCTGCATATTTTGTAGGCGTGATTGCAGGAGCGGCAAGTTGGGCGACACTGCTGTGGACCCTGACGGTTTCAGCCGCCTCGCTGCTCACGATGCTCGTACTACCAGCGCTTGGTATGTGGGCCGACAGGGTCGGCGGAAAGCGGCGCATGATTCGCTGGGCGAGCCTACTATGCGGTCTGGCAACTGCTGCCTTGGCTTTTGTAGACGCCTCAGTGATTTGGCTAGCTGTTGTTTTGGTGGCGCTGTCGAGCCTTGGGTTTAATCTTTGCGAGACCTTTACCGCCGCCTTCTTGCGTGAACTGGCTCGGCCGCAGGCCTATGGCAGGGTCTCTGGTTGGGGGTGGAGTTTCGGCTATCTCGGCGGCATGCTCACGCTCGGGCTTTCACTGGCATGGGTCTTACAGGCTAAGGCTCAGGGTCAAAGCGCTTCTGAGTTTGTACCCGTCACCCTTTGGATAGTCTCAATAGTCTATGTGGGGGTTAGTCTTCCAGCGCTTGCCGTATTGAAAGAACGACCTCATGCTGCGTTGACCTCTGATGAGCGAGGCTGGGAAGGGGGTTGGCTGCGTCTTCGCAGTTCATGGCATCGCACGGCTGAGCTTGTCGATTTGAGGCGCCTTTTGTTTTGTTGCGTGGCTTATCAAGCGGGGATCTTTGTGGTGATCACCCTGGCCGCGGTTTATGCCGAGCAAGTGATGGGATTTCAGCAGACTGAAACCATGATGCTCGTGTTTCTTGTCAATATTGCAGCAGCGCTTGGTGCCTTCTTTTTTGGCAGGATTCAAGACCGAATCGGCGATCGCCGGGCGCTTGCCATCACCTTACTGTCGTGGATACTGATGGTAGCGATCGCGGTTTTGGGGCAGAGCAGAGAGGCGTTTTGGATTGCTGCTAGCCTGGCTGGCTTAAATATGGGTTCGAGTCAATCTGCCGGAAGAGCAATGGTCGCGCAACTGTCACCGCTCGGCCGTCAGTCGGAAATTTTCGCACTTTGGGGTTTCGCCTTGCGGCTGTCGGCGATTCTTGGGCCAGTGTTCTATGGCCTGATTGTTTGGCTGACCGAGGGTCAACAGCGAATGGCTTTGGCCTTTGTTGGCGTTTTTTTTATGATCGCACTCGGGCTTTTGTCGAGGATAGATATGCAACGTGGTGTCAATGCCGCGATGGTGAGCGCTTCTTTTAGCGAAAAGATCTAGGGAAAAGCGCCACGATTCGCGACAGGTTTGTTACATTGCGCGGCATGGACGCGTCCCTTGGCACGTCTTAATCCACTCAATCAATGGGAGAGTTGTACATGAAGCAAGTGAAAGCAGGCGTAGCGGCCCTGGCAATTGGCTCGATGGCCGTTTTCTCCGGTGTTGCCTATGCTGGTAAGACCCTTGACGCGGTCAAGCAGCGTGGTCAATTGATTTGTGGCGTGAGTACCGGTTTGCCCGGGTTTTCGCAGGCAGATAGCCAGGGAAATTGGGCTGGACTCGATGTGGACGTATGTAAGGCTGTCGCAGCCGCCGTACTTGGCGATGCAAGCAAGGTCAAATTCGTACCGCTTACCGCTCAACAGCGATTTGCAGCCTTGCAGGCCGGCGAGGTTGATGTACTTTCCCGTAATACGACGTGGACACTCACCCGGGATGCATCGCTCGGGATGTTGTTTACCGGCGTGACCTACTATGACGGCCAGGGCTTTATGGTTCCTGCCAAAACGAAAGTTAATTCGGCTAAAGGCCTCAAAGGCGCCACTGTATGCGTTCAGTCAGGGACTACCACTGAAAAGAACCTGACCGACTTTTCGAAGTCCAATAATCTGAACCTTAAGCCCGTGGTATTTGAGAAACTAGAGGCCGCAAACGCCGCATACTTCTCGGGTCGTTGCCAGGCTTACACGACCGATGCATCAGGTTTGGCAGGTATTAGGGCCAAAGAGGCCAAGAACCCAGAAGAACACACGATTCTCCCCGATTTGATTTCCAAAGAGCCACTTGGTCCTTCGGTTCGTCGCGGTGATGAGGAATTCTTCACGATCGTTAAGTGGACCTTTAATGCGCTGCTTGAAGCCGAGGAGTATGGTGTGACACAGGCAAATGTCGATCAAATGAAATCGAGCACTGAACCACCGATTCAGCGACTGCTTGGTACCTCCGAGGATATGGGCAAGTTGCTCGGTCTCGATAAGGAATGGGCAGCACGTGCGGTTAAGGCCGTGGGCAACTACGGTGAGATGTTCGATCGTAATGTTGGAGCTAAGTCCACGATCAAATTGCCACGTGGTTTAAATAATCTCTGGAGCAAAGGCGGTCTCCAATACGCTCCACCACTGCGCTAAGTAGCCCCATCAGCTGCCTCAAGGCTAGCCTGCCCCTATAGGGCAGCTAGCTTTGTTGGGCTCAGCAATGGCTGCTTCTCGTTTAACAGTGCTATTACATTAATATGGACTCTCAGCTTCAGGGCAGGGTTCTGCGTTCGTCACGTGCAGCCTCGGAGATGATCGCAGCACGGCCCGCGCCCGCTCCCGTCTCGTCATGGTCTTTGCAAAGTCAGGCCTTTCGTTCTAAGCTTTTTCAAGCGATCCTTATTCTATTATTGATAGCAATTGCTGTTTATCTTGTCCATAACACGACTGAAAACATGCGGCTTCGCGGGATTCAGAGCGGTTATGGCTTTTTACTGCAACCCGCTGGTTTTGATATCGGCGAGACAATGCTCGCTTACGACTCAGGCAATCCCTACTGGAAAGCGATCCTCGTTGGTCTGAGTAACACGATCAGAGTAGCCTTACTCGGTATCTTGCTTTCGACGCTTATTGGCACTGCTGTTGGCATCGGTCGTTTTTCGCGAAATGTGCTTCTTAGAGCGCTTTGCCAGGTTTACGTCGAGTTTTTTCGCAATGTTCCGGTATTGCTTCAGCTGTTGATGTGGTACCTCCTTTTGACCGAATTATTGCCTGCGCCGAATGAGCCTTGGGTTTTTGGTGCTGGCTTTTATCTGAGTAAAGGTGGGCTTAACTTCCCGCTGCCGGACTGGGCCTGGGGTCATGCAAGCGCATTGGCCGGAATGCTCATAGGCCTTGTCGTCTTGTCGTTTTGGCGGCGCAAGCAGTTACGGCGCTTTGAGGAGACTGGTGAGGTGCCAAGTTTATGGCTGGCGGCATGCCTGTGCATATCCGTCGGGACCATGCTTGGATGGCTGGCTGGTGGCGCTCCCAGCACGATGCGCTACCCCGAAATGGGTGCCTTTGCCATTGATGGCGGCGGTGCACTTACGCCAGAATTCTTAGCAGTACTTATCGGGCTCACGCTTTATACCGCTGGTTTTATTGCAGAGGTTGTCAGAGCCGGCATTCAGTCTGTACCGCGTGGACAAGGTGAAGCTGCTCAATCCTTAGGTCTTGCACCGTCTCAAGAGATGCGCCTTGTTCTTTTGCCACAAGCACTTCGGGTGATTATTCCGCCACTTACTAGTCAGTATCTGAATCTGACCAAGAATTCCTCGCTTGCCGTCGCAATCGGTTACCCGGATGTCGTCTCGATTCTCAATACCTCGATCAATCAGACTGGCAGAGCGGTGGAATGTATCTCGATCATTATGATTGTCTATCTGAGTACTTCATTGAGCACGTCAGCGTTTATGAATTGGTATAACGCTCGAGCAGCGATTCAAGAGCGATAGATCTTGAATCCATCACAAGCCAGGGGCAATGCAGTGACCGGTCTGACTCGCTATACGTCTGAGGTGTTTGCGCCCGTTGCTGCTCGCAATGCACCGCGCAATGAACAGGGTGCGCTGGCGACCCTGCGGCGGCACTTATTTGGCAGCCGGTTTAGCACCATCACGACGATCGTGTTAATGGCCATCTTTTTGCAGACACTTCCTGATTTCATTGCTTGGGCTCTGATTCATCCCGTGTGGACACCCGATGCGGCCTTATGCAAACAAGCCATGGGAGAGGGCGCTTGTTGGGGTGTCATTGCTGAAAAGTATCGCGTTATTATTTTTGGATACTATCCACATGCTGAGCATTGGCGTCCATTAGTCGCAACGTTGCTCTTGCTCGGGCTGTTAGTAGCAAGCTGTACCCGAGCCTTGTGGAGTCAATGGCTGGTGCTGTTGTGGGTCATTGTCATGGTCGCGGTTTTTGTCATCCTTCGGGGAGGATGGTTTGGACTTAGCCTCGTTGACACCGATCGATGGGGTGGATTGCCCCTGACGGTTTTGCTTGCGACCCTGTCCATCGTGGCTGCTTTTCCGTTGAGTGTCATCGTCGCACTTGGAAGGCGCTCGAACATGCCAGCGATCAGTGCTGTTTGCACGGTTTACATCGAATTGATTCGCGGTGTGCCTTTGATTTCAGTGCTCTTCATGGCCTCGTTTATGTTTCCCTTGTTGATGCCAACTGGTACAAAAATAGATGTCTTATTGCGGGTTTTCATCGGCATCACGCTTTTTGCTGCTGCTTACATGGCTGAGGTCATCCGGGGTGGACTGCAAGCGATACCTAAAGGTCAAGTTGAGGCGGCTCAGTCCTTGGGTATGAGTTATTGGCAGACGCAAAGAAAGATCGTATTGCCCCAAGCTCTTGCCATGGTGGTGCCTGGCGTTATGAATAATTTCATTGGTATTTTCAAAGACACATCGCTTGTTACGATTGTGAGCCTTTATGAGCTCACCGGGGCATTAGGTCTTGCGCTCAATAGTGATGCTGATTGGCGGCCCTTCAAGCTTGAGGCCTATTTGTTCATCACGCTCATTTATTTTGCTGGCTGCTACGCAATGTCGCGCTATAGTCTTTGGATCGAAGCGCAGCTATCGCGTTCAAAGGCTCGCTAGCACTTTTTTAGACGGACACCAGTTGCTATGAGCGAGACCATCATCCGCTTTGCCAAAGTTAATAAATGGTACGGGAATCAGTTCCATGTGCTGAGGGATATTAATCTCGATATTCTCAAGGGCGAAAAGCTTGTGATTTGTGGGCCTTCGGGGTCGGGAAAATCTACGCTTATCCGATGCATCAATCGCCTCGAAGAGCACCAGGAGGGCGATATTGTTATCGACGGCATTACCCTCGGTGACGACGTCAAGGCCATCGATGCCGTGAGAAAGCAAGTCGGGATGGTGTTTCAGCAATTCAATTTATTCCCCCATTTGACTGTTCTTGAGAACCTAACGCTTTCGCCGATGTGGGTGAGTAAGGTGCCCCGCAAAGAGGCCGAGGACAGGGCCATGCAACAACTAGAACGTGTTCGTATCGCCGAGCAGGCAAACAAATACCCTCTACAGCTTTCGGGTGGTCAGCAGCAACGTGTGGCGATCGCTAGGGCGCTCTGTCTGCGTCCCAAGATAATGCTTTTTGATGAGCCTACTTCAGCACTCGACCCTGAGATGATTAAGGAAGTGCTCGATGTGATGATCGAATTGGCCGGGCAGGGTATCACCATGGTTGTGGTTACCCACGAAATGGGTTTTGCCAAAGCGGTTGCAGACCGGGTGATTTTTATGGATCAAGGGCAAATCGTCGAGCAAGCTCCACCTGACCTATTTTTTAATGATCCACAAAGTGATCGGACGAAAGACTTTCTTTCGAAGATTCTCGGGCACTAAACACTCACAGAGACACCTGGGATTCACCGAGACACTCAGCTCGGATGTTGTACTAAGTCTTCGACTGAATGGCTGCCATCTGTCGCGCGATATGAAATAAACCCTCTAGAACAAGGTTGTCGACGAGTCGGTGGGCGATTTCAAGGCGAGGAGACAGCATTCTTGCTGCACCGCCCGACAAGACACATATCAACTTTGGGTGCTCATCGTTGTATTGCCGAAACACACGCTCAACAGCACCGGCTTGTGCATGCAGGCATCCTGAAGCGATGGCATCGACCGTTTGCCGAGGATACTGAAGATACTCGCCTGATGCATCCGGTAGCGCTGCGGTTCTTTCATGGAGCGATCGCTGCATCAAACCAAGGCCAGGCATGATCGAGCCACCCTCGAAGTTGCCTTCCCTATCGAGTAAGTCCATCGTAGTCGCAGTGCCGCATACAACCACCAGTGCGGCGTGTGATCCGACCAGGGCACGTGCTCCAATCAGTGCAGCCCATCGATCACTTCCTAGTTGCCCAGGATTTCTATAACGATTGTGTACGCCACACTCTTCATCCAATGAACTGATCCAGCGCGGGCTTGGTGCATCGTTCCAAACTTCAAGCGCTCGCAGTAGCGGATTGCGCACACGGGTCCCCGCTACACTTGATATAACAATCATTGCCGGACATGCTTGCTCTCGCCAGTCGATCGCAAGGATTGGAATCTCGGCAAGCAGCACCCGCCCTTGGACAATGCAATGTTCGAGCGCGGTTCGATGCACCTGCGACGTTATAGTGGGGGTATCGTTGTTAAAATTAGTGCTGATTGTTAGGGCCTGAGGGGCTTCGTTACCCCCACGCTCTTGAATCGCTGCATAGCGACCCCATTTCAAGAAGGTGTTCCCCACATCGATTAAAAGCCAATCTGAAGCGCTTGGAACCCTGCCAGCGGTGAGCATTTGCATGGGAAATATTGCGCCTTTTTGCTAGAAGGCTCTGCCAAGTGGATTGAGTCGAACGCCGCGTCGCAGCTTCGTCCACGCGAAATCTGCCGGGTCAGCCAGCGCTGGACCGGGTGATCTCGCCACGATAACTTCGGTGGCAATGGGCTGGAAGTCGGCGCGGAAATGTACAGAGCTTTTCAACACCATTAATCGTTGCTGGGCGGGTTCGAGGCCAAGATGGCGAAACATTTCCTGATCGCCCGCCTGACACTTGATGCTTGCAATTGCCACGCGTACGCCTTCGTGCCGTAACAATGCCATCTTGCCAAGCTGCATGCGAAAGCCTTTGAACATGGGGCCTGTGCAAGTGAATCGGCCATCGCCCAGGCGCTCGACGGTGAACCGACGTCGTACGGGATGATGGCCTGGTAAGCCTGAGCGAGCACCTAATTCAAATTCAAGGCTTGCTCCCTGGCCAGCCTCATGGGCACGATCGGCAGCAATTGGATCGATTAACAGGCCAAGGCAGGCGTCTTGTGCCTTGAGTTCGATGAGTGCCTCGAGCATACCTGTCGTATCGCCATTCCCTCCAGCACCAGGATTATCCTGGGTGTCCGCGATGATGACCGGACGGCCAGGGCTTCCAAGTCGCATGGCTCGTTGAATCGCGTCCTTGGGCGTCAATAGTTCTAAGGCGAAATCCTTTTCGGCGCTTTCTACCGCGTCGATCATTGTCTTCATTGCCAGGTCGAGCTGTTTTGCATCGTGGCCGTATGCGATCACACTCATACCGCACTCCTCGATGTCTGCCATCGGAAAGCCAGGCGCAAACGATACGAAACATTCATGCTTGCGCTCAAGCTGGGCGAGTAAGGCGTATAGGCTTTTCGCGGGTTCGATAAAGGTGCTTTGCGAAGGAATACCGGTCAGGTACGAAAACGCGTGATGCTGCTTCAAGGGACGTTTGCCACTTGCCATCATTTGCATGGCAAGAAACGCCGCCCGAGCACCAGTCTCTGCCATGTCGACATGCGGATATGTTCTATAGATCGACATTGCATCGGCGTACTCGACCATCGCTTTGGTGACGTTTGCATGTAGATCCAGTGAGGCGACAATAGGGATCCGTGGTCCTACGATCGCTCTTACACGGCGCAAGATTTCGCCCTCACCATCTTCATGGTCCTCGGTGACCATGGCGCCATGCAAGTCGAGATACACCGCATCGATCCCGTCCGTACTTGTTAAGGATCGACGAAGATCTTCCTCGAGAGAGCCCACGATCCGTTCAAAGGCGTCTTGTGTGACATGGGCCGAAGGTGAGGCAGCAGCCCAAGTCAAGGGAATCAAACGGTGGCCCTGGGCGCGGAAAGCTTCAATAGCACCCTGAGCGGGAATGTTTGCTCCGGCCAGCGCTTCAAACATCGAATCACCGCGCTGCACGCCAGGCCAACCACCGCCTTGCTCGAAAGCTCGGTAGCTTGCCTTTGTGGGTGCAAAAGTATTTGTTTCATGCTGCATACCACCAATTGCAATGCGGGCCATTTCCTTAGCCTCCCTGGATCACTTGTCCCTGCTGAAAGCTCGTCACCGGGTCCAGCGGATAAATGGGTCGACGAACCTTATGAAAACTCAGGCTGTCATAGTCTGAAGTGCACACACCGACCCCCGCGCATTCGACGACCGCGCCGGCGAGCTCACCGAGTCCCGCTCGCCAGTGCACCCGACTTTTTAGCATCAAAAACTTCTTGCTGTAGGGATCAATCCCAAGCGTGATCAATGTGTTGATATCAAATGGCTCGACATGTCGGCTGATTACAGCAATCTCAATGCCTCCAACCTGTAGCACAGCCGCAGCGCCCATATTGGCGCGTTCGCCTCGGGCCATTGGGCCTCGGAATCGGTATTGTCCATCGGTGAGGGTTTTGACACGTCCGCTGACCTTCAACGGCTCGCCCGGACGCTTAAGTGAGCTAAGCGCGTGCTTTCCTCCCAGCATGAGGCTCGCTTCGCCGCCGACGCCGACTTTCATCAAGGTCTGAACGGCTTGGGGGTCGCAAATTGCAAAAGCGGCGGCGTTTTGCAAGTCGGCACGAATCATGGCGTCAAGAACCGCCATGGTGTCCATGGTGCCTCCCGATGCACAGTTATCGTAATGATCAAGTAACACGACAGGCTTGCCATCAACAGCAGTCTCGGCAAGCTTTTTTGCTCGGGCGATCGATTCGTCAAGTGCTTCGATGTGATACACGAAGGCCTCACGTGCCTGCCAGCACATGTGGAGCAGTTCGTCGCGCCAGCGATCGGCACGTGCCTGGTCACTCGGGTCGATCACCATGGCGCTCATCCCTGCGATCGGTATATCAGCATGGGGAAATCCAACAAAAACGCTAGCGGCAAGGGCGCCTTCCGCTTCGATCGCTTTGCATCTTGCCTGAATCTCTCGATTGGGTGAGTCAAGGCTCGACTGACGCATCACGTGGGGCAACATCGGTACCTGGCCCCAAGCTTTGTAAGCCACATGAAGAGGACTTACATTGGTAGGTTGTTGCCGCAATAGGTGCTTTTGTTTGAGCCAGTCAATGATCGGCTTAGCGGCTCGAATACCCGTCTCGTAGACATCGACATGGGGATAGGTTTGGTACCCAGCGAGCACGTCAGCGTGTGTAACCATGGTGTTGGACAAATTGGTATGCATATCAAGCGCAACACCGATGGGTATGGTGGGTGCAATCTGCCTTAATCGCTTCAGCAACTCGCCTTCGCCGTCCTCATAGGTTTCAGTCACCATCGCACCGTGTAAATCGAGTAGTACGGCATCACAGCCCTCACGTACTGCCTCACAGATGCGCGAGACCATCCATTCATAGGCTTCGTTTTGCACCGGACCGCTCGGTGGCGCATTGCCGGCCACGGGAACACGGTACTCGGCTCCCGCTTGCTCGGCAAGATCGATCATTGCTGCGATTGCCGAACCTGTGTTTTTGTACTCTCGGACCGCTGCATCCCCGCATGGAGGCTCGTCGCCGATTCGCGTAAAGCGCGCTAAGCCGGTGGGTACCGGCGAAAAGGTATTGGTTTCGTGCTTGAGTTGCGCAATGACGATCTTCATCAGGCCACCGCCACAGGAATCTTGCCGATCTTTGCCTGCCAGGTTTTCGGGCCTGTTTCGTGGACCGATTCGCCGTTGGCGTCGACGGCGACGGTAACAGGCATGTCCTGTACTTCAAACTCGTAGATTGCCTCCATGCCTAAGTCTTCAAAGGCAACCACTTTCGCGCCACGAATCGCTTTGGAAACCAGGTAGGCTGCGCCGCCGACCGCCATCAAGTAGGCTGAACGGTGTTTGCGGATTGATTCAACCGCTGCGGGTCCGCGCTCTGCCTTGCCAATCATAGCGATTAAGCCGGTCTTACCGAGCATGGTGTCCGTGAACTTATCCATGCGGGTCGCTGTAGTTGGTCCTGCAGGCCCGACGACTTCGTTGCGTACGGGATCAACCGGCCCAACGTAATAAATAACCCGGTTGTGAAAGTCCACAGGCAGGGGCTGCCCTTGCTCCACCATATCCTGAATACGCTTATGCGCCGCATCACGGCCGGTCAACATTTTTCCGTTGAGCAATAAGGTTTGCCCAGGCTTCCAAGCGGCAACCTGCTCAGGCGTGAGTTCATCTAGGTTGACCCGCTGAGACCGCTGGGTATCTGCTGTCCAGGTCACCTTAGGCCAATCACTGAGTGAAGGTGGTTCAAGGCTTACAGGACCGCTCCCATCGAGCACAAAATGCGCATGTCGGGTCGCGGCACAGTTCGGAATCATCGCAACTGGCAGATTCGCTGCATGAGTGGGGTAGTCGAGAATTTTTACGTCCAGCACGGTTGTAAGACCGCCAAGGCCTTGCGCCCCTATGCCCAGCGCATTGACTTTCTCGTAAAGCGCGATACGCATTTCCTCGAGCCGATTTGAAGGGCCTCGGGCGAGCAACTCAGTCATATCGATTGGTGCCATGAGCGATTCTTTGGCAAGCAGCATGGCCTTTTCGGGTGTGCCGCCAATACCGATGCCAAGCATCCCCGGGGGGCACCAACCTGCACCCATACTTGGGACGGTCTTGACCACCCAGTCGATAATTGAATCGCTGGGATTAAGCATGGCAAGCTTGCTCTTAGCCTCCGAGCCACCGCCCTTGGCTGCCACAATGACCTCGAGGCTGTCACCGGGCACGATCTCGGTGTGGATCACGGCTGGGGTATTGTCTTTCGTGTTTTTTCGGCTGCCAGCAGGATCAGCAAGTACTGAGGCTCTCAGCAAGTTATCGTGATGGTTATAGGCACGGCGAACGCCCTCGTTGACCATGTCGCTGAGGCTTCGCTTTGCATCCCATCGCAGGTTCATCCCGACCTTCAAGAAAACGGTGGCGATCCCTGTGTCCTGGCACATCGGACGCTTGCCTTCTGCCGACATGCGGCTGTTGGTGAGAATCTGAGCGATGGCGTCGCGAGCCGCTGGGCTCTCTTCTCGCTCGTAGGCGGCGCCGAGTGCCCGAATGTAGTCGAGTGGATGGTAGTAGCTGATGTATTGGAAGGCATCAGCGATGCTTTGAATAAGATCGTCTTCGCGGATTGTCGTCATGATCTACCTCTGGCCTGAATCGCGATGATTCTATAGGATAGGGATTTTCCGGAGCTAAGTAAGGGCGGCGTAAGACCGCAACGATAGTTTCGCCGGACAACGCCTTGGCTGCGCTTTGTGGTCTAGGTATTAAAAAATGGAAGTTTGAACGTCTTCGGAGGAGCTTGCGATGAGTGCTGCCATCACGTCTGTGTTGCAGGAAAACCGTGTCTTTCCCCCACCTCGAGGCTTTGTTGAGCAGGCCAATATTGCCGGGATGGCTCAGTACCAGGCGCTTTGTTCTAAAGCTCAGGCCGACCATGAGGGGTTTTGGGCTGATCTCGCAAAAGAGCACTTGCTGTGGCACAAACCCTTTAGCCAAACGCTAGACCAGAGTAACAAGCCTTTTTATCGCTGGTTCCACGATGGCGAGCTCAATGTCTCCTACAACTGCCTTGACAAGCATCTCGGTACGGCGACCGAACACAAGACGGCGATTATTTTCGAGGCAGATGACGGGACCGTCACCGAGCTAAGTTACCGAGAGCTTCACGACCGGGTTTGCCGTTTTGCAAATGGACTCAAGTCGCTTGGTCACGGCAGGGGCGAGCGCGCAATCATTTACATGCCCATGTCTATTCACGCTGTGGTTGCCATGCAGGCCTGTGCAAGGCTTGGCATCACGCATTCGGTGGTCTTCGGTGGCTTTTCCAGCAAATCGTTACACGAGCGGATCGTTGATGCGGGGGCGACGCTTGTGATTGCGGCCGACGAGCAGGTAAGAGGTGGTAAACACATACCACTCAAGCCTGCCGTCGATGAAGCTTTTGCCATGGGTGGTTGTGAAGCTGTACGCCATGTGGTCGTTTGGCGAAGAACAGGTGGTGCGATTGCCTTTCACCCACCGCGAGATGTGTGGTGGGACGATATTGAGGCAGGGCAGTCGAGCACATGTGAACCCGTATGGGTCCCTGCAGAACATCCACTATTCATTCTTTACACCTCAGGTTCCACGGGTAAGCCCAAGGGCGTTCAGCATGCATCGGGCGGCTATTTGCTTCACGCCAAGCTCACGATGCAATGGACTTTTGACATCAAGGCTAGCGATGTATTTTGGTGTACGGCCGATGTGGGCTGGGTGACAGGTCATACTTATGTTGCCTATGGCCCACTTGCCGTCGGGGCGACAGAGATTATTTTTGAAGGCGTACCGACCTATCCCGATGCGGCGCGCTTTTGGAAGATGATCGAAAGGCATCGCTGCACGATCTTTTACACGGCTCCAACGGCGATTCGTTCGTTGATCAAGGCAAGCGAAACCGACGAGAAGGTTCATCCAGCGCGCTCGGACCTGAGCAGTTTGCGCTTGCTTGGATCGGTGGGAGAGCCAATAAATCCCGAGGCATGGATGTGGTACCACCGGCATGTCGGCGGCGAACGCTGCCCCATTGTCGATACTTTCTGGCAAACAGAGACAGGCGGTCATATGATCACGCCACTTCCGGGCGCAACGCCCTTGGTCCCAGGTTCCTGTACCTTGCCTTTACCTGGTATTGATGCTGCAATCGTCGACGAAGCCGCGCATGACATGCCGCATGGTCAAGGCGGTATTTTGGTGATTAAGAAGCCTTGGCCATCGATGATCCGGACCATTTGGGGTGACCCTGAACGATTCAAGAAAAGCTACTTCCCGGAAGAACTAAAAGGCTACTACTTGGCCGGCGACGGTGCGGTGCGAAATAAAGATACAGGGTATTTCACAATTACAGGGCGTATCGACGACGTACTTAACGTATCCGGTCATCGGCTCGGGACTATGGAGGTTGAATCGGCCCTGGTCGCACACCCACTAGTGGCCGAAGCCGCGGTAGTCGGTCGTCCCGATGAACTAACAGGCGAGGCTATTTGCGCATTCGTGGTGCTCAAAAGGGCGCGGCCAATGGGCGATGAAGCTAAACAAATCGCAAGCGAGTTGCGCAACTGGGTTGGTAAGGAAATTGGTCCAATTGCAAAGCCAAAAGATATTCGTTTTGGAGACAATCTACCGAAGACCCGATCTGGGAAAATCATGCGTCGCCTCCTGCGGTCGATTGCGCGCGGGGAGGCCATCACTCAGGATACTTCGACCCTGGAAAATCCGGCTATCCTCGAGCAGCTCAGCCAAAGTCTTTGATTACAAAGCTTCTCAAGGATGCTGCTTGCCTCGAGTATCGTGAAGTTAGTGGCCGAGATAGCGCTGATGGCGCTACTTGGCCGAGGCTTGGTTGGACTGTTGGCTGGGGCTCGCAGAGAGAGCAATTTTTTCTATCAATTGCTATGCATGCTGACCAGGCCTTTTGAGCGCTTGATTCGCAGACTCACGCCGAGAATTGTGATCGACCGTCACATTCCGCTGGTTACGTTTTTCATCATGGTCATGATTTGGTTTGCGGCCCTCTACATGAAGATTGCAACTTGTCTCACGATCGGACTTGATCAGTGTAAATAAAGGGGTACAGCGATGCGTTTAATTAAAGATATCGAATGGCTTTTGATGCGTTACCAAGTCTTTGTTTTGAACCTTTTTGGTCTGACTAAGACGGCTGTCGAACGCTTGATCCACATGAAGCAACTGCGGCCAGACGATTATTTCGTCTTAACAACACTTGCTCACTTTTGGGGTCAGGAAAGGCAGTCCCGTCCCGATGCGATTGCGCTGCTTAAGCAGGCTCGCCGTCAGCAACCAAGTAACCCCAACCTTCTTTTCAACTTGGGTTTTTTGCTTGAGCAGCAAGGCCTTTTGCCTGAGGCGGAATCCTCATTTCGCGAGGCACTTCAGCTCAACGATAAGCTTGATCGAGCTTGGTACGGACTTGGCTTGGTGTTGATCCAGCAAGGGCGGTCTGATGAAGCTCTGGTTGCCCTTAAACGAAATACCGAGCTACAGCCGATGAGCCCTTTTGCCTGGTACCAACTCGCAAGAGTGCACTTTGACCGACATGAAGCTCAGCAAACGCTGGAAATTATTCGCCATCTCCAAGGATTCGAACCCAAGGTTGCTGAGCAGCTGAAGCGAGAAACTGGTTTAAAACCCTGATCGAGCTGTAAGTTTTCCGAAAGACTTTGGGTTCACGATAGTTAGGCCGAGTCATGTTCGGTTCGGTTATCTGTGACTTGTTGACGATTGAAGAAGCCCGTCCAAAGAAAGGCGGCAGTATCTGTAACCACAAGGGGGTGTTATGCAACTCAATGAATCGCATGAGCGGTACTGGCAGAAAAACCTGAATATCACGGCAATGCTGCTTGCTATCTGGTTTGTGGTGACCTTCGTGGTTGCCTACTTCGCAAGAGAGCTTTCCTTTACGTTTTTTGGCTGGCCATTTTCCTTCTGGATGGGCGCGCAAGGCGCATTGGCTATTTATGTGGTCATCATCGTTTATTACGCCATGTACATGGGGCGGCTCGATGAAGAACACGGTGTTGCTGAAGAAATGGAGGATTAATCATGGCTGGATTAGCAGGTGATTCTGGAGGCGGTAACGCCTTTGACGCGAAGTCAATGAGTGCCTTTAAATCAGGACTCAATCGAATATATACATTCTATACCGGTGGTTTTTTAGCCTTCGTGATTGTCTTGGCAATCCTGGAGCAAATGGGATTGAGCAGGTCCTGGATTGGGTTTGTCTTTTTGCTTGCAACTATCGGCTTGTATGCCGGCATCGGTATCATGAGCCGCACCACCGATGCCTCGGAGTATTACGTAGCAGGACGAAGAGTGCCCGCGCTCTATAACGGTATGGCGACTGGTGCTGACTGGATGTCTGCAGCTTCGTTTATCGGCATGGCGGGCACGTTGTACCTTACTGGCTACGGTGGCCTGGCTTTTATCATGGGGTGGACAGGTGGCTATTGCTTGGTCGCTTTATTTCTAGCTCCCTACCTGCGCAAGTTTGGACAGTTCACGATTCCGGACTTTCTTGGGGCGCGCTATGAGGGCAATTTGCCCCGTACGCTCGGCATTCTCGCTGCAATTCTCTGTTCTTTCACCTACGTGGTTGCGCAGATTTACGGTGTTGGTTTGATCACCACGCGGCTAACTGGCGTGCAATTTGAAATCGGTATTTTCCTCGGTCTTGCTGGTATTTTGGTCTGTTCCTTCTTGGGCGGTATGCGCGCTGTGACTTGGACTCAGGTGGCCCAGTACATCATCCTTATCGTCGCCTACATGATCCCAGTGGTATGGCTTTCGGTGAAGCAGACCTCAGTGCCGATCCCTCAGGTCGTCTATGGCTTTCAGCTTGAGAAAGTCACCGAAAAAGAAAAGGCCTTGCGCGAAGATCCCAAGGAGAAGGAAGTTGTTGCTATCTTCAAGGCACAGGCTGACGCGCTTGGCGAAAAGCTTAAAGACGTCAAAGGCAGTCTTGAGAAAGATAGAGCAGATGCCAGCAAGAAGCTTGAAGATCTAAAGGCTGCTAATGCACCAGCCGAGCAAATTGCTGCTGCTGAAAAGGCGCTTTCTGCTGTTCCCAAGGACGAAGCAGAGGCAAAGACGGCTTGGACCAAGGCAAAGGCCGCAGCAGAAGCGAGAGCCAAGCCACTTGCAGGCATGCCTGCGCACGCCCAGATTTATGCGGGCGATCCAAATGGCGACCAAAAAGCCAAGGACACCTACGACACTTCTCGGCGTAATTTTCTCGCACTTATTTTTTGCTTGATGGTCGGTACGGCAGCGCTTCCTCATATCTTGATGCGTTACTACACCACACCATCAGTTCGCGAGGCGAGGGCGTCAGTTGGCTGGTCTTTATTCTTTATTTTCTTACTCTACTTCACAGCGCCAGCGCTTGCGGTGCTTGTAAAGTATGAGGTCTTCCACGTTTTGGTAGGGACACCCTTCGATAAGCTGCCAGCATGGATAGCGAATTGGTCAAAGGTCGATCCAGCCTTACTATCAGTAGTGGATATCAACAAGGACGGCATTTTGCAGCTCGGCGAGATGCGTATCGGTGGCGATATCGTAGTGCTCGCAACCCCCGAAATTGCAGGGCTTCCGTATGTGATTTCAGGCTTGGTTGCTGCGGGTGGCTTGGCTGCAGCGCTTTCTACTGCAGATGGACTCCTACTTACGATCGCCAATGCCTTGTCTCATGACCTTTACTACAAAATGATTGACCCTAATGCTTCAACGGGACGGCGGGTTGCCATTTCAAAGGCATTGTTACTCGTTGTAGCGTTGGCTGCAGCTTATGTTGCAGCGCAAAAGCCAGCGGATATATTGTTCTTGGTCTCTGCAGCATTCTCGTTTGCGGCAGCCGCATTTTTCCCTGCGTTGGTTTTAGGCGTTTTTTGGAAACGTGCGAATAAGTGGGGCGCTTCGTTGGGTATGATTGCCGGTCTGGGTGTGACCTTTTACTACATGGTGACAACCCAGCCCTGGCTGCGCGGGATCTTCGGTGTTACAAGCCCCATCGAGCTTTGGTGGGGTATTCAGCCAATCTCAGCAGGCGTTTTTGGCGTGCCGCTTGGCTTTGCAGTCATTATCATCGTCAGCTTGTTGACAGCGGCACCAGGCCGCGATGTGCAGGAGCTGGTTGAGCATGTTCGCTATCCCAACTTAAAGGGTGACACGCTGAATACCCAAATCAATTAGGCAATGTAACTGCCCAATATTGGGCGCTTGGTATGCAGCACGAAACGGCCTCTTTTGAGGCCGTTTCTTTGTTTAGCGCCAGCGTGCGAAGCTGCAGATGAATGTTGTCATTGACAGACTACTTATCGGACCCAAAAAGATCGAGCGTATTTAAGTCTCGCGATCGAAGCGTTCTCAGAATTCTTGTCGGGCTGCATCCGATTGCATCGCACAAATCAATGAACTCCAGCAAGTCGAGCCTGCGTTCACCAACTTCAATTTTCGCAATGTAAGACTGCGGCTTACCGAGCCGTTTCGCGAGCGCCGATTGTCTCAAACCAACTCTTAATCGCTCGGATTTTAGAACGCTTCGAAGCAGCGCATAACCATGTGGGGTGCTAAGCATATGACATGCTTGCGAGCCTAAGAACTAAACCCAACATAGGATTTAGAACGTACTGTCAAGCCAAGCGACTAGGCGCCCATGTCTTTGACAAAAAACCTGTTGATTGATTGATATTTCTATTGATAAATTTGATCACGAAACCTCCTACTTGAAAGTTTGATTTATCCCAAAATGAAACCCTTTGAAGCGTCGTGCATGCAATGCACGTCTTTCAATAATCCAATGACCATTTTTAGGAGCACGTTATGGATTTAAGACAAGAAAGCGAGGCGCTACATCAGAGAGTCCTCGTGGTCGATGTGGACCCCCACTCGCGACAGCACACATCGACTTTGTTAAGACGGTCAGGCTATTTTGTTGACACCGCGGCAAACGCAGAGCAAGCTGATCGAAAGCTTTCAGCACATCTCTACGCTTGCATGATGATTGAGATGAGGGCGAGTGCAGACGATCTACTTCCGCTTATCGCCTCAAGTAGGCGCCTCTACGGTTTGCCAATTTTATTGACCGATTGCGAGCCTCAATACCGAACCATGGTGATTGAGCTTGGGGCGGATGAATACTGTATGAGGCCTTGGTCAGAGCGCGAGCTCTTGCTGCGACTAGGCAAGCTTATCGAGCGGCACTATTTTGGCAACCCAGCCAGCACCGTCTCGATTCGCTGGGGTCCATTCGTGTATCGCCCTTCTGAGCGTTGCTTGTTGCGTGTGGATCAACATGAGGACGAGCTGGTCAGGCTGGTGCTGTCAAACACCCAGGGGCATGTGTTTCACATGCTAATGAGAGCCAAAGGTCGGCCACTGTCACGCGAGCAATTGCTCATGCGCTCGCTCGGCAAGGAGCCGCGTATGAGTGATCGCTCGATTGATATGACGGTTTCGCGTTTGCGTCCCAAACTTTTAAAACTAGGCATGCAGCTTCAATCGATCCGATGCTTTGGCTATGCACTGTCAATCGAGACTCGTTCATCACAGCGCAGCAACATAGAGTCAAGTTGGGATTTGTTTGGACATAATTACGGGCATGCATCGGTGTGACTGAAGGTTACAGGATTGTGAGCCAATTGTTACAAAACCTGTGCACGATGAAGACATGTAATGATCAAGAGGGAGTCATTCATGTCTTCAATCAACGCACTAAGGTATGAGACCTCATCAGGTAACGGTGCCGTAAAGCAATCTCGGAAGTTGATACGGTCGGCTTTCTCATATGCGCTTTTATTCAGTTCTTTCGCCCTTGATCTTGCCCACGCTCAATCGAGTGCAACGCTAACGGTATCACTGACAGTCGCTGACTCGTGCAACATCAGCGGTGTGAATCACATAAGCTTCGGTAGCCAAACCGCCGGTCAAACACTGACCAGCAGTCAATCGCAAGCCGGCTCTGTGACGATCGTATGCGCTGGTTCTTCAACAGCAGTTTCTGTCAACTTCAGCAACGGTCTAAATAGTGATGGATCTAGCCGGCGACTACAAAATGCGGCCGGCGGAAGCTATTTGAGCTACGGCCTCGAATTTTCGAGTGATGGAACGAACTACGTGCCGGTTGCCTTAAGTCATGCGGGGGTATCGGTAACTCCTGGATCGGGGGGCACGACTTATAACCTGCGCGCGAGTCTGCCGAGCGGTACAAGTTTTGTTCGCTCTGGCGCTTATTCAGATCAGCTAACAGTATCCATAAGCTTTTAGGAGCAAACGATGCTTCGACGTGTATACCAAGTCGCGTTTGCCCTCTTCCCGATCTTTGCGGAGGCAGCGCTTTCGGTGTCTCCTCCCCAATTACATGCCAATCACCAGGGTGTAGCTCAAACCGACGTTCGCTCTGGCGCTTCAGTTACAACGCGTTGGTCCGCAAGACTCGCTCCCTGGCATCCTGACGAAGCTCATGCCGTGATTCGCTCGGATGATGCCCTAAGGAGTCGCGAAGGGCTCGTGAGTCCGCGATTTTTTTCGCTAAGGCCAGGCGATCATCAAACCTTAAGGGTGCGCTTACCGGCTGATGGTTACTGGCGTCTTGTGGTTGAGCAATTGAGTGCCGAGGATAGTCTATTGGATGCAGCAAGTGGTCTGGGGCTGATGTTTCGATTTTCAATGCCGATCTTTCGTAGTCGACTTGAGCCCCGACATCATCAGCTTACGCCGCTACTAAAGCTCGGTTGTGAGTTGATCGAGAATCATAACGATTTGGCTGTGCGATTAGATGCGGTCACAGGTAGTGTTTCAAAGACGACCCTGCTTCCAGGTGATCGGGCGTGGTATTGCAGCGACGATGTCCTGCTTAAGAAGACCCTAGGTACTGGGCAAGCACTCTAGTTGGTTGTGAAGCGCTTGTGTGCCGAAACATCCCGCGATGTCTTGGGTAAAACGCTTAAGCAGCCTTGGTGTGATGTTTTTTAGTTCGACCGTCTATGCGACTAACTTGCTCGACAACAAGCCTGAGGAGTTCGATTTGATGATCGTACGAATCAACAATTACCAGATCCCTGGGGAGCACAAGCTTCGCGTTGATTCGCAGGGAAACTGTTGGCTAGGGTTTGACGTGCTTTCGCACTGGCTCGACAACACAGAGCACACGACGGATACAGGTAAAACCTGGATGCTCGTTGAGGACTCCCCAAGTTCACATACCTCATGTCAGCTCGACCGAAGCCGAGGTGAGGTCGATATCAAGTTGCCTGCAGAGCGCCTCGCAAAGCGTATGCTTCCGATTCATAACAATGCTCCGGCAAGCGGTGCGCTAAGCGATCCCGTGGCTATGGTTGATTGGCAGCTTGGTAGTCGGCGACGATCATGGGCGATTCAGTCGGGTGATCAGGATTATCAGTTTAGGCTTTATCACAGTCTTCAAGGTACTCGCGGTGTGCTTGATGTCGACTTGAAATCCAAGGGCTACTTGCAGTTGGGATGGCTAACCCCACAGTTTCAATTTGGCAGCTTGTATCAGCTAAGCCGCGGGATTCGTTGGTCGAGCCATTTAGATCAGTTAGCGAGCCATCAAGCAAGGGCTAGCGCGCAAATCCCGGTGTTGAGCCCTTCGCGGCTGTTTTTAACCAACCAAAGCGGTCAGGCAATCGCCGCTCAAGGCGTTTTTCTTTCCCCGGGAATTTATAACATTCATTCGATTGATGCTGCCCGCTTTGGCACCTTGCATGCTCATCTTCTCGATCAACAAGGCAATATACAAAGCTACAGCATGCCATGGCATCGCCATCCACAACTTTTTAGCAGGGGAGAGCTTCGCCAGGCCTTTGAGATCCAGCAGTCATTCAGCGATTCGTGGTCGGAAATCCAAGCTAGGTATCAGGGATGGTATGGCCTTACGAACGATCTCAGTATTGGATCGCGGCAAAGTTTTGGACTACACCGAATCTATAGCGACTATGGATTTTTCTGGCGGCCGATGTCATCGCTGATCATCTCTGGTTGGCAGCTTCAAGGTCAGCAAGCTCAGTGTAGATTGAAGTGTGCAGGGCGTAGCGAGCTTAGCTGGCATCTGCAAGCAAGCTCAGACCTCTTGTGGCAAGGCACACTTGCTCGATCAAGGCTGCAAAGCATAGATGATAAGGTGATTGGCTATGCTTTTGAGCCTTTGAGCCTGGCTTCGACATCTGGGCTGCAACAGAGCTTGCACTGGCAATGGCGAGAGGGCTCCTTTTTTGGCTTGCACCATAGCAAGCAGGGGACTCACAGCCGACTGGGCATGCAACTTACATCGCGTATCGCAACTCACTGGCACCTTAGTCTCTCGGCAACCAGACAGGTCTCGACGCAACAACTTGTCATTGGCTTAGGGTATGGGGAAGCACAGACGCAGTGGCATGCAAGCTGGTCACAAGCGAGCGGCTCAACGGTAAGTTCTTATCATCAATCAAGCAACAACCACGGCAATTTTTATGTTGGGGCGAGTGTCCACCAAGCCAACAAAGGCCTTCAGGCTTGGGGCGGATGGTCATCTTCATGGTTAGATATGAACTGGGGGCGGTGGGGTCTAGGTCGATCTGAATGGCGAGCAAGCGGTCGTTTATGGATCAATCATGGAGGCATTCACCTAGGGCCCCCACAAGGTCGATTATTGATCAAGTTTGTTGGTGGACCGCCTCACGGAAGTCTCCTCCTTGCCGGCGAGCTGCCCGTGCGCCTTGATGCGCGAGGTGAGGCAACCCTCACACCGCGATATTTCAGTCCAACGCTCCATTTTCAATTGGGCGCCGATGATAGCGACTTTGACGTCGTGATTGTGAAAGAGCGAGGTCGACTGGTCGTGTCGCCCGATCGTCGATACACAGTTGATTTAAGCGATCACTGGTCGAAGAGCCTGCAGTGGTACTTGCCTAGATCAACGATCGCAGCACCTGCCACTGCACAGGGCCCAAGTCGATGGCTCGATCGCTTTGGACGCATGGTACGCATTGAGTCCGATGGTGCGGTTGACTTGAATGACTTGAAGCGATTACCTATTCATGGTCCGGATGAAAAGGGATTGCTTTGGCAGTGTGGTGCTCCCCTGCTTCCTACTTCAAAATTAGCGCATGCTGAACTTGAGTGTTCGCTGCTGCCATGATGTTCATTCGACTTATTCAGCTAGTCGTTTTCCTGATCGGCGTCTTCGCTTTCAAGGAAGCTATGAGCCAAACACGTTGGCTTTGTGGCTCGCTCGTTGTCTCTGGGCTGAGCAGTGCCAGCCTTGGCTGCTCGTGCCGTGTTCAAGTGATTCGCGCTCTCGCACACGCTCTGAGCTCACACGAATCAGCAATTGAACGGCTTAGTCTGCCAAATCCTGCGGTGCTTCGTATGAATTGTCATGCCAATACTGCTTCGATTAGAACGGTCCTGCAAGCACTAGGCAGTGTTAATCCAAGCTTACAAATTCAACTTGAGATGACCTATACACTTCGCCTGAGCTCAGCAAATGCATGGCGGCTAAGAAGTAGTGATGGCAAGTTTATACCTTATAGATTATATAGTGATGAACGCGGTCAGCAAGACTGGGCTATAACGCATCGCTATAAACGACACTCAGCGGTACTTGCCCAATCGAGTCTGCTCAACCTTTCGATCGTACCCTTACATGCTGATCAAAGCGCCGCGCCAGACGATCACTTGGCCTTTGGCTTTGTGCAGTTAAATCAGCGCATGCCGGCACCCGGCGCTTACCGCGATGATGTCTGGGTTGAAGTGACCTATGAGTAATTAAAGGCTTAATCGAAGGTCTGACAAAGGGGAGGAGCTTATGATGTCGTTCGAATTACGGGAAACGCTTGGCCGTTTGAAAGCGACCGATGTGAACATACACTCGCTGAGTGCAGCTGATGAGGCTGAACGCTTGCGGTTGGAGAGCTTAGAACGTTATGAACTACTAAATACTGAAAGCTCAGAGACTTTTGACAGGGTGGTTGAACTTGCTGCGTACTTTCTCGGCGTACCGAGCAGCGCAATTAGCCTTCTCAGTCAAGACAAGCAGTGGTTCCTAGCGAGAAAAGGTATTGAGGCGCAGGAGACGGCTCGTGACATCGCATTTTGCGAGCATACGATAGCGACCCAAGAGGGTAGCCTAGTGGTTCAAGATGCCTTGAAGGATGTTCGCTTTCATAACAATCCACTTGTTACGGGGCCGATGGGATTAAGGTTTTATGCGGGAGCCGCTTTGACAGTTGCCGACGGGCAACGGCTGGGGGCACTGTGTGTGATTGATACAGCGCCAAGAGAATTCACCCAGCGAGAAGAGGCGGTGCTTAAGCATCTCGCTCAAATTGTCGTTGACGAATTTGAATTGAGGCGGCTTTTACGCGAACAGTCGAAGCTGATTGCCCAAAAAGATGTACTTGCAAGGCAACTGAGTGAAGAGACCCGGGCCGCGCAGCGTGAATCCGAGCGGGCAAACCGCTATGCCCGCTCAAGAACCCTCTTTCTTGCCAACATGAGTCACGAGATTCGAACGCCAATGAACGGGCTTATCGGCATGGCGGAGTTATTGATGCAAGAGCCTTTAACATCGACACAAAGCGATTTGGTTAGAACGCTTTTGCAATCGGCCGAATCATTGCTTGGCATTCTCAATGATGTACTTGACTTGTCAAAGCTCGAGGAGGGTTGCGTTCGCTTGGAGGCCCTGCCTTTTAACCCAAGCGATCTCAGTCATGAAGTCATTCGACTACAGCTGGGTCGAGCAAATATTTCGTTCGGCTCCTTGCAAACACGCTTGAAAGATCTAGGCTGCCGATTGGGCGATCCAACGCGCTTTAGACAGATTCTTAACAATCTTTTGAGCAATGCGATTAAGTTTTCCAATGGTGGGCCGATTCATGTCCATGCGCTTAACCTAAGGCTTGATCAACCGCTTGCGATTGACGAGCTCTGGGCTGAGACGATTGATCGCTGCGCCGCAGGCTTAAGCGGTATCCCATGGCCAGCTCCTCGTTGGCTCAGCCTGCCGCAGCTTGCTTTGCAAGGAGATGGCTGGTTTGCGATGGTGATTCGCGATGCCGGTATCGGCATGAGTGAAGATCAATTAGCACGGCTAGGGCAAGCCTACGCGCAGGCAGACGATAGTATGACCCGAAGGTTCGGTGGCACCGGCCTTGGTCTGAGCATTTGTACCAGGCTCGTTCAGTGTATGGGAGGGGGGCTCGCTTTCTCGAGCCATCCAGGGCGCGGGACTTTGGCGATGCTGTTGTTGCAAATGCCACCGCATGGCCAAGTACAGGCTTCACAGCTTGATACCGCGCTGAGCGCAGAGCCCGTTGATGCTAACCCGGCCACAAGGCGCCGGCTGAAAATTCTTCTTGCTGAAGATCAAGAGACGAATCGAAAAGTTGCGACGGCGCATCTCGATTCGCTTGGATGCGAACTTAGTGTTGCAGAGGATGGGTTAAAGGCGCTTGAGCTTTCCAAGCGCAATGCCTTCGACCTCGTCCTCATGGATATTCAAATGCCAATCATGTCAGGCATTGATGCGATCAAGGCGATCCGATCAGGTTCTATCCAGAACAAGTACGTTCCCATCGTGGCACTTACGGCAAGTGTGATGGCGCATGAGCGCGAGCAGGTCCTAGCCGCTGGTGCTGATCAAGTGCTTGGTAAGCCCTACCGCCGATCTGAGCTTTGTGAGGTCATCGAAACTTGGTGCTATGCAGGCACTTCCTTTGATCAGTCATTTTGGGATGAAAACTATAGTGAATTCCCACTTAGTGATCAGCAAGCTTTATTACAGTCTGCTTTTGATAGCGCAAGGGCTTCGCTTGCGCTATCCGATACAAGCAGTTTGCCCATGCTGAGAACCACCCTTCATAGGCTAGCGGGTGCCTTGAGCCTTGTGGGATACCGAGAGGCTGCTAGTCGATTGCATGCGATGGAGAAGCACTGCCTAGATGCCGAACATAGGCGCTTAAATGTTGATACGTTGGTTACTGGTCTTAAGCGTTTACTTCATTCACTGCTTTCAGCCGTTGGTGCACAACTTACCCAGCTTGAGACTAGTTCTGACAAGGAGTTACACCATGCTCGTTGATCCCCAAATGCGTCGCGTGCTTGCCATTGATGATGACCTCACCAGCTTAACCATGATTACGCTGGCCTGTCGATCAATTCAATCCAATATTCGCCTTCAATCGGCAAGTACCGTGGAACGTGCAAATTGGCTTTGTCGTCAAGAGCGATTTGATTTGATTATTCTCGATCATCAACTTGGCAATATGTCTGGGCTTGAGTGGCTCGACGGCGTTCGCTCTCATCTTAGGCCAAGCACCGCGGTAGTGGTGTTTAGCGGCGAACTTAAAGCCACTGATCTGCGTGAATACCAGCGTCGCGGTGTACTGCAAGTACTTTGTAAGCGTAGCCTAACCCTTGGTCGTCTGGGTTCTACCTTGAAATCGGCCTTTGAGATGGCTTGCGTCTAGCCACCGGGCAACAACTTGGTTATTTGATCGGGCGGCCGGCTGAAGCTACTGAATAGCAGCAGCTTTCCAATGGCAGAATGGCGACATGATGATCAGACGATTTAAGCCCGGTCTCGTAGCGCTGCTATTGACTGCTTGCACCACGCCGCAAGAGCGCGCAATTAGTGATTTTTGCGAGCGTGAGGCTTTGCGCGAGTTGCCTGTCGACACCATCATCGTTCCGGTCACAAGGCCTATTTATGTCGGTGAACGAGTTGTTGGCGCCCGTCGTGTTTGCAAAACAAGGGAGCGACAAGTCGCCAAAGACGACAAGGGTCGAAGCGAAAAGCTTACTGAGACCGTCTGCACTGATGAGCCCGTGACTAAGCCGATATATAGGGATGTCCTGGTTCAAGAGCCCATGGATCGAAATCAAGGCCCTCGAGCTTCGTATGTCGGTCTTTGTCGACGCCAAGCGATTCAGCAAGGCATGTTTGCTGATGTGAAGGCAAGGTGATTCACGATGCGCGTTTTGTTGGTTGAGGATGATCAATTACTCGCTGATGCCCTGCGATTGGCGCTGTCCCAAGCCGCTCACCAGGTTGATGTGGTCGACGATGGCGAGCTCGCCGATCAGGCATTGCGCGATGCAAGCTATGACTTGGCGGTTCTTGACATTGGATTACCCAACATGAACGGTCGCGATGTATTGCGGCGCTTAAGGCAACGTAACGCTGGAACCCCAGTGCTTGTTCTGAGTGCGCTTGAGCGGCTTGAAGACCGCGTCGAGTTGCTCAACCTAGGAGCGGATGACTTCCTACAAAAACCCTTTCACCTTAGCGAACTCGATGCGCGGGTTAAAGCGCTACTTCGACGCGCGCACAGGCACGCAAAAAATGAGGTAGAACTGGGAAGAATTCGACTCGATATGGATGCTAGACGTTGCTTTGTCGATCAGGTGGCTGTCGATCTGACTGCTCGCGAGTTTGCAGTCCTTGAGCTGTTATTGCTGCGAGCCGGGCGTGTGATCACACGCAGTCAAATTTTGGACTTGCTCTATGGTTGGGAAGACAATCAGGCCACCAATACAGTCGAAGTTCTGGTTTATAGACTTCGTAAAAAGCTAGATTTTTCGGGTTGGGATCTTAAGACGATTCGGGGCATGGGTTATTTACTCGAAGTGCATCGAGGCTCGATTGGCTGAGGCATTCAAGCGAACGACGAATGCATCAGATGCCGATAGCTCGATTCGTTCGAGGCTTTATAGAGCGCTTATTGTTCCTCTCTTGGCCCTCGTCGTTGTCGATGCATTCATCGGCTATGAAATGGCCCATCGATTTGCAGCTCAGGCCTACGACGAGGCCTTGCAGTTGATTGCGGAAGACAGCCTGGAGCAGCTTCAATCCTTAGATCGATCTACCTTGCTCACTGATCAACGAAGCTTGAATTTGTTCACAGTTCAGGGAAGGCAGGGCGTTCTTAGAGCGATTTTTGATGATCATAATCATTTGATCCTCGGGGCGAGGATCCCATCTGCCGAGCACGCAGCGCTAATGACCATGGTTGTGGATCAGGCGGGTAGACGATGGCGCATTTATAACGTAAGCCTTGAAGGCCAGCCTATCCGTGTTATGCAGATTACGATAGGAACGGCATCGCCCCTTACCCTGCGGGTTGCAGAGGATCGGACCCGAAGTGTAGAACTCGAGCACTTGATTCATTCACTCGTCCTCACTCCCCAGCTTATTCTGATTGCTGCCCTATTGTGGATTATTCAGCAAGCGGTCAATCATGGGCTATCCCCGATGCGCCGCTTGGGGGCGCTGATCGTGTCGCTAAAGGGGGAGGCAAGACTACATAATTTATCGCGTCAGATTCCAGCTGAGGCCAAGCCTTTGGTCGAAGCGATTGATCAGCTGCTAGATCGACTTAGTGCCGCGAAGGACCTTCAGGATCGATTTATTGCCGACGCAGCACACCAACTCAAAACACCACTTGCTGCGATTATTACTTATAGCGAACTGCTTGAACGCAGCCAGCTCAATCAAGAGCAGCGCGCAAGTCTAGCGAATCTACAGGCGGGATCCGAACGATTATCGCGCATGCTCAAGCAATTGTTGGCCTACCTGCGCAATGCTCCGGAGTCGCCGCGACTGCTTGCCATGCAAGAGATCAACCTATCCGAGCTCGTTCAGGACGCAGCGCTCGAGTGGGCACCACAGGCGATTACCAAAGGCCAGGATTTTGGTTTGGGTGTAATCGCTGCCGATCAGCGAGTGTTGGCAGACGCTACACGGCTGCGCGAAATGCTCGATAACCTGATTGATAACGCTATACGTTATAGCCCTAAAGGCAGTCAGATTAGTCTTTCGCTTCTGGCCGCGCCCGAGTGCTGCATTCAGGTCGAAGACAGTGCGCCGGAGATTCAAGCTTCAGAACGCATGCGGATTTTTGAACGTTTTTATCGCATACCAGGTACCCGTCAGCAAGGTAGCGGCTTAGGGCTCGCAATCGTGCGCGATATTGCAGCTCTGCATGGTGCCAAGGTTTTTGTAAAGCCTAGAGCCCATGCACTAGGCAATTGCTTTGAAGTTGTTTTTCCAGCTCAGCGTAAGCAAAAGGATGCTTCTCTGTTCTAGCGACGTTTTGTGTTCATTTATTGTTCATGTTCGGATTATGTTGATGCCATTCATTAGTTAGCTTCGGTGCATGTGATGACGCTAGCCTGCAGGGATTACTTGTAGGAGAACTGTCGCATGGACATGCTTTCAACATCGGCCTTCTGGGTTGCGCTTGCGCAGATCATGGTCGTGAATATTATGCTCAGCGGGGATAACGCTGTCGTGATCGCGCTTGCTAGTCGATCACTGCCGCCAAAACAACAAAAAATGGCCATTCTTTTTGGTAGCGGCGCAGCTATTGTACTAAGAATTATACTTACATTCTTCGCTGTCATGCTGATGGAATTACCTTACTTGAAGCTGGTGGGTGGTTTGGCCCTGCTTTGGATTGCAACAAGTATGCTTAATTCCAATAACGGCGAGGGCGAGCTTGAGTCGCATTCAAACTTATGGGCAGCGGTTCGAACAATTCTTGTTGCAGACTTCATCATGAGCTTAGACAACGTTATCGGCGTTGCTGCGGCTGCCAAGGGTAATTATGTCTTGCTGGTCATCGGTCTGGCCTTGAGCATTCCTCTGATTATTTATGGAAGTCAGATCATTCTGAAACTCATGGAGCGCTTTCCACTCATTATCTTAGGTGGTGCAGCGCTTCTCGGATGGGTTGCTGGTGACATGATGATTGCTGATCATGTGCTTGAGCCCTATCTTGCATCGCACAGTGCGCTTGCTCATTGGTTTGCGCCCGCACTGTGTGCCGTTGCTGTGGTGGTGGTGGGTAAGTGGCTCGACAGTCGTGCGCATGCGGCACGACAATCCCAAACGCAAACCGAAGAGTCTCCTGTCACATTCGGGCCCGGAAGCAATGCAAACGGTACTGATTCCAACAGGGCTGGGTCTTGACCCCGAGGCGCTTCAAAGCCACTTGAAGCGCCTTCACCATTACGGCGGAGTTCGTGTGCACCTATTATCGGTGCAACCGCGTTATAACGGCCATGTGCGAATGTACCTTGGCGAGGCACTGGTTAAAGCAGTGATTCGTAAGGATGCTGAACGTGAGTTTGCGCCCTGGCGGGGACTGCTTGAGAGAGCCGCCATTCCCTACTCGCAACACATCGAGCTTGGTATCAAAGCAGAGACGATTGTTCGTTTTGCCCAGCAAATGCGCTGCAGGCGTATCGTCTTGGGCAAGGCGCCTCAGAGCTGGTTAAGGCGTGTTCTTAGAGGCGCGCTTAAGGGCCGCTTACTTGACATCGCTCGGGCCTTGGGGATTAAGTTAGATCTGTGCGACAAGGTTCATCCGCCGCAGGTGCAACGCGTTACAACACCCTCAGGACCGAAAGGTGCAGAAGTGTTAGGCTTGAAGCGATGCGAGTGGTTTTGTTTTTGCTCGCCCTTCATGCGGGCGTCTGCGGAGCGGTCGGCGCGGTAGAGCCTCCCGAGCCCCTCGTTGTATCTGCAAGCAGGCGCCTCGAGCCGCTCTGGGAGACGCCGGCTGCCCTTTCGGTCCTCGGTGGTGAGCAACTGGACGGTGCAGGCCCTCGGATTCAGGCTGCCGAAGCCTTGCAAAGACTTCCTGGCGTGCTCGCTGCGGATCGGGGAAATTATGCCCAAGACCCACAACTTTCTGTGCGAGGCTTTGGTGCACGGGCTGCGTTCGGTGTCCGGGGTATCAAACTAATCAGTGACGGTATTCCGGCTTCTATTCCAGACGGTCAGGGCCAGGCTTCTAGCGTCGCGCTTGGTGCCGCCGATCGTATCGAGGTTTTGCGTGGCCCGATGGCAGTACTGTACGGAAATGCATCGGGTGGGCTAATTCAGAGTTTCGCCCGCTCACCTGAACAAGGCTTGCACTTTCAGGCTCAGGCTTATGCAGGTTCACTCGGTCTCAAGCGAAGTCTGATTCAAGCCGAGTTTCAACAAGGCTCAAGCGATTTACTCCTCGATTACAGCGACTTCTCAATCGATGGTTATCGACGCAACAGCGCGGCCTCGCGCCAGCAACTTCAGGCGAACTACAGCTATAAGTGGGGGGAGGCAACCAAGCTGCGTCTCGTTGCTCAACGATGGGAGCAGCCATTCGCCCAGGATCCCGCTGGCCTAAACCTTGAGCAACTTCGTCAGGATCCGCGCCAGGCGGGTACAAACACGATAGAGCGTCGCGCTCGCAAAGAAACAGCGCAAGAACAACTCGGTCTTTCCTTAGAGCATCGCTTCTTCAATAATTTTGACCTTAGTCTTTATGGTTTTGGGGGCACTCGGGATAATTTGCAGTATTTAGCTTCTAATAACTGGATCGGTCTTGATCGAGCTTATGGAGGCTTGGGTATAAGACTAGGGCAGCGTCTATCTTTCGACTCCGTACCTTTGCAATGGAGTTTGTCGTTGGAGCATGAGCGCTCGAGCGAACGCAGACAGGCGGGTGCTGCTTTAATAGGGGAAAAATTTGGTGACCTAACGCGCAACGAAGATCAGCGCGCGGTGTCTGCACAGGCGGTGCTGATTGCTCAGGCAGATCTTTCTGAACGATATAGTGTTTATGGTGGTATGCGGCATGGCAGCGTCACACTGTCTGCAAAGGACTATTTTCTGAGTGATCGGCAAGACGGCAGTGGTGAAGTGCGTTTCCAACAATTGAGCCCCGTACTTGGCATTCAGCACTGGTTAAGTCGCGATCAGCAAATTTTCTTGAGCACGGGTAAGGGTTATGAGACACCGACGCTTGCTGAAGTCTCTTATGTGACTGATTCGCTCAACCCAAACCGCATCTTGCCTCAATTCAACCGATCGATCGTGGCAAGCAACAACCGTCAGTGGGAACTCGGATGGAGAGGTCGGCACTCAAGTAGATACCGTTGGGAGTTGATTGGTTTTCACGTCCGAAGCACAAACGAAATAGTGGTTGATCGGTCATTAGCCGGTCAAAACAGTTTTCGTAATGCGCCAGGCACTGAACGATATGGCCTTGAGATGTCCTGGGCCACCCATTGGTCGGCAAACTGGCAAAGTTATCTGAGTCTGACGCGCATGAAAGCCCACTATCAAGGAGACTGGACGCTTGCCGGGCAATCCATGACTGATCGCTGGATGCCTGCCACAGCTGATCTTGCCGGCTTTGCCGAAGTCCGGTATCAGTATGGGCAGCAGCAGAGTGCCGTCGAGCTTAGGCACGTGGGTAAGCGATTTGCCAACGATCTTAATACGCTATCGGTACCAGCATTTCAAACTTGGGCTATTCGATGGCAGCGACGATTGCTTATCGGCACAAATCGCTTGACAGCCATGGTCCGGGTCGACAATCTGTTTGATCGTCGATATGTTGGAAGTCTCATTGTTAATAATACAAGTCCTTTTGAGCCATCGCCTGGCAGAGCAGCATGGATCAGCTTACGAATGCGCCTTCCTGTGTTTTAGTTTGGTTGTGACCTAGCCAATGTTTTATGGTTGGGTTATCGTTGGGATCGCTTTTGTAACGATGGCGCTTAGTGTTACAGCGCGCACATCGTTCTCATTATTGCTTCCGCCGATGCTCGATGAGTTTGCTTGGGATCGTGCCGAGGTGGCAGGAGCCTTTTCTTTTGGTTTTTTCTGCTCAGCCTTGATCAGTCCTTGGGCGGGTAAATGGATGGACCGCCAAGGGCCTAGACCAGTTATTACCCTCGGTGCTGTGATGATGTGCGCTGGTCTATTTCTCAGCACCCGAATTGAGCACTTGTGGGAGCTTTATCTCACCCTGGGTTTGCTGGTCGGTGCTGGGGCAAACCTGATGTCCTATACGGCTCAGTCACAATACCTCCCCAATTGGTTCGTGCGCAAACGAGGCCTTGCCATCAGTATCGCCTTTTCTGGGGTAGGCATCGGCTCTATCCTGATCCTGCCCTTGCTTCAACAAGTGATATTGACCGAGGGCTGGCGTCAGGCCTGTTTGTGGATGGCCGCAATGCTCATGCTTATCGCCTTGCCTCTGAATCGCTTTGTGCGTCGAAAGCCCGAGGATATGGGTTTGCTGCCCGACGGCGATACTCAAAGCGCAGAAGGCTTAACAGGAAAAGTGCCGCTTAACTCTCACTTCATCGTTGATACGGCATGGGCCTCGAAGGACTGGACGGTTGGTGCAGCCTTGCAAACGAGCCGCTTTTGGTGGATTTGCGGCGGCTTCTTTTGCGCATTGGTTGCATGGTACGCAGTCCAAGTGCATCAAACCAAGTATTTGCTCGAGCTTGGCTTTGACCCGAGTGTTGCTGCTTGGGCGCTTGGATGGGTGAGTGTAGTGGCGATTCCGGGGCAAATACTTTTGGGTGCCGCGTCTGACCGGATAGGGCGAGAAGCCGTCTGGTCCATCGGTTGTCTAGGCTTTGCGATTTGTTACTTTGCACTTTTGATGCTTGAGCATTCGCCTTGGACCGGCTGGTTGGTCTTCATGGTGTTTTCCCAAGGTTTTCTTGGCTATTCGCTCACTTCGGTCATGGGAGCTATAGTCGCCGAGCTCTTTCAAGGCAAACATTTCGCTGCGATTTTCGGTTTGATCAACATTGCCTTATTAGGGGGCGGGGCTTTTGGGCCCTGGTTAGCCGGTTGGATCCATGATCAACAGGGTAGTTATCGCTCGGCTTTCATGATTTGTATCGCAGCTTGTCTGTTTTCGAGCTATGCGATTTTTCGGGCTTCGCCAGGCAAAGTTCGCCGAGTGCGTAAAGCCTAGTTAAGTTTATCGAGTTTATAACGTAGCATGATAAGGGTGGAAAATGTCAAAAAGAATACTGATTACAGGTGCTGGAAGTGGCTTCGGTTTGGGTGCAGCGGTGGCGCTTGCCAAGCGAGGACACCGTGTCATCGCAACGGTGCTCAATGACCAACAGGCCCAAGCGCTTTCTGAGCAATCCTTGCCCATAGACATCGTCAAGCTCGACATTACCAAGGCCGAGGATAGGGATCAGGTCGAAGGCTTCGAAGTCGACGTCTTTTTTGCAAATGCCGCGCTTGGGCAGACCGGCCCAGTATCGCTGATTCCGATCGATCGTCTTCGCAGGGTTTTTGAGGTCAATGTGTTTGCAACAGTCGCTATCACACAGCAGATCGCCCTAAGCATGCGCAAAAGACGTAGCGGGCGAATCGTTATCGTTTCTTCGATCGGCGGCGTCCGTGCAGGTATGGGCTCTGGTCCATACACCATGACTAAACATGCGATTCAGGCATTCGGAAATGCACTCCGAGCCGAGCTTGCATTATTCGGCGTTGATGTATGTCTGATTAATCCTGGCCCGTATGCAACAGGCTTTAACGATGCGATGGCCAATGATCCAGGCGAATGGTTTAATCCCGAAGAGGTAGCGCCCGAAGACCTGGCAGCCATGGATTTTCTGAGAAAGCGCATCACAGTCGGACAACTCGATCCACAAGAGGTTGTTAATCGCTATGTGGAACTTGCCGAAGCGGAAAGCACGGAGGCTGTGAATTTTGTACCGAACGATATTTTAGAGCGTATGGCTGCGAGGAAGTAATTGGCAAAATGATAGTGATTGAGCTTTCAATGCAAGGAGACACAAGGTGACACATTGGCTCGACAAATCGCTAGCAGCGATGAGAGGCTTGGGTTGGGCGAAGAGCCCTCGCACGCATGAATTAACCGAAGCTAAGCAGGGTGTTTATCACTACACCATTGGCCCTTATTCAAGCGAGGTGCTCAGGATCGCTCCTGGGGATCGGGTGATTGTTGAGACGAGGGATGCCTTTGAAGGTAAGGTCAAGACTGAAGAAGATCTTCCCTCCAAGGTTCTTCGGATGCCCTTTGTCAACCCGCAAAACGGACCTATCATGATTGAAGGTGCGGAGAAGGGTGATGTGCTTGCAGTCTATATTGAGTCGATGATTCCAAGAGGCGAAAACCCGCGAGGTACCTGCGCCATGATTCCACAGTTTGGAGCGCTTTCGGGTACATCGCTCACCGCTTTGCTGGCAGAAGATCTGCCAGAGATTGTTCGAAAAATTGATGTGGATGAGCAAGGTGTTTATTGGAGTAAGCGGGTTACGCTCCCATACAAACCTCATATCGGAACCTTGAGTTGTTCACCCGAGATCGACTCAATCAACACGCTCACACCTGATCAGCACGGCGGCAATATGGATTTACCCGATATGGGTCCGGGTAGCATTACTTATTTACCCGTCCGATCCAATGGTGCGAGACTTTTTATCGGTGACGCCCATGCCTGTCAAGGTGACGGGGAGGTCTGTGGTACGGCAGTGGAATATCCAAGCACGACGACGATTCGGGTCGATGTAATTAAAAACTGGTCGATTGAATGGCCGCGTCTTGAAACCGAACATATGTTGATGACGATCGGTAGCGCACGTCCACTCGAAGATGCAACAAGAATAGCGTACAAAGATCTTGTACTGTGGATGGAGGCCGAATATGGTTTTGATCGCTGGGATGCTTACATGATGCTAAGCCAATGTGGCATTGTCCGTTTGGGCAATTTTGTGGACCCGAAATACACCGTAGGCACTGGGATTTTGAAGCGCTATTTGGTTTGAGGTAAACCTCAACAACAGGTATTGGCCTGGTTCATCCCTAAGCGCCCAGTGAATTGGCGCAGCTACGAACGTATTTCAATGATTCGTTGTCAATGTTAGGAGATCGTTATGGATCTTGGTTTGAATGGTTTAAAAGCCGTTGTAACGGGCGGTACAAAGGGTATCGGCAGGGCGATTGTTGAGACCTTGGCACAAGAAGGTGCGCATGTTAGCTTTTGCGCCAGAAGTCAACAAGATGTCGATGATGCGCTGAATCTTATGCATGCTCGAGGCCTGAAGGTCGATGCGAAGGCGCTTGATATTGCTAATGCGCATGACCTTTCCCAATGGGTTGTTGAGTCTTCTAGCGCAATGCATGGTATCGACATCGTCGTTGCCAACGTCAGCGCCCTGGCAATTGGTGCCGATGAGGAAAGCTGGAAGAAGGGTTTTGATGTCGACATGATGGGTACCGTACGACTCGTCAATGCCGCGATGCCGTCCTTGGAGCAAAGTAAACATCCCGCGATTGTGACGATTTCAAGTGTGTCTGGCAGGGAGATCGATTTTGCATCCGGTCCTTACGGCGCCTTCAAGGCTGCGATCATTCATTACACGCAGGGGCTTGCGTTTCATCTTGCCAGCAAAGGTATTAGAGCAAATACCGTCTCCCCTGGAAATACTTATTTCCCCGGCGGTGTCTGGCAACAAATCGAGCAGGGCAATCCGACGCTTTTCCAGCAGGCTATGGATTTAAATCCTACGGGTCGCATGGGAACACCGCAAGAGATGGCTAATGCCGTTGCCTTTCTCGCAAGCCCGGCAGCAAGCTTTATAACGGGCAGCAATCTTGTTGTCGACGGTGCACTTACCAGGGGTGTTCAGTTCTAAATACTTGCCTTTTCGCTCGACTAGTAAGCAGTTAGAGCCACAGCTTTTCTCTCCGTAAATCAAGATCATGAAATAGCGCGCGGGAGGGACCTATGTGCGTGATTGAACCAGTTTCGAGAACAACAGTTGTATCCGAAAGCGCCAAGGCAAGATCGAGGTGGTGATCCACGATAATCATCGATACTTCATGGCGCAATCGATCTAAGGCCTCAAACAGCTCTTCAACGATTGCTGGCGCCAATCCCTCGAAGGGTTCGTCGAGTAGGAGTAAGCGAGTATCTCCCGATAGGGCTCGTGCGATCGCGACCATTTGCTGCTCGCCACCCGATAAATAGTCGGCAGGAGAAAGCCAACGATCCCGAATCCGAGGGAAAAATTGAAAAATCTTGTCCTGATCCCAATGAATCCCCGCGCCGGTTCGGCGCTTCAGTCGGCCCAGCTCCATGTTTTGTGCAACAGTCATGCCGGAAAAAAGTCCTCGACCTTGAGGTACATAGGCAACACCGAGCCTTGCAATCTCAGCTGCACTTAAGGACTCAATCCGCCGATCATGGAGCTGAATGCTACCCGATGCTGCAGGGCTTATGCCGATGAGCGTCTTAAGCAAGGTCGATTTACCAGCACCATTTCTGCCAAGCAAAGCAAGAATCTCACCCTGATGAATGTTAAAACTAACGTCACGGATGATATGACTTTTGCTATAGAAGGTATTCACCGACTCACAACGTAACAGTTCCTGACTGCCACGCGCAGAAACTCGCGGTTTGGAGGCCATTGATTCAGATCCTGAACCGATATAAATCGTTTGGACCTCAGGAGAGTTTCGCGCATCTTCAACGGTTCCGTCGATCAAGACCTTGCCTTCATGCATGACGGTTACGGCATCGGCAATTGAGAAGACACGATCGATGTCGTGCTCAATGAGAAGCACAGGCAGCTGCTTTGAAATAGCGTGAATGAGGCTACCAACTCGTTTGCGTTCTGCCGCCGCAAGACCGGCGAGCGGCTCATCAAGTAATAAGAGCTGCGGTTTAGTACCGAGAGCGATCGCCATATCGAGAAGCCGCTGGCCGCCGTAGGACAATGAGCCTGCTTCGGCAGCATCAATCCCTTGCAAACCCATGGCAAGCATTAAACCATCAGTCTCCTTATTCAGGACGGTTAGGGTGGTAGCACAGCACCATGGATTTAGGCGTTGTTTGGTCTTGGCTTGTAGGGCGAGTCGAACGTTTTCACGGACTGTCAACCCGGGAAATAGATTCGTGATCTGAAACGAGCGACCAATGCCAGCCTGGGTTCTCTGCGCAGGCGGCATGGATGAGATATCAAGCTGACCTAATCGAAGGTTTCCGTCATCAAGCGGATGAAGGCCTGAGATCAAATTAAAGGCGGTCGTCTTTCCTGCTCCGTTCGGCCCAATCAAGGCATGAAGCCCAATCGAGCGCACGCTAAAGCTCACGCCATCAACTGCCTTAATGCCACCAAAGTGCCGCCTCAACACGGAGGCCTCAAGGATTGTGGGTGCCGTACTTGCCCCCGGTACTAGAAAACTTGGTAGTTCGATCTCGCCCGCCTTACGGTTAGCCATCGCAGCGTCGAGAATAGGCTTCTTGCGCCAAAGCGTGCTTATGCGCTCATAAATGCCCACCAAACCAGTCGGTGAAAACAGTATAAAAAACACAAAGAGCAATCCGAAGTAAAGCAACCAGTCTTCGGTGACACTTGACAGCACATCACGAAAAATAACGTAGAAAAGAGCTCCAAGTGCTGGCCCCAAGAAGCTACGCATACCGCCAATAACCAGCATTGCCAAGAGTTCACCAGAGAAGACAACAGAAATCGGCTCGGCTGATGTCATACGGTTATTAAACAAAAGCAAGACACCGGCTAAGCCCGTCATACTCGCAGACATCACAAAGGCTATGAGCTTATAGCGATTAGTTTCATAGCCGATGAAGGAGGCTCGCTGCTCATTCTCACGAATCGATAAGAGTACTGAGCCCACAGGCGAACGGTGAAATCGCCATAAAACATAGAGTGTTAAAAAGGCAATAAAGGCAACAAGTGAGTAGAACGGTAGCTTTTGTTCGAGGTCAAAGCCCATCCAGAGTGGTCTTGTGATCCCACCCAATCCGTTTTCGCCACCGGTAACAGCAGTCCAGCGAAAGGCGATCGCGTAGAGCATGGCACAAAGTGCCAGGCTTAAAAGCGAAAAGTAAACACCTCGACGGCGCAGTATTAAAAAGCCAAAAGCGGAACTGATAAGCGCGATGGTCAATACGGCCAAAGCGAGTGGCCACCAAAAACTATCGGGAAACCAGTGCTGTTGGGCAAGTGCTGCGACATATGCGGCAAGCCCAAACCAGGCGCCGTGACCGAAGGACACAAGCCCTGTGAAGCCGACCAATATATTTAATGCCATACAAGCTAGCGCAAAAACAACGACTTCAGTGGCCGAGCTGATCCCAAGGCCAAGTGCTGCCATTAATGAAGGCAGAAGTAAGAGCGCTATAGCGCCTATCCAAAGGGCGGAGCGGCTAATCGGCATGAGTACTTTGCACCCTTTATTCGAAACGCATAATGCGCTCGCCAAACAAACCTCGCGGTCTAAATAAAAGAACCAGCAACATCAGCAAATAGATCACCGCAGTCGAAGCCTGCCCGTACCCCAATGCAACTGTTATGCCCTTCACCATGCCAACTAACAGGGCTGCAAAAATAACGCCCCAAAATGAGCCCAATCCACCGATCACGACGACAACGAAGGCCGGCGTGAGAATCTCCTGGCCCATGGCAGGGTGAATCGAATAGATCGGTGCGAGTAGCACGCCCGCCAGGCCGGCAAGGCCTATGCCAAGCGCGGCAACTGCGGTGAGGTAAGGCTGCAAAGAAATGCCTAGCGCGCCGACCATGTCAGGGTTTTGAACGCCGGCTCGAACGACGCGGCCAAATGCAGTGCGGTTTAAGAGAAACCACAGCGCAGTAACGCAAAGGATGGCGATAATAAGCAGTGCAGAGCGAAACTTTGAATAGATGAAGTCACCGAGAAAGACTTGTCCGCGCAAGCCATCGGGGATGGCAAATGACAGCGGCGCTGCGCCAAAAATCATTCTAAGTGCTTGCTCGCAAACCATTGCAAGGCCGAACGTCAACAGCAGCGACAGAATTGGGTCCGACCGATAAAAACGACGAAAAAAGTATCGCTCTAAAAATATTCCTAATATGGCTACTGCGATCGGAGAGAGAATGAGTGCGCCGCCATAACCCATCTGTGGCGCGATCAAAGTGGTTAAGTAGGCTCCCAGAGCGTAGAAAGCACCGTGAGCGAGGTTAACGATACCGCCAAGCGAGAAAATCAGCGATAGGCCCAGCGCTATCAGCAGGTAATAAACCCCATCCAATAGGCCATTGAGCAATTGCTGCAAGATGATGCTTGACATAATTTGTGAGGGCTTAAGCGTTCTAAGAGAGGGGGCACGATCGTAGACTTACTCGATAGGGCAGTCCTTCGAGGTGCATCCGATCGATTCCCCTCAACCGGTGGCGATCAAGCCGGCATATTGCAGGTGTTTTCCTCTTTGGTGGCCGCAATTACCTCAAGGCTCTCGTTGGCCGCAGGTACGGGATCGCTTGGCTTGTAAATATCCCACTTATTTTTGAGATCTTTCGCCTTTAATGCCTCGACGGCATACATCTCATGCATCAGTTGATGATCGTAGGCGCGGAAATAGCCTTCCCGAGTCTTAAGCAAATCAAACTTGGCACCTTTCTCCCAGTGACCAATGATCTGGGTTGCCTCCGTCGACTTAATGTCGTTCATGGATTTGGCAAGGATGTGCATGCTGATGTAGTCCCCCCAAGCCTGATTTTCGGGTGGTTTACCGTATTTTTTTGTAAAGGCTTGCACGAATGCTTTGGAACCAGGCGTATTAATTAAGTGATGCCAAACGAGTGGCCAGGTTCCAAAAAAGTTACCCTGGCCAGCGCCCCAGGCAACTGCTGTATCAAAGCCAAAGCCTGCAACGGGAAAGTCGAGTCCAAACTCTGCATACTGCTTTAGAAAGTTAGTAATTTGGACACCAGCGAGATTCGAGATTACGAGGTCAGGCTTGGCCGCACGAATCTTCAACAAGTAAGCGGAAAAGTCTGCTGCATCGGTTGGAACAAGCTCATCGGCTGCAAACTGACCGCCATTGCTCTCCATAAATCGTCTGGCAACTTTGAGTAAGTCATGACCGAAGGCGTAGTCGGCAGTTAAGGAATACCAGCGTTTTCCCTTGACTCGGTTTTGTGCAAGAAGAGAGCGCCCAACGGTCTTAACGTACATCGAGTTTTGACTCTCGACATGAAACATGTATTTGTTACAGTTTGAACCACGTAATGCGTCGGAGTTTGCTCCGGTGTTAATAAAAAGATTTTTGGTTCGTTGTGCGACTTGGGCGATCGTAAGCGCTGAAGCCGACGATATCTCGCCCACAATACAGGCGACTTTATCGCGTTCGATCAAGCGCTCTGCCTTGGTGGATGCGGTTTGCGGGTTTACAGAGTCCTCTTTGACCAATTCAACTTTGCGGCCGAGGATCCCACCTTTAGCGTTGATCTCTTCAATAGCGAGATCGGCGGCTTGAACAGCATATTCTCCGAGTGTTCCAAGAAACCCGGTTCTTGGCGTTAAATGGCCAATTTTGATGACGTTGGATTGCCCACGGCTAATAAAGGGAAAGCCAGCGAGCCCTCCTGCTGCCATAGCAGCGCCGCCCTTAAGAACCTGGCGACGTGAACCTGCATCCGTAACGTGTTGGCTTGGCTTTACACCGAAGCTCGTTTCATGTTTGTTTCCCATTTCATCTTCATCACCTTGCTGTATCGTGCTCTTGTTATCCATCGCTTCCTCCTTGTGTGCGAAATGTCGCAGTGCTGCAGCTAAGCACAGCTGCGAAGCACTGTCTAGTCGACAGGTTCGGAAAGATGAGTTTCGGTTGATTTCAGAAAAACGCCGGGATGCAAAATCATCAGCAAATTTTGGTACAAACTTTCGGTTTGCGTGCGTTGGTGCCGAATTCGATCTGCGAGCGTTCGTGGCGCGTTACAGTGAAGTACTTTGAATGAGGGAGAAACATCGATGACAATTTACCGGGGGCTATCGTCAACTTGTCGATGAAGCACTCAAGGAAGTCACGACGTGCAGCGTCGAGAGCACCAAGCGTCAATTATCAAGCGCATAAACGAGAGTGCGCAACTAAGGCGGAGCGGCATGCTAAGGATTAATGCTGAGCGATTAATAAGGGGCTTGCTAGATTTGCGAGCTTTTGGTTCACAGTCTTCTGGGGTGGTCAGGCCAGCTTTCAGTCAAGCCGATATGCAAGCGCGGTACTGGCTGCGCGAGCAGTTTGAGCAGGCGGGCTTGATCAGTAGAATCGACGGCGTCGGGAATGTGCTTGGTTTTTCGCCACATCCTGGAAAGGCCTTGCTCATTGGTTCTCACGCTGATTCGCAGCCTACAGGCGGGTGGCTTGATGGCGCTATGGGGGTTATTTATGCGCTTGAGATAGCGAGAAGTTTGGCCGAATCAGATAGCTATCGACATCTTCCTGTTGATATCGTTGCGCTGCAAGATGAGGAATCGCGCTTCGTTGGTTGTCTTGGAGCGAAGTCGCTAACGGGCGTTTTGGATGATCATATTGCGCAGCTTGCAACCGATAAAGATGGCATTCGGCTCGTGGATGCAATTGAAGATGCAGGCCTTTCCGAGGTTCCACGCGAGCGCCTGGACCACAAGCGCTATATCGGATTTCTTGAGGCGCATATTGAGCAAGGCCCAACCCTCGAGGTCAATTCAAAGCGTATCGGCATCGTGACAGAGATCGTCGGCGTTCGAGGTTTTAGGGCTGTTTTCCGAGGACAGCAAAATCATGCTGGCACCACGATGATGGCCTTAAGACGGGATGCATCGACTGCGCTTTATGCGTTTGCAAACAGGATTAACCAGGTTTTTGCTGCTCATACCGCCGAGCGAAGTGTTTGGACAATGGGTAGGGCTAAGCTTGTGCCCAACGCGACTTCGATCATCCCTGGTTATGCAGAACTTGATTTACAGTTTCGCGATGCAAGTGAATCACAATTAGAGCGATTCACAGCGCTAGCTTATGAGACTGCTGAGGAGATTGCCAAGTCTTCACTTGTAGGCGTCGAGCTCATCGAAGCGCGTAGTCCTGTCGCACCGAGCAAGATGAGCGAATCCCTTTACGCTTATTTAGAGCGGTCCGCGCAACAACATGCGCCGAATGCGTGGATACATATGCCAAGTGGCGCGTTCCACGATGCAGGTGTGATGGCTGATTTCATGCCTAGCGCTATGCTTTTTATACCGTCGATCGGTGGTATAAGCCACGACTTTGCTGAGGATAGTCACCGTGACGATTTAATCCTTGGTTGTCAGGTCATGGCAACAGCCGTCGTGGATTTACTTGCATCGCGCGAAGGCATGCTTGAATCGTGAAACCATGATTGATTAACATAATGACTGTTATAACATTAATGTCCTAACGGAGACCGTACGATGAAAAAAATGATTCAACCCATTGCCCTCAGAAGAAGGGTACTTGCAAATGCGCTTCAGACTGGTTTGCTCCTAGGCGCTGCGGCTATGACTGGGGCAGCTCTCAGTCTAAGGCCTGCAGCTGCACAATCAGGGCCCTTAGCTGGCTATCCAAGTAAGCCAATTAACTTAATCGTGCCGTGGCCGCCCGGTGGATCGACCGATCGACATCTTCGCAAGTTTGCAGAGATCGCAAGCAAATACTTGGGTCAGAGCATCATTATTGAGAACAAGCCCGGCGCTGGTGGCATGCTTGGCCCATCGACCATGGCGGCAGCAGCTAAAGCCGATGGCTATACACTCGCCCAACTTCCGATGAGCGCTTTTCGAATCCCGCATATGCAAACCGTGTCCTGGGATCCAATCCGCGACTTTACTTATATTATTGGCCTAACAGGCTACACCTTCGGCATAACCGTTCGGGCGGATTCAAAATTTAAAACAATTCAAGAAATCGTTGAGTTTGCGAAAGCGAACCCTGAAAAACTATCGGTGGGCAATACCGGCACTGGCACTACCCCACATCTTGTTATCGAAGAGCTTGGCATGCGAACGGGTGCAAAGTTTCTTCATGTTCCTTTTAAAGGGAATTCAGAAAATACCCTTGCGCTACTTGGTGGTCATACCGATGCCTTATCCGATGCAACGGGTTGGGGCCCCAATGTTGATGCAGGCAAGATGCGATTGCTGATGACTTTTGGTGAGCGGCGGACAAAGCGCTGGGCATATGCACCCACAGCGAAAGAATTGGGCTATGGCATTGTTTCAAATTCGCCTTATGGCATCGTTGCACCCAAAGGCCTTGACCCACGCATTCAGAAGCATTTACACGATGCTTTTAGAAAGGCACTTGATGATCCTGAGCATCTGAAAATGCTCGACACACTTGATCAGGAGTATTGGTATAAGAGTAGCGACGATTACCTGGCTTGGGCCAAACAAACGCTCGAGTCTGAGCGAAAGCTCATTGATGCCCTTGGATTGTTAAAAAAGCCTTAGTTCTAAAGTTTAGTCTCCGCTTATGAGACAAACTGCTTGCCATCTTTCAAAAATTGCATCAAGATGTGACTCGCATCGGGAGAGTTCGCAAATACGACGCCGAAGGAGCAACCGCCCCGGAATCTCTCAGGCAAATGGACCGATGCGATATTCACACTCTGAAGAGCGGGCCGCAACAGCGTGCCCCACCGAAGGAGCAAGCCTGAACTGGGGTCAGTGCAGGCGAAACTCTCAGGTCTAGGACAGAGGGGGCCAAACAAGCGAATGCTTGTGGCTTTCTTTTCTTGGAGTGAATATGTCGAAGCATGTGATCATCGTTGGCGGTGGTATTACCGGTATTACTGCTGCCTATCAGCTGATTAAACAAGGCTTTAAGGTCAGCGTTGTAGAACGTCATCGCTATCCCGCCATGGAAACAAGCTATGCAAATGGCGGTCAATTATCTGCCTCAAACGCTGAGGTGTGGACCCATCCTAGCACCATGCTGAAGGCACTCAAGTGGCTATTCAGGGCTGACGCGCCCTTGCTTGTTAGTGCCAAGCCAAGCTGGCATAAATTGAGTTGGTTTTTCGAATTTATGTCAAACATTCCGAAGTACGAAACTAATACGATTGCGACGGCAAGTTTGGCCATTGCTGCACGTGAGCATTTGTTTGCATGGGCAAGGGAAGAGGGCATCGAATTCGATCTCAAGCAGCAGGGAATTTTGCATATTTATCGCGACAAAAAGAGTTTTGACCACGCCGCTGCTGTGAACAAGCTACTTGCCAAGGGTGGCCTCGACCGAAGAGCGGTAAGTCCTTCTGAAATGACGGCGATCGAGCCAAACTTGTCGGGTTCTTTTTACGGTGGTTTTTATACCGAAAGCGATAGCACGGGCGACATCCATCGATTTACGAATGGCCTTGCCAAAGCTGCAGAAGCACGTGGCGCAAGCGTGCTTACCGGCGCTGCTGTCACCGATCTGGGTTCAGATGGCCAGCATGCATGGGTCGAGTTAAACAAAAGCGATCGGATCGAGGGTGATGCAATGGTTATTTGTGCAGGCGTTGAAAGCAGGCGATTGGCTTCAAAGCTTGGTGATCGGATCAACATCTATCCAGTCAAAGGCTATTCGATCACTGTTCAGCTCGACGACGACAAAAGCAAGGCTGCTGCACCCCAGGTTAGTCTTCTCGATGACGAGACGAAACTGGTCAGCAGTCGATTAGGCGAAGGGCGCTTCCGTGTGGCTGGGACCGCCGAATTCAACGGTTTTGATCGAAATATTCGCGCTGACCGAATCGAACCACTTGTTTCCTGGGTCAAGTCATGCTTTCCTGGTGTGAGCACACGACAGGTGATTCCCTGGGCAGGTTTGCGCCCAATGATGCCCGACATGATGCCGCGCGTCTGCCAAGGATCAAAACCAAATATTTTCTATAACACAGGCCATGGGCATTTAGGGTGGACCCTGGGTGCAATCACCGCTGTGAAGCTCTCCGAACTCGTATCGCTTTGGCAGAAACAAACTGCAACGGCCTCTTCTCGACGCTTGCTAGCAAAGCCAGCACAAATTGCTTCGGCGAGGATTAACTCTTAGGCGATGTAGGTACTAGGATTTCTTTTGTACTAGGATTTCTTTTTCGCAACCGCGGCTTTGAAGGCGGTACCCGCTGTAAAGCGCGGAACCGTCGTCGCTGCGATCTTGATGGCAACACCCGTGGATGGATTGCGCCCTGTGCGAGCAGGGCGCTTTACGGCTTTAAACGAACCAAAGCCAGTAATTTGCACGTCCTGCTTTTTAGCGACCGTCTTTACGATATTGCTCAGGATCGCTTCGAGGGCGCGCCCTGCTGCAGCTTTGCTGAGGTCGGCTTCTTGCGCAATGATCTCGATAAGTTCGCCCTTGTTCACCCGTATTCTCCTTGGATCCTTGGTGTTATCGGTAAGCGGGTGATTTTCTCACAGCTTCCTTGTAAGTAAAAACCGCGCAAAGCTTTGACGAGCCCGAACCATACGTCAAATTGCAGGGTTAGTACGAATGTTACCGTAAGGCCTTGACCTGGGGCGTGAATCGTCGCATTATGCTGCATTGCAACATACATGGCATATCCTCGGACACTTCGATGTCAAACCTTGGAAGGCTAACACTTGCCGCTCTAGGCGTTGTGTATGGCGATATCGGCACAAGTGTGCTTTACGCCATGAAAGAAATCTTCGCTTCAGGTCATGTACCGCTGACTTCCGACAACATTTTTGGCGTGTTGTCCATGCTTGTGTGGACCTTGACCCTGATTGTTTCACTTAAGTACGTTAGCCTGGTGTTGAAGGCTGACAATCGCGGCGAGGGCGGCTTGGTTGCCATGCTTGCACTTGCAAGTGAGTCAGTTGGCGACAGGCCTGGTTTGAAACAATTCTTATTTCTTATCGGTATTTTTGGTACCTGCCTCTTTTACGG
>Ga0209033_1000011_pt1 | contig 74539 bp, 61 predicted proteins | sample LauGreFa1BDMLBDN_2_FD_188218 | JGI IMG/M metagenome (GOLD analysis project Ga0209033, IMG submission 188218) | Freshwater lake microbial communities from Lake Michigan, USA - Fa13.BD.MLB.DN (SPAdes) (version 2) | ecosystem: Environmental > Aquatic > Freshwater > Lake | place: Lake Michigan, USA...
CATGGATATGAACGGATCACAGCGTATTGAAGCCAGCCGCGAAGTTGTTTACGCGGCCCTGAACGACATTGAAATCCTGCGCCAGTGCATTCCTGGGTGTGAAACCATCGAAAAAACGTCTGAGACCGAGATGACGGCGAAGGTCGTCCTCAAAATCGGTCCTGTGAAAGCCTCTTTCTCCGGCAAAGTTACTTTGTCCGATCTTGACCCGCCAAACGGCTACACCATCACCGGCGAAGGGTCGGGCGGTGCGGCAGGCTTCGCAAAGGGTGGCGCGGCCGTCAAACTCGAAGCCGATGGCGAGGCGACTATCCTGCACTACACCGTCAACGCCCAGATCGGCGGCAAACTTGCCCAGCTCGGTGGTCGCCTCATTGATGCAACGTCGAAAAAGCTCGCAGGTGATTTCTTCGAGAAGTTCGGCGCCATCGTCGGCCCCGCACCGGAAGGCGAGGAAGAAAAGAAAAAGGGCTGGTTCGGCAAATTGCTCGGCTCGTCAGCCGCCGTTCTCGTCGCGGGCACGCTTCTCGTCCCGACATGCTGCCTGACCGGCCATGTTCATGCTGCAGACGACGTCGTCCCGTTCCCGATGTGTGTGTCACGCTAACTCAGACGATACAGGAGGGGGCACCTCAGCCCTTACCAGCTTGTATAGCCGCCATCTGCAAGCACAATCGATCCGGTCATGAGGCTTGATGCCTCGCTTGCCAGAAAAAGGATCACGGAGGCAATTTCGTCCGTCCGGCCCATCCGGTTCATTGGCGTACCGCCAACCCAATGCTGAAACATTTTAGGGTCTTCATAAACGAACGATGTCAGTTCAGTTTCGATATAGGTCGGCGCGACGGCGTTGACGCGAATACCCCGCGTCGCCCATTCCGCGGCGAGCGAACGGGTCAGATGGTGAACACCGGCTTTGGAGGCGTTGTAATGGGCCTGCTCCTGCGGCCGATTGACGATGAAGCCTGACATCGAGCCGACATTGACAATATTGCCACCGCCCATATCGAGCATGCTCTTGCCGAATGTGCGGCAACACCAGAACAATCCGTTCAGATTGACATCAATAACTTTGAGCCAGGTTGCGTCATCCATGGTTTCGGCTGGCCGGTTCGACAAAGCGATGCCTGCATTATTGACGAGAATATCCACTTTGCCATGGCGGGCGATGATCGCCGCATGAACCTGCTCGACAGCGCGGGCATCCGTCACGTCGAGCTTTTCCCATTCAACTTTGCGGCCCTTGGCCTGAAGCGCCTGGCTGGATTTGGCGGCTGTATCCGGGTTCATATCCGCGATGATCACGGTAGCACCCGCTTCGCTGAGCGCATCTGCTGTCGCAAGGCCAATACCCTGCGCCGCACCGGTGACGACGGCAACTTTTCCATTGAGGCTGAAACGTTCGAGATACATGGCGGATGATCCTTTGCAGAAAGAAAACGAAGCGATTGATAAACACTACCGAATAGTGTGCCACAAACACAAGGCGGGTCCAACCCGTTGACCCGAAAGCGGGACGCAATTCAACCGTTTTGATGGACAAGGCACACTGTTTCAGTTCGGCGGCAGAACCGCCGCTGGCAGCGGCTCCCGCCCGCGAATAACATCCGACCCTTTTTCACCTGCCATAATCGTTGCAGCATTCGTATTCGAGGAAACAAGGCGGGGCATGATCGACGCGTCACACACGCGCAATCCGCTGATCCCGTGCACGCGCAAATCATCAGGGGAAACAACCGCCATCGCGTCATGCCCCATCCGGCAGGTCCCCACCGGATGATGTTGCGTCTTGCCGGACCGGCACGCATACTCGAAAAGATCCTCATCGCTCACAAGCTCAGGCCCCGGTAACCGCTCGCCGAGCAGGAACGGCTTGAGCGCCGGCTGCTGCAAAAGTTCGCGGGCGATGCGAAGCCCTTTGATCGAAATTTCCCGATCATAAGGATCGGCAAAATAATTCGGATCGATCAGCGGCATTGCCGCCGGATCATTCGAACCCAACCGCACCGAGCCGCGCGAGCGCGGGCGAATAAAGGCCGCGTTCAGCGTCAACCCGTTATTCTTGAGCTTGGCAACGCCCGCCTCGATGCCCGAGCCAAGTCCGAGATGAAACTGGACATCGGGCGAGCGCGCCGCGTCATCGGCATAAGCAAACGCGCCGGTCTCAAACAAGGTCGATGCAACCGGTCCCTTTTTGTAGAGAAGATACTGAATTCCGGCACCGAGCGCGCGATACCATGACGCATAGCTGTCATAGGTATGGCTGCCCGTGCACTCCGCGATCACATAGAGATCGAGATGATCCTGCAAATTGGAGCCGACACCTGGCAGGTCATGTACGACGGGGATGCCGACAGAGGTCAGATGATCCGCCGGACCGATGCCGGATAGCATGAGCAAACGAGCCGAGCCGATTGTGCCGGATGACACAATCACATCGCGTTCACAGCGGATCGTTTCCGTTGCCCCACCTGCCGCCCCAAGTTCGACCCCGACGGCTCGGCCCTTCTCGACAATAATCCGCGTCACAGAGCGCCCGGTGATCACCGTCAGATTGCCGCGTTGCCGCACCGGCTTCAGATATTCAACCGCCGTGCTCGAACGCCGCGCATTCCGGACGGTAATCTGGTAGTGGCCGACACCTAATTGGGTGGCGCCGTTGAAATCCGGATTATAGGGCAGGCCATATTCCTGCCCCGCCCGAATGAAAGCCTCGTTGATCGGTAGCGGATTGATCGGCGCGCTGACACCGAGCGGCCCGCCCGTGCCGTGATAGGCGTTGGAGAACCGTTGATTATCCTCCGAGCGCTTGAAATAGGGCAGAATATCCCGAAAGCTCCAGCCTTTGCAGCCATCAAGCTCCGACCATTCGTCATAGTCCTTCGGATTGCCACGGGTGAAAATCTGCGCATTGATCGATGATCCGCCGCCCAGAACTTTCGCCTGCGTATACCACAGCACGCGGTCTTTCATGTGCCTTTGCGGAACGGTCGACCATCCCCAACTGCCGATGCCCTTGGTCATTTTCGCAAATCCGGCCGGCATATGAAAGAACGGATGCCTGTCCGAACCACCCGCTTCGATCAGAAGAACCTTGACCTCGGGATCCTCGGTCAAACGCGCCGCGAGCACGCAACCGGCCGATCCCGCACCCGTAATGATGTAATCATACGCCATAAATGCCATTCCCCTCCCGGCATGAATGTGGGTTTGGTCCCGTCATGCCACACCACCAAATCATGATCCGCGCAGAACCAACCCGATCCGCTCCGGCTGAAAGAGCGAAGGGTCCATCGTTTTAAGATCGGGAGCAACTTTAAGCCGGAACTCGGACTGGTCAAGAACATCGCGTTCAAGATGAACACCCGGAGCAATCTCTGTCACCACAATGCCGTGCTCCGTCAGACGCATCACGCAGCGTTCCGTGACATAGGTGATATCCTGTCCTTGGCTGATCGCCCGACGCCCAGAAAACGAGACCTGCTCGACCTCGTTCACAAGCTTCTTGACCTTTCCTTCCTTTGCGATCACGAGCTGCCCGTCCTTGAGATCAAGGGATGCTCCGGCCGTAAAAAATCCGGAAAAGACAATCTTTTTCGCCCGCGCCGTAATATCGACAAACCCGCCAGCCCCTGCCGTTACATGCGGCCGGACACCGAGCTTCGACACATTTACCGAGCCGGATTGGTCGATCTGTAAAAAGGAAAGCAGCGACGCGTCAAAGCCGCCGCCCTGAAAATAGGTAAACTGGTATGGCGATGGCACAATCGCCTCCGCATTGGACGCGCAGCCGAACTGGAATTCGAGCAATGGCACGCCGCCAACCGCACCTTGCTCGATAATCCACGTCACCGCGCCATTCAATTCTTCCTCGATCAGGATACGCGGTACATTGGCCGAGATGCCGAATCCGATATTGACCGCATCGCCATGGCGCAATTCCTGCGCAACACGCCGTGCGATCACTTTGGAAACGCCGAACTCAGGCACCTCAAAAGAATTTAATGGCCGGAATACTTCACCCGATATTGCCGGATCATAAACCGTCTGCGTCGTCTGCATCTGGTCGGGCACAACCACGATCACATCGACGAGTACACCCGGCACAAACACATCGTGCGGCTTCAACGTCCCCGCCTTTGCGAGACGTTTGACCTGCGCAATGACAAGGCCGCCATTATTGCGAACGGCCAGTGCCTGATCAAGCGGCCCGAGATAACCGCCCTCATGCTCATAGGACAGGTTCCCCCGCTCATCCGCGGTCGTTGCGCGGATAATCGCAACATTCGGGATGATGGACGGGAAAAACAGCCAGTCCTCGTTCTCGAATGTGATTTTCCGGACAATCGGCTCTTCCGCCGCCAGCGCATTCATCGCGCAACCGCCTCGTGCAGGATCGGCGAACGTATCAAGGCCCACTTTGGTGATCACGCCGGGCCGTTTCGCAGCCGCCTCCCGCTGCATATCGAACATGATCCCCGAAGGCACATTATAGGCGGGAATCTGGTTGCCCGTGATCATCTGCCAGATTTTCGGCGGCTCCCGCGTGGAGGGACCGGAGGGATAGGAGCCCGCAATAATCTTCTTGATGCAGCCCGCTTTGGCGAGATGATCAATGCCGGAAATGCCATACATGTCGCCTGCGGCAATCGGGTGAATCATCGTGAGCGACCGCGGATGGTTTGTTTCGTCAAACCGCCGGCCAATCGCCGCCAGCATCGCGTCGGGACACCCAAGGCCTGACGAGGACGACACCGTCAACGTCACATTGTCGGGGATGAGATGTGCCGCCTCGTCGACAGAAAGAACACGCGGAAACGCCATTAAACAGATCCTCCGGATTCAGACTGCACGACGTTCGGCACAAATTTCAAAATGTGCTGCGCCACAGCCACCGTCTTGCCATGCTGGTTCGTTACCACAATGTCACCAATTGTCCTGAGCCTCTCGGGATCAACCGACACGATCGTATAAACAATCTCGATCGTATCACCGATATGGACGGGTGCCAGCAGCCGGATCCGGTCATAGCCGAGCGACACGGGGGTATGATGCGCCCGCTGCGCCTCGAAGCCCTCGAGGATCCGCGTCGACGTTGCAGACATGTAGCCCACAATCAGCGCGCCATGCGCAATCCGTCCGCCGAAACCGGACCGCTGCATCGCATCTTCATCGACGTGATTGGGCGAGAAATCCCCGGTGATCCCGGCAAAGAGATAGACATCCGACTCGCTGACAGTTTTTCTGAAATGCGATGATGCACCAACGGCGAGGGGCAGAGACATTGTCGTCCTATTTGATCACCGCGATTTTGGCGCGGTCCATTGTGGCAGCAACGGCTGCTACCAGAATAAAGCCGAAAACGATCTGTTGTGTAAAGACGCTGATCCCGACAAATGTCATCCCGATCCTGACAACCTGCACGATCAATGCGCCGACAAAGGTTCGCCAGATCGAGCCGACACCGCCCGTAATGGCCGTTCCACCGACAATGATGCACGCAATCGCAGGCAGCAGAAACTCGTTGGCAAGCGTCGGCGACCCCGAACCGAGCCGCGCGGCCATGATGATGCCGGCAATACCCGCCATTGTGCCCGAAAGCATGTAGGCGATGATCTTGGCCCGCTCCACATCGATGCCGGAAGCAATCGCCGCCAGTTCCTGCGAGCCGATCGCCCGCACAATCCGGCCAAACGGCGTCAGTCCCAGAATTCCGCCAAGCAAAACCATGAAAAATACGCCGACCCAGATTTCATTCGGGACTCCAAGGCTGTTGCCAACCGCCCAGAACAGATAGGCAGCCCGATCATCCGCCGAAATATTGATGCTGCGCGTGTTCGAAAACCAGTATCCCGCGGAGGTAACCACACCGCTCACCGCCAGGGTCGCAATGAAAGACGGAATTTTGAGCCGCGTTGATACGAGCCCGCCACTGATCCCGGCAATCACACCGCCCGCAACCGCAAGCGGTAACGCCCAGAAGCCGAGATGCGGCAGATAGGCCGCGAGAATACAGCTTGTCATGGATGCGACAGCCTGCACGGAGAGATCAATCCCGCCCATCATGATCACCAGCGTCACGCCGGAGGCCATCAGAAACAGCGTCATCGTATCCGCCGAGAGCGTGAGAATATTGTTGACCGAAAAGAACGTCCGATCATAGAGCCCGATCATCACCACAAGCACGAGGAGGACACATAATGGAATAAGCGTTTGGAGGCGGGAAGCGTATTTCGTCATTGTTTCACACCATATACCGCACGAGATCAACCTGATCGGGCTTGCCGCCTGTTGGCGCGTCAAACGTCTCGACCACCGCGCCGTCGCGCATTACCAGAATGCGACTCGAAAGCCCGATGACTTCATTCAGCGTATCGCCCAGTAGAATAATCGCGAACCCGTCAGCCGTCATCTCGCGGACGAGGTCGTAAACGTCTTCCTTCGCGCCGACATCGATCCCGCGGGTCGGGTGATCGAGAATCACAATCCTGACGCCTGCGACACGCCATTTTGCGAGCACAACCTTTTGCTGGTTTCCGCCAGACAATCCGCTGACCAAAGTCGAAATCGACGGCGTCTTGATCCGGAGTTGCTTGACCCAGTTTTCAGACACCGCGCTCTCACGCGCAAAATCAATCACACCATTTTTCGTGAACGCCGGAAGGGCCGACAGGGTAATATTTTCTGCCACAGTAAACGAGGTAACGATCCCCTCGACTTTTCTCTCGGCCGGCACGAGGCCGATGCCGCGCGACACAGCATCATGCGGCCCGCTAAAGACAATCTGCTCGTCACCAATCGACAAGGTCCCGCCGTCAAAGCGGGTATGCCCGGCAAGACATTTTGCCAGCTCCTCCCGCCCAGAGCCGATCACGCCGGCAATCCCGATCACCTCACCCGCATGCAGCGTGAACGACACATTTTCGAACGCGCCTATCTTGGACAGATTGCGCACATCCATCAAGCGCTCTGCTTGCGGCACGGTTTGTCGCGACTCGCGGTAATATTCCTGCTGCAATTGCCGCCCGACCATATGAAAATGCAGGTCGGGGATGGTTGCTTCCGTCGTGGGCATCTCGGCGACAACCCGCCCGTCGCGCATGACAAATGTGCGATCCGTAATGTCGAGCACTTCCTCGATCCGGTGCGAGATGAAAACAATTGCCGTCCGTTCCTTGATATCCCCGATAATGTCGAACAACAGGCCAATTTCCGCCTTCTCGAGCACAGAGGTCGGCTCATCCAGCAAAATGGTCACCTGTCCCGACATGCGCCGATCAAGCGAGAGCGCCTTGGCAATTTCCACCATTTGCCGGTCCGCAAACGACAAATCCGCGCATCTCTTGCCCGGATGGATCTCAAGCCTGACCTTCTTCAATTCTTCCGCCGCCGCCGCATTCATCCGGCTTTTCGAAATCAATCCGTAGGAGATAAATTCCTGTTCCCGCCCGAGAAAAATATTCTCTGCCACCGAGAGATTCTGGATGATGGATTGTTCCTGAAACACCATGGCAACACCATTATCGAAAGCATTGCGCGGCGACGTCAGAATCGTCGGTTTGCCGTTCACCAGAACCGTGCCGGAATCGGGCTGGTATATGCCGTTCAAAATCTTCAGAACTGTCGATTTCCCCGCCCCGTTTTCGCCGATCAGGCCGACAACCTCGCCCTTCCGGACTGAAAAACTCACATCATCCAGCGCCTTGACGCCCGGAAAGCTCTTGGAAACGCCTCTGAGTTCCAGCGTGGGTGTCATCGGCGCACTCATTTGACAACATCCAGCCGCGAACGATCCAGCGATAATGCCACCGCGATAATGATCAGAATACCCTGCACACCTTGCTGGACATAGGGCTCAATCCCCATCAGCACCATGCCATTGGCGAGGGTCACCACGATCAAAACACCAACCACCGAATTGAGAATGGAGCCGACGCCGCCCGAAAGCGCGGTGCCACCGACAACCACCGCCGTAATCGCCGTGAACAGTCGGCCCTGACTGATCAAAGCGTGTCCTTGCCCGAATTGCGCCGCGAGAAGCACCCCACCCAACCCGTAGAACAGGCCTGCAATCATGAAGACCATGATCCGTGTTCGCTCGACCGGAATACCCGCATTCCGCGCTGTCACCTCGTCGGTCCCGATTGCATAAACCCACCGGCCGATCCGGGTGCGTTCCTGGATAATATAGGCGATGATGATTGCACCCAATGCGATCCAGACCGCCATCGGCACATCGAAAACCCGCCCCAATGAGAGGAAACGGAATGTCTGGTCCGAAATGCGGGCCGTAAATCCGCCAAGCACAGCGGTTGCGACGCCGATCCCCGCAAAGCCGACGCCGAGCGTTGTCATGAAAGAGGGGGTTTTCAGCCGGACATGCAGAAATCCGTTCAGAAAGCCGAGAATACCGCCGACCAGAATGGCAAGCGGCACCGCCCAAAGGCCGATCGAAATCGGTGAAATATCATTCACCACCAGCAAACTTACCATCACTGCCGTGACTGCAACAACGCCTTCGATGGAAAGATCGATACTCCCCATCAGGATCACAAATGTCGTGCCCATGCACAACACCAGCGGAATGGCCGCCGAATTCAACAGCCTGAGCAGGTTGCCGATTGTCAGAAAATTGCCGTTGAACAGGCTGATTACCAGACACAATACAACCAGAACCGCCAATGGCGCCCAATCACGCCAACGACCCATCACCGATGCTCTATGTGCCGGTTGCGCGCGCACCTGTGTCCCTCCGAAAATCCCATCATCTCACGCCAAATCAGGGCGTCAAGAAGAACAGCCGGACGATTGCTCGCCCGGCTGCAAACATTCTATTGAACAGCTTAGCCGCGATACTGGATTTGGCCGGTGGCCTTACCCCAGAGATCGTTGAAATCGAGCGCGCCGCCGCCTTTCTTGACATCGGCAACATTCGCCTTCGTCACGATGATGCCGGTGCCGTAGAATTCGCGGTGCTCTTTCGGCTCTTTCGCGATATCCACCTTGCCGGTCGCAACCGCATACGGAATGGCGAGGCCCATGCCGCCGGTCCACAACGGATCCCATGCAACAGTGCCTGCGAATTCACCTGCTTCTGTCGCCTTCAAGGCGGCCTCGATCCCGTCGATCCCGACGACTGGCACCTTGCCGGCAAGTCCGCTCTGGCGCAACGCTTCCAGCGCACCCATACCCATGCCGTCATTGGCCGCGAACACACCCTTGATGTCCTTGCCGAAACGAGTAATCCAAGCCTGCGTGATATCGAACGCCTTTTGCTCGTTCCAGTCTGCTGGCTGGAAATCGAGCAATTTCACTTTGCCGTTGGTTTCCTTGATCGCCATATCGAGGCCGAGTTTGCGCTCGATTGCCGGAACGTTGGAGAGAATGCCGCCCAATGCGACAATTCCGCCCTCACCACCGAACGCCTTGAAGAGTTCGCCGGCAATCGTCTTTGCAGTCGGCACCCCGTCAAACGACATATGCGCGACATAGTTCGGGTTGAAATCCCACGGATGCAGATCAGCGGGCTTGTTCCACTGCGTTACCACATAGGCACCGGCCTTTTTGCACTCTTCCACAATCACGCGTGCATCCGGCGAATCATTCGGATCGACGTTCAGGATCAGCTTGCCGCCTGTGCGCTGCAGCAGTGCCTTGATGTCGGAAATGCCCTTTTCGGAATTTCCTTCCGTCACGAGCATTTCGTATTTGGCGTCAATGCTCTTGGCAAAATTCTCTCCGCCCTTGGCGAAGGTCGCATGGTAGGGGTTGGCAACCGAACGCATGGAATTGGCTAGCGTCCAGGTCGTTTCCTTGGCGATCGCAGGCATCGGAAATGAAAATCCGAATGACCCCGCGGCCAATGCGCCACCAGCGCCCTTGAGCAGCGAACGGCGGCTTGTTTTCAACGTAATAATTTTTTCGATGGACATTGATTGATGCTCCCTCTGACGCTGGTTTTAAGTAACCAGTTAGTTATAATAGTTGCGCAAACTGATTTGCCTGTCAAGGATCAGTTGCAACCCTGATACTCTCGATAAGGGAGAAGCCGGATGAAACATTGTAACTAACCATATGGTGCATTGATTCAGGATGGCGATCTCTTTTCGAATGTGCAAAACTGAACCGTCGGATGTCGTCCGGCACGCGATAAAGGACCGACTACGCATGACATCAATCTACTTCCGAAAGACCTTCCAACGCAGCTTCGGCACTTGGCCGTTGCGGGGTCAGGAACTTTCCGGTGCGCTGCACGCCGCCCTCGAGGCCGGCTATCGTTCGATCGATACGGCGCAAATGTACGGTAACGAGGCTGAAGTTGGCGTCGCGCTTGCAGCATCCGGCATTCCGCGCGCGGATCTCTGCATCACTACGAAAGTGCGCCCGGATAATTACACGGAAGAAGCTTTTCTGCCCTCGATCGAAAAGAGCCTCGCAGATCTCAAAACCGATCACGTCGATGTCCTGCTGCTTCATTGGCCGCCGATCGGCGGGGATATTGTCGGGCCGGTTCGCCTACTGGAAAAGGCCGTGCGTGCTGGCTATGCCCGGGCCATTGGCGTCAGCAATTTCACCGCCTCGATGATGCGGACAGCCAAGGCCACAATCGCGACAGAACTCGTGACCAATCAGGTCGAATTTCATCCCCTGCTCGACCAGACAAAGCTTCTAGCGGCGGCCATCGAAACAGGAATTCCGCTCGCCTCTTATTGCTCGGTCGCCCGCGGCAAGGTGTTCAGCTATCCGCTCTTCTCGGAACTTGGTGATGCCTACGGCAAGTCGGTAGCCCAGATTGTTCTGCGCTGGATTTTGCAGAAAGGCGTTTCGATCAATACCATGTCCACCAAGCCGGATAACATCCGCGCCAATTTCGACGTGATGGATTTTACCCTGTCCAGCATCGACATGGCCCGGATCGATGCCCTGAACGCCACCGGATATCGCATCGTCACCCGTGAAAAATCGGCCTATGCGCCGGATTTCGATTGACCGAAAAGGAGCCTTTCATGAACCCCGCCCAGAAAAACCCGCTCGGCCGCACCAAATTGCCGGTCACCGCCTTTTCCCTCGGGCTCGCGCCCATCGGCAATTTTCTGAAGCCGATCTCGGACGCAGAGTCGGACGCTATGATCCAGACTGCATGGGACGCCGGGATCCGCTATTTCGACACCGCCCCCCTCTATGGTCACGGCCTCTCCGAACTCCGCACCGGGCACAGCCTGCGGTGGAAAAACCGCGATGACTACGTATTGTCCTCGAAAGTTGGACGGCTATTGACCCCTGCAAAGCGCGAAACCATCAATTATGCGCCATGGGTCAATGCCGGTGCGTTCAAGGTCCATTTCGACTATTCTTATGATGCCGCCATGCGGAGCATCGAGGATTCGTTGCAACGGCTTGGCCTCGAACGCATGGAAATCGCCTTCGTCCACGATTCGGACATCTTCACCCACGGGCCCGAAAAGCAACCTGAAATGTTTCGTCAGGCCATGTCCGGTGCCGTTAAAGCCCTTCTGAAATTGCGCGACGAAAAAGTCGTCACCGCCATCGGGTTCGGCTGCAATGAATGGCAGGTGTGTCATACGGCGTTGCAACAGGCGGATCTTGATTGCTTCCTGCTCGCCGGACGCTACACACTTCTCGAGCAGGACGCGCTCGATGAATTTCTGCCGCTCTGCGAGAAGCGCGGTGCCGCTGTCGTCGTCGGTGGCGGCTTCAATTCAGGCATTCTGGCAACCGGTGCCAAACCCGGCGCAAAGTATAATTACACGCCCGCACCGGCGGATATCATGGCAAAAGTCGCAAAAATCGAGAAGGTCTGCGCTGAATTCAACGTGCCGCTTCCCGCCGCGGCACTCCAATTCGTTGTCGCCCATCCGGCCGTCCCGTCCTTTATCGCCGGCACGCGGACGGTCGAGCAGCTCAACCAAAATCTCGATTGGTTCACCCACCCGATCCCAAAGGAATTCTGGGCGACCCTCAAAAAACAAAATCTGATGCTTGAGAACGCGCCAGTTCCCTAAACGAGCGAGTCCCCTAAGCGCGATTCCCCAAAATCAGGTCTCGCGCCTTCTCGCCGATCATGATCGAGGGCGCATTCGTGTTGGAACTAACAAGTTGCGGCATGATCGAGCTGTCGCAGATCCTGAGTCCTTCAAGTCCGTGAACGCGGAGGTTTGGATCAACAACGGCCATCTTGTCATTGCCCATCCGGCACGCCCCGACCGGATGGTAGGAGGTTCTGCCGTATTGGCGGGCATACCCCTCGAAATCGGCCTGTGTAGACACGCGATCGCCCGGGAAGTGTTCCTTGCGGACATATTTACCGAAAGCCGATTGCATCATGATCTCGCGGCTATACTTGACCCCTTCGGCAGAGGTTTTCAGATCATAGGGATCACCGAGAAAATTCGGATCGATCACCGGCATGTCCAGCGGATTATTGCTGCGCAACGTCACCGACCCGCGCGCCTTCGGGCGCAGCGTATATGAATTCAGTGTCACACCGGAGCCGGACGGAATTTTCGGTACGCCCGCCTCCACACCCGCTCCGATCAGAAAATGGAATTGCAGATCCGGCGTCGGAGCTGATGTGTCCGCATACCAGAACGCACCTCCCTCCACGATTGTGGACGCAACAGGCCCCTTCTTAAAGAGCGCATATTCGAGCCCGGCCATCGCCATCCAGTGCAACTTGTTGTATTTGTCGAGGCTGTAGGGTCCCGATAATTCACAGACAATATCGATCCCGAAATGATCATGCAGATTCTGGCCAACGCCCGGCAGATCATGCACGACATCGACACCCACCGACCGCAAATGGTCCGCCGGCCCGATCCCTGACAGCATCATCAGCTTCGGCGACCCGATCGCACCTGCCGTCACAATCACCTCACGTTCGGCGCGCAAAACTAGAGGCCGCCCGTTCTCGATAATCTCGACACCCACTGCGCGCCCGTGCTCGATCACGATACGATTGATCATCACGCCCGTCCGCACAGTCAGATTGGGACGCCCCAAGGCCGGCTTGAGATACCCCACAGCAGCCGAGCAGCGCCGCGCCTCGCGGGTGGTTGTCTGATACGCGCCTGCACCCGCCTGATGCGCGCCGTTGAAATCGGGATTATACGGCATACCGATCTGCTGGCAGGCCTGAATAAAGGCGCGGGTCAGCGGATGGGCATTCATCGTCGAAACCCCGAGCGGCCCGCCCGAACCATGCCAGTCACCCGAAAGCGTATCATTATCCTCGGACTTCAAAAAATACGGTTTCACATCCTTGAACGACCAGCCATGGCAGCCGAATTCGCCAGCCCACGCGTCATAATCCTCGGGACAACCACGCGTGAACACCTCGGCATTGATCGAGGAACCACCCCCGAGCACGCGCGCTTGCGCATAGGGAATCTCGCGGTTCAAGGCATGCTTTTGCGGGGCGGTTTTCAGCCCCCAAGTCAGCGGCCCGGCGGTCATTTTATAAAAGCCGACGGGAAGATGGATATAGGGATTTGTATCCTGCGGGCCAGCCTCAAGCAGCAAGACGCGCACATCGGGCGTCTCGGTCAGGCGGGCAGCCAATGCGCATCCCGCAGAGCCTGCGCCGACAATGATGAAATCCTGCATCACACTCCCCCGACTTTGATGAATACTCGAACCGGTTGAACCGGCCGGAGAGAGAACATAACTAACTGGTTCGTTATTTCAAGGTTGCCGACTGCGCCGCGTCATGCCACTTTCATGCAATGTCACAGCAGCGTAATCATGGCTGGAAAACAGGATCCGATGCAAGTGCATCGGGATGGGAATTCGAGGATTAGCGTTTTGACAGTATCGGAGAGTAAGCCCGTTGTCCGGACACGGGATGCAGAGGCAACGCGCCAGCGGATTCTGAATGCCGCAAAGCGGGAATTCGCCCATTTCGGTCTTGGTGGTGCGCGCGTCGATGAAATCGCCAAACGTGCCAAAGCCAATAAGCGGATGATTTATCATTATTTTGGCGGCAAGGAGGAATTGTTTACAGCCGTCCTTGAAGACGCCTATCTCGATATCCGCGCGGCCGAGCGCAAGCTCAACCTTGATGCCATGCCCCCCATGGAGGCGATGGAAGCGCTCGTTTCCTTCACGTGGAACTATTATCTCAAAAATCCGGAATTCATCATTCTGGTCAACAGCGAGAACCTGCACAAAGCGCGGCACCTCAAAAAATCCGACGTGATCAAAAGTGAATATCCCGGCTTCGTCTCGCTCGCTCAAAAGATCATTGATCGCGGCGTGACAGACGGCGTGTTTCGCCCCGGTCTGGACCCGATGCAGCTCAACATCACAATAGCAGCGATCAATTATTTCTATCTCACCAACCGCTACACGGGTTCGATCGTCTATGGCCGTGACCTGATGGATCCCGACCTGCTAAAAGCCCGCATCGCCTTCAATATCGATACAATCCGGCGTCTGCTGAGGGCTTAGGCTCGTCGAATTTTCGGAAAGCAGGCTATTTTCGCGTGGGCGACGATCAGAAGGCAGGATCGTTGTCTGTTTGCCGTTGTTGGCTGCGCCTAATGGCGCTTTGACAATGGATAGGGTGCCATGGACAACCTTCAGTCACGAAAAGCACGCGCCCCACATGCTACACCCGTCGCTTACCCACCCTCCGCGCAAATGTAGTTCTGCTGCAGGTGACATATCGCATATGAGTCCGTTAGATATGCTGAAGATGCAATAAAGTTCTGCGGCAACCGGAAGGGATCACAACGTGACACTACGAGTAGGATTGATCGGTGCAGGGATCATGGGGGCAGATCATGCCCGGATTCTATCGCAGCAAATCGCGGGGGTATCGCTACATTTCATTTGCGATCGCGATACGGCCCGCGCACGCCAGATTGCGGATGATACCGGCGCCGCACATGTCAGCGATGATCCCTTGGCAGTGATCAATGACCGGCAGGTGGATGCTATTCTGATCGCGAGCCCGGATCAGACCCATGCACCCTTGACGAAAGCCTGCATTGCAGCAGGCAAGCCCGTCCTGTGCGAAAAGCCCTTGTCGCAAGACTCGGCCGAATGTCTGGATGTGATCGCAGCCGAGGTGAAAACGGGCAAGCGTTTGGTCCAAATCGGCTTCATGCGCCGCTTCGATCCTGGCTATGTTGACATGAAAAAGGCACTCGGCAATGGCAGCATCGGTCCGGCACTCATGATGCATAATTTCCATCGTAATGTTTCAGCGCCGCCAAGCTTTACCGGCCAGATGGCGATCACAAATTCCGCCCCGCACGAATTCGACATTGCACGCTATGTTCTCGGCGAGGAATTTGAGTCCATTTCGGTTTTCAGGCCGAAACTCGCCGACCCAACCAAAGTCGGAGCGCCCGTCTTTATGGTTTTGACCACCTGTGGCGGGCAAATTGTGAATGTCGAGATCAACAATAATGCGGCCTATGGCTACGACGTGAGAGGCGAACTTGTTGGCGAGAAAGGTTCGGTATTTCTGCGTTCGCCCGTGGCAAGCGAGTTGAATGTCAATTTGCAGTCCGTCATCTCTTATCCTGCCGATTGGCGCCCGCGCTTTGCCGAAGCCTACAGGTTACAGAACGCTGCCTGGTTGAAATCCATCGAGACAGGCAAACCCGTCGGTGCCAGTGCTTGGGATGGCTATGCCTCGACATTGGTGGCGGAGGCGGGCGTTAACTCTCTGGAAAGCGGTTCAGCCGTCAGAATTATTCCGATCGAGAAACCGGCAATGTACTGAGCAGCAATTGCGAACCGGACTGTTGACCGGCACACAGGGGCATTTGTCCCCTGCGTATATCTTGCATATGGCATCGGCTTTGGGCATTTCAGGCATCGCACTCAATACTGGTCGCCATGAGTGCGAATGACTATCGGCTTCACCCGTTTGATCTTGAGCCTCAAGAACGGCTCTCGCTGTCCCAACCCGTAATCGCCTTGACCTCGAGAAATTCCTCGATCCCCCAAACGCCGCCTTCGCGGGCGCGGCCCGAGGCTTTGACGCCGCCGAAGGGCGCGCCTGCACCACGGGAATTCCCGTTCATTTCAACCATGCCGGAGCGCAGCTGGCGGGCGAGCCGGTTGCGGCGTGGTCCGTCCGCGCTTTGAACATAATTTGTCAAACCGTAAGACGTATCATTGGCAATCCGCACCGCTTCGGCCTCGGTATCGAAGGGGATGATCGAGAGTACGGGCCCGAAGATTTCTTCCCGCTCAATCGTCATGCCCGGTTTCACATCGGCAAAGACGGTCGGGCGCACAAAATAGCCCTTGTTCATGCCTTCCGGCAGGCCGAGACCGCCCGAAACGAGACGCGCACCCTCCTCGATCCCTTTCTGGATATGCCCCTGGATCTGATCCCATTGCCGTTTGTTCACCACCGGCCCGATGTGACGGCCCGTTTGATGCGCCGAGGCAACTTTTGTGGAGTCTGCCACCTGTTTGGCAATTTCCACCGCACGGTCATAAGCGGGGCGTTCCACCAGCATTCTGGTCGGCGCGTTACAGCTTTGGCCCGAATTGTTGAAGCAATGCTTCACACCACGTTCCACGGCGCGGTCATCCGCATCGGCGAAAATGAGATTGGCACCTTTACCACCGAGTTCAAGCGTCACCCGCTTCAGCGTCTCGGCGGCAGCCTTTGAGATCGCCTTGCCCGCGCGGGTGGAACCCGTGAAGGAGATCATCTCGACATCCGGATGTACCGACAAACGGCTCCCGACGCCCAAGCCGTCACCGTTCACCAGATTAAACACGCCCGCAGGCACACCCGCATCATGCACGAATTCCGCAAACAGCATCGACGAGAGCGGCGACTCCTCCGATGGTTTCAGCACGCAGGTGCAACCTGCCAGCAAGGCCGGGATGACCTTGAGCGTGACCTGGTTCATCGGCCAGTTCCAGGGGGTGATCAGGCCGACAACGCCGATCGGCTCCAGCGCGATACGATCATTCGGGGCGTGCGCACCCAACGGACGGATCCACTCGATATGGTCAAACGCTGTCAGAAAATTCTTCAGATGCCACGGCAGGCAGGGCGCCTGACTGTCACGCGCCAGATCGATCGGAGCCCCCATTTCAAGGCTGATCGCCTTCGCCATTTCCTCGGCGCGCGCCTCGTATTGCCCAAGGATCGCCTCGACATAGGCGCGGCGCGTGGCAGGCGGCGTGGCAGCCCACGCCGGGAAAGCGGCCTTGGCAGCGGCAACAGCCGCGTCGGTATCGGCATCGGAGCCAAGCGAGATGACGGCGCACGAATCCTCCGTCGAGGGATCAATCACCGCATAGTCACGCGGGGCGAGAGGGGCGGTCCAACGGCCATTAATATAGAAATCGCGCTTGATCAGCATGTCTATCTCCAATGTTTGCCCGAACGTGGCAGATCATCCTGCACGCCGCAAGCAGTAAACCTGTAAAATCTGTTATCATTGATATTTGCAGGGACCGTAAGGGCGACTTCTGCCCTCATTCCGAAAGCCACTCGGCGACTGATCCCATCACGGGCCTGAAATACGCAATACTTCGTCCTGGTGCAGCAGCCTGTGCGCCCTCTGCCCAAGGTGCAACGCCATGAATCAGCAATCGGTGCAGCACCACCGCCTCGCCGACGCGCCCCGGTACAACAACGCGCGTGCATTCCGCAAACACCCGCTTCCGGGCGGCTTGATAGACATCGGTAAGATCAACCGCGCCCCACTCGGCCTCGGGCACGTCGCGCAATGCCGCGAGCAACCCGTCGCGCATGATCCGGTGGCTACCCTCCCAGACAACCAAGGGCGAGGCCCCTGCATCGGCCTCGTTGAGCGCCATTCCGACAATCCAGCGATGGGGCTCGACAACCCGCCGCCTTTTATCCGGCCCCTCGGCGATCAAACCGTCCAGATGGGCACTGTCGCGGTTCAGCCGGAAGCGGAAAGCCGCGTCGCTTTCCGAAGCTGAAGGCTGGGGATAGCCCGCGCGCACAATGGACACTTGCGCCGGATGGAGCGCCACGGGTTCCAACCCCAATTCATCCCAAGGCAGGGCCGCGCCTGCGATCTTCCCCGACGCGTCATTCGGCAAAACGTCCAGCCCGACAAACCACGTTCCGCCGCAACGCCACGGCTCGGTGCTCGCTGTAACGATATTGGTCGCCAAAGGTGCCGCCGCCCGCGCCCAGTGCGCGATTCCTGGCCCCGCAACCCGACGCCAGCCCGCTGCCTTATCCAACAGCGTGTTGTGCATATTCAAGCGCTCCTCTATATCTTCCTCCTGTAGCATCAATGAGGCTCCCATGTCGTTTTCTGCTCTTTTCGCCCAGTTCATCGCCTTTATCGGTTCATTGTTAATCGTTTGGCGCAGAGCCACAACGCCCCAACCCTCTCAAGCGATCGGACAAGCGCCATCGATCCCCTCGCCCAGGTCGCAAGGTGCCCTACCAACCCTCAAAATGCCAACCGCGAAAGGGTGGACGACGGGTCATCTGCCGACTGCGGCACCCGGGCTCAAGGTTAATGCGTTTGCCAAAGGCCTCAAACACCCCCGTTGGATGGAAATCTTGCCGAATGGCGATGTGGCCGTGTCGGAAGCACGTTTCGTCCCGGGCGGGATCTCGTCCGTTTTCGACTATGCCATGCAAAGCACGATGCGGCGCGCGGCAGCTCTTGGTGACAGCCCCAATCGCATCATCCTCCTGCGTGACCGGAATGGTGATGGCGTTGCTGAAGAGCGGTTCACTTTCCTTGAAAACCAGAATCAGCCTTTTGGAATGGCGCTCCATAATGACATATTCTATGTCGGCAACACAGACGCACTCCTGGCATTCGACTACTCAACAGATGCAACCCACCTCCAAGGGTCCGGCCGTAAACTCGCAAGTTTTAAACCCGGCGGGCATTGGACACGAAGCCTTCTGCTGAGTCCGGACAAAAGCAAAATCTATGTTGGCGTTGGATCGCTCTCAAACATCGCTGAAAACGGCATGGACGTCGAGGAAGGTCGCGCCTGTATTTACGAAGTCGACCTCGCCTCAAATCACGCGCGCATTTTTGCCGGTGGGTTGCGTAATCCGGTTGGTCTCACTTGGGAGCCGACGACTCAATCGCTTTGGACCGTCGTCAATGAGCGCGACGGCATCGGTGATGAAACACCGCCCGATTATTTGACCCACGTGCAAGATGGTGGCTTCTATGGCTGGCCGTTCTGCTACTGGGGCCAAACCGTCGATGACCGCGTGCCGCAAGATCCTGCACTTGTCGCAAAAGCGATCCGGCCGGATTATGCCCTCGGCGGTCACACCGCCTCGCTCGGATTATGCTGGCTGCCAAAAGGAACCCTCCCGGGATTCGAGGAAGGCATGGCCATCGGCCAGCACGGCTCGTGGAACCGCAGCACGCTCTCCGGCTATCGCGTCGTGTTCGTGCCCTTCGCGAACGGCAAGCCGTCCGGTCCGCCACGCGATATTCTCTGGGGGTTCTTGTCACCGGATGAACGCTACTCCTATGGCAGGCCGGTTGGGATTTCGCTTGCTCCGGGTGGCGGGATCCTTGTCGCAGACGATGTAGGCGATGTCATTTGGCGGGTTGTGGGATAGGCTGGATTCGCACTCAGGCAGTCACCATAAGCGTTAGCAGTTCCCGTCATGATAAACCGTCGTCAATTTCTTGCTGCCGGAAGCGCTCTCTGCGTGCTCGTTTCGTTGGAAAGTGCTGAAGCTGGTGAAATCGTCCGTGTTGCGGCATTAGCATCCGGAACGGTCGCGTGGGAGATCGACACGATCATCCATCACGGGTTTGACAAAAGACATGGCATCCAGCTTGCCATGGTTCCGGTGGCCGGAAAACAAGCCGCCGATGTCATGCTCGCAGGCGGAGAGGCGGACGTCATCGTCACGGATTGGATCTGGGTCTCGCGCCAAAGGAACAAGGGCGCCGATTACACCTTTCTCCCCTATTCGCGGCAAGTTGGCTCCATCCTCGTCAAAGCAAACGCGCCTGTGCATCGTTTGTCCGATCTCAGGAATAGAAAAATTGGCATTGCCGGCGGGCCTACGGATAAAAGCTGGATCCTGCTGCGTGCCTTGGCCATGAAAGAACAGTCGATCGATTTCGCAAAGGAAGCCGAGCTTGTCTTTGCCGCGCCCCCTTTGCTGAATGAGCAATTCGAGATGGGAGCGATCGATGCACTGATCACGTTTTGGCACTTTGCTGCACTCTTGAAAGCAAAGGGGGCACGCGAAATTGCAACTGTATCTGATGCTGCACAAGCACTTGGCCTTGATTCTGAAACGCCCTTATTGGGATATGTCTTCTCGGAAAAATGGTCGCGCGCTCAAGGCAACGCAGCAGCAAAACTGGCCGCCGCATCGCAGGACGCCAAAGAGCTTCTCGCTCGCGATGACGCCGAATGGCAACGCCTGCGCGCCCTGATGAAGGTAAAAAATGATACTGAGTTTGAAGCTCTGAAAGCAGGCTTCCGCACCGGATTACCGAAATCCAACATTATTGATCCTGCTGCTGCGGAACGGCTTTTTAAGGTCTTGGCGAACTATGGCGGCGAAGAACTTATCCGCGAAAACCCCGTACTTGCACCTGGAACCTTCGCGTCAAATTAAAGCCTGTTCAGAAGTGCTCGTTTAGCCTAATTTAAGACCATGTTCCGGCACGTTCTCACCCCGATATTCTCAACGTTTTTCTTAGTGGCACTCTGGGCAATTCTCGCTGCGCTCATGCAGAGCCGATACCTTCCTGCACCAACCGAAGTGATTGCGACTTTCGCCTCCGAACTTTCATCGGGCGCCTTGCTTTTTCATGTGGGCATTACGTTCTTGCGAGTGGTAGGCGCCTTTATCCTCGCTATGACATTTGGGACGGTATTTGGTCTAACCCTCGGTCGCAACGCAAAGGCCAATCTCTTCTTCGACCCATGGCTCATTTTTGCGCTGAACGTTCCTGCCCTTGTGACAATTATCTTTTGTTATCTCTGGATCGGTCTCAACGAAGCCGCAGCGATTACAGCCGTAGCGCTCAACAAGATTCCGAATACGGCCATTACAATCCGTGAGGGTGCCCGGGCGCTTGACCCTGCACTTGATGATGTCGCGCGGATATTTCGCAAGTCGGGATGGAATAAGTTCAGGCACTTCATATGGCCACAGCTTGAACCCTATATGGCAGCGGCCGTGCGAAACGGTTTGGCGCTGATCTGGAAGATCGTTCTGATCGTGGAACTGCTGGGCCGGAGCAATGGCGTCGGCTTTCAAATCAACCTTTCTTTCGCGCAGTTCGATCTCGCCCGCATCCTCGTTTATGCCTTGAGTTTCATGGGCATTGTCGCACTCATCGAAACATTTGCAATCAAGCCTTGGGAAAAGCGCGCACGCGCTTGGCGAGGGGCTTAGAAATGGAATTCTCCATCACGTCAAAAAGTTTTGGCGAGCGAAAAGTGCTCGGCCCCATAAATCTAGCCCTTGAAAAGGGAACAGTGACAGCTCTGATGGGTGCATCGGGCTCCGGCAAAACCACCTTGTTGCGCCTGATCGCCGGGCTCGAAACAGATGACGCGGGAACGCGCCAATTCCCCTTCAAAATCGGCATGATGTTTCAGGAGCCACAGCTGCTGCCATGGAAAACAGTGCTCGAAAATATTGAACTCGCCGGCCCTGATCATGGACTTCTGAGCTCCCTGGGGCTTGAGGGTACGGCCCACCTGTTTCCCAGACAATTATCGTTGGGCATGGCGCGCCGGGTCGCCTTCGCGCGGGCCTTGGCAGTCCAACCCGAACTTCTCATCCTTGATGAACCATTCGCCTCGCTTGACGACCACTCGGTGGCCCTGGTGAGGGACCGTATTATTGCTCGGCGCGATGCAGGCGATATTCCGATCATTCTCGTCACCCATAATCGGGAAGATGCACGTGCGCTTGACGCGCAAACGCTTATTCTCGCGGGATCACCCGCACAGTTAGACCCTGGCACCTAAAATCGAGTATTTTCCCGAATTATTCCGCGTTGCATTTCGAATTCCTGCTGAGAGTGTTGCCACTCATCCCATAGGAAGCTCCAATAGGATCTCTCGAACCTTTCGAGTGTGATTTTTCCTACTTGGTTCGGAAATTGTGATGCTTGGCATTTGTAATCCGCTGGGACCCGAGCGCAAGTATACTATTGAGGCGGATCGGCCAGCCATGCCATTCCGGATGGTTTTACGGCCTTTCTGCTTTTGCCCGGCATCTATGAATCGCTGCGAGGCCGAAATCGTTGCGGGAGCAATAATTTTTGCCCTCTTGGTCGGCGAACCCTTCGATGTCTGCGAGCCTGTCGACGTTATCCTGATCTTGGGCGAAAGCACGGATGAGCCGCTGATATCGATGCATCGCGCGTGGGGCCTATGTCGTGACCGAAAATCGCGGCCAATCTCCCGTCAGCCGACTCCATGCAGCGTTTTGGTTTCCAAATAGTCTTCCAACCCCATGATTCCTCCTTCACGGCCATTGCCCGACTGCTTGTAACCGCCGAAGGGCGAGCCATAGTTGAAGCCACCTCCGTTGATGTGGATCGCCCCCGCACGCAAGCGTGCAGCAACCCGCAGCGCACGCTCCGGATCGCCTGTCTGGACATAGGCGGCAAGCCCGTAGGGCGTGTTGTTTGCAATCGCGATACCTTCAGCCTCGTCCGCGAACGGAATGATGACGAGCACGGGGCCGAAGATCTCTTCCTGCGCGATGCGCATATCGTTTGAGACATCAGCAAAGATCGTTGGCTTGACAAACCATCCTTTCGCTAACCCCTCGGGCCTGCCAGGGCCACCGGCCAGAAGCGTTGCACCCTCGGCGAGCCCCACTTTGATCATCGCTTGCACGCGATCATATTGAATCTTGTCGAAGAGGGGCCCGATATGGTCGCCTTCCTGCGTGGGATCGCCAACCGTGATGGAATCTGCGGTTTGCTTGGCAATTCGAAGGGCCTCGCCATAGCATGTGCGCTCGACGAGAAGTCGGGTTGGTGCGTCGCAGGACTGACCCGTGTTGAACATGCATTCGCGGACAGAGGCTGCAACGCGCGCCTCAAGATCGCAGTCTGCAAAAACGAGATTCGGTGATTTGCCCCCCAGTTCCAGTGTCACGCGCTTGACTGTTTCGGCAGCGTCGCGGGTGACGGCGATCCCGGCGCGTGTGGATCCGGTAAATGACATCATCTGGATGTCAGGGTGGCGCGACAGGGCTGCACCGACCGTCGGGCCGTCCCCGTTCACCAGATTGAACACCCCCGGCGGATAGCCCGCCTCGTGAATGATCTCGGCATAAATCATCGCCGAGATCGGCGTGTGTTCCGAGGGTTTCAGGATGCAGGTCGATCCTGTGGCCAATGCGGGAATGACCTTGAGCGCGATCTGGTTCATAGGCCAGTTCCAGGGTGTGATCAGCCCGCAAACACCGATGGGTTCACGCAAGAGTATATCGCCGCTGGCGAGCACCTTGCGCTCTTCGAGTTCTTCCAGCGCGTCGATAAAGCCCTGTAGATGGCCAATGGCTGCGTCTGCCTGGGCAGCCCGCGCCATGGTGATCGGCGCACCCATCTCCATCCTCATGGCCTGCGCCAAATCCTCGAAGCGTCTTTCGGTCACTGCCTTCAACCGGTACAGAAGATCAAGCCTCACCTGTTTGGAAGTGGCGGAAAAGCCTTCAAATGCAGCCTTTGCTGCAGCCACGGCACGATCCACGTCCGCGGCGTTGCCCATTGCAACGGTTCCGATTTGCGCTTCGGTCGCCGGGTTCATAACCGGCAGGGTGGCAGAGGACAGAGGTTCGACCCATCGTCCACCGATATAGAATTTCGTCAAGTTCTGCATTTGCCCTGTCTTTCTGTCAGCGCGCCTTGGCTATGGCGGTTTGGGTCAACGTAATGATCTCGGCCAATGTGGCGGCACGGGGGTTGGTCCGTGCAGCGCTGTCTTGCAGCGCCTTTTCCGCGATCCGGACGGCACAATCGTCAGGCACGCCGATTTCGCTCAAGGACTTTGGAATACCGATTTGATCGAGCATAGCCTCAACGGCCGCGATGAAGTCTTCAACCGAAGTGCCTGCCAGGTTCATACTCTGTGCCATGCGGCGGACCTTGTCTTCCTGTCCGGGCAGGTTGAAGCGCAGTACCACAGGCAGAAGGATCGCATTAGTCAGGCCGTGCTGCGTGTTAAACTCCGCCCCGATCATGTGGGAAATCGCATGGACGAGCCCAAGGCCCTTCAGGAAAGCGACACCGGCAAGGCAAGATCCCATTAGCATCCCGCCACGGGCGGTCAAGTTCTGCGGTTCCTCTACGGCTACGGGTAGCCACTTTGCGATGAGGGCAAGCCCCTCCAACGCAACGGCATCACACAGCGGATGAAAACCCGGCACCAGATAGGCCTCGACGGCATGGACAAGTGCATCGGCGCCGGTCCAAGCGGTAAGGTTTCTTGGTAGTCCGACAGTCAGTTCCGGGTCTAGCAGGGCCAGGGCGGGCTTCAGGTCCGGGTGCCAGACACAGAACTTCATGCCCTTGGCCGCGTGGGTGACCATGGCGGTGCTTTCGGTTTCGGCCCCGGTGCCGGCGGTCGTTGGGATGGTGATCAGAGTGGGAAAGCGATGGCCCTGCGCCATCACCGGCACCAATTGTTCATATTCAAAGGCCCAAAGGTCCAGATCGTTGCGGGCCGTAAGGCAAATCGCCTTGCCGCCATCCATGGCACTGCCGCCACCGATCGCGATGATCGCGTCATGGCCACCGGCGAGGAAAGCCGCGCGCCCCGTCCCGATCTCACGATCCACCGGATTGGGAGAAATGTTCGAAAACAGGGCCGCTTTCAACCCGGCATCCCGAAGTGTGGATTGCAGCAGTCCGATGAAGGGCAAGGCACGGCTGCCGTGATCCGTGACAATCAGGGGGTTACGGATGCCCAGATTAATGCAGCGCTTCCCGATCTCGGTCAGCCGTCCCGGCCCGTAGGCAATCGGCACCGGAAATCCCCAATCATGCACGGCCAGCATCGTCGGGTCGCCACTGGTGCGCGAGATGGTCTTGGCAATGGTCATGATGCTGCTTTCTATCTCACGTCAAACGGTATCTAGGCTCGGCGCAGCGGGATCTGTCGGTCGATGCCCCGGACAATATTCTTTGCCGTGTCGAAGAACGATCTTATCCTTCAATAATGCCGATGGCCCGCTGCCAAACCTTGTTGTTCCAGTTCGTTGTCTATTTCTGAATGCCAAGTGTTAAGTCCCAGCATCGGATTGATCAGCTTCAGGATAAGTTGATCTGGCTCTGATGTCCATATTTTGCAGATGTATGCTTAGGACGTGGGTCCGATCGGCGTCTTGAGCCTTCGTGCGAAATTGGCAGTTACCAGAAAGCCTATCAGGAGGACACATGACTGATCGTGGTGTCGTAGCGGGAGTGCTTGACAGTGTGTTCCGTTGGATCGTCCCCCGGCGTTTGGACTTGGTCAGCAGATGCTCGAGTCCCTAGCGAATTTATCCCATCCTGTTTCCTTCCATTCTCGAGAAGGGGGCGCACCATCAAGCTGCCTGATCAAACGCTCAAGTCCTAAGTTACGGCGGGCATCCCGGCACTGAATATGCCAGAGAAAATTACTTTTCAGGACGCAACCGAGCTTTCCCGAACAGCCTTGCGACGGCTGGATGCCAGTTCCGAGATGGGTTCGAGCAAACTCGCGGCGGTGATCAGAATAACGCCAAGTACTTCCCTCTGGCCGAAGGGTTCACCTGACAGTATTGCAACAGAGATTGAACCGACGACGATTTCGGTCATGAACAACAGACCAACAAGGCCGGGATCGAGATATTTCGGCCCCCAAAGCGAGGCATAGGTGCCGGGCAAAATCAACAACACCATGAATGCCAGAAGCAAGGGCATTGTTGGTAAAGTTTGCGCCAGGGTCGGCGCTTCGGCAGGGGCTAGAACGAGCGCCACGACGCCAGAAAATATCAAAGACCAAAAGAAGAAGCCAAGTGTCATGTCGACGGATGAATGTCCATCTTCGGAACGCAACCGGACCGTTGCAATGGCCCACACAAAGCCACCGCCAAGGCCCATCCAGTCTCCAACATTTTGCGGAACGGGAAAACGAACCCCCAAGCCAAAGATCGTTAGCATCCCCAGCAGGGCAAGTATCATCGCGATCATGCGCAACGGGGTCACGGCCTCCTTAAGGAAGATGCGCGCAAGCAACGTGCTCCAAACAGGTGTCAGATAGAAAAGCAACATCGCCCGCACGACATCTGTGTAGACGATGGAGGTAGAGTATAATAACAGCGCGCCGCCTGCGAGCAGCGCGGTGAATTGAAGGCCGAACCCTCCCTGTTTGAGGTGCTTCCAACGCCAGAGCGCGATAGGTAACAGGATGACGCCTGGAACGATGAAATAGATGACGGTGATCCACAATGGGTGCACGCCCGCATGCCCGAAAGCGCGCAAAGGTATCCAGAAGAGACCCCAAACAGAACCGGCATAGAGGCAGGCGAGTTTCGCTCTCGTTTCAATGGGCACTAAAAAATCGTTTCCTAAATAACACGTTTATGTCCGTCATCAGATAATTTGAGACGATTGGTTGCCTGAACGACAGCAATATCTGGAGCGTCTGACCTTGAGATTATGCTGCATAAGTGTGATGTTGCAAGCGCCTTGTTTCGAGCGTCTCGCATTTGCCTCGAGCACCAGCGGGTCAATCACGCACAGCTCTTTGCCAATGAAAAATCGCCATCAACGGAATTCCCCGAAAAAATCTCTTCTTGTTCCTGAAGGAATGCGAGCTTCGTTTCAATCGTGGATCTCCCGACGAGGTGATCAAAACTCTACGGAGATGGATTCAATTCCAACCCAGTCTGCGACGGCCCCTAAATGTGCTCTATTTGACTTCAAATGTAGGCTTGAACCAGGCAGGTGCGAGGCTCGCATCTAAGTTGATCGAGTGCAGTCGCGCTTGATCGACTATCTTGATCGCGGGCCCGGCATGAACCACACTTAGTGTACCTTCCAGCGCACGAACGGCCTGATCAATTGCTAGCTTTCCCTGCATGACCGGGGAGTCTGTCGGCGCAGCCAGCACTTTACCCCGCTTTATTGCGCGGAATGTACCGTGGGTAAAATAATCGGCCAAAATAGTAACCCGCTTTGAAAGGCCTTTTGCTCTCAGCAAACTTACGGCAGCGTCGGCCGTAACTGCGCTGCCAATAATGTATTCAATATCTGGGTGCGCTTCTAAAACCTCTTCAAGGAGCAGGAGTTGGGCTTCGAAGCCAGTATCGCCCCATTTGACAGCCACGACATCTGCCGAACTTTTTTCCATGGAAGTCCGGAAGCCTTCTTCGATGAATTTAACCCATCCCGCTCCTTCGGGGCCAGGAAACCATGCAACTTTCGTCGATTTTGAACCCTTCGGATGAAGGTTTGAATAGTAATTGCCGATTGCTGACCCCATCGCGACCCATGAAACACCCGTTTTCGCGGTTATTCCTTCGCTGTTGATATCATTCACTGCAGCAACAACCGGAATGTTTTTTGCAATTTCACGGATTGTCGGTGTTAGGCCATCGAATGAAACCGCGCCCACGATCAAGGCATCTGCATTTTCTGAACATGCCCGAATATGGGCAATTTGACGTTCAAGGTTGGGATAGCCACCGGCTTCCAGGACTTGCAAATGAACGCCAAGCCGGCGCGCATGCGCAACCATGCCGTAATTGACAGACAACCAGTATGAATCCTTGAGGTGAGGATAAGAAGCGCAGATGCGCCAGTGCTTCTGCGCCACATTCAGCGGTTCGTAATCGACGCTATCCGATGTCCCATCATAGTCGAAAGCCGGTGTCCATGTATCGATAGGCCAAACCTGTTCGGCGTATCCGGAATCAGGAACCGAAAGGCCGATCAACAATGCAAGAAGTAAACCTTTTATCATCCTGCTATTCCAATTGCCAATGATCACTATAACATCAACCTATCTGGTTTTAGATTTGGAACAAGGTCAGGAAGTTGGAATGTTTTTCTCGCGATTCGGAATAGGCGCCCGGTTATTTCTCGCGTTTATTGCAATTACCGCGGTATCCCTGACATCGGGCTTCACAAGTTGGCTCATCTTGCGCGAAATCTCAGAAGCGCAGATGAAAATGAACCTTGAGGCGCTACCTGCTGTTGCGGTGACGGAAAGAATGGCCGACCAGAGCGCGCGGCTTGTTGCTGCGGCACCTGCATTGATCAGCGCAAAAGACACAGAATCCTGGTCAAAGCAGGACGCAAGCCTCGCATTATTGGCAAACGAGATCCAAAAATCTGTTGCAAATGCTCGGCTCTCTTTACTTGATCGCGGATCAGTGACGCAATTGGCAGAAACAGCTGACGCCCTTATTTCCAATTTATCACTTCAAAGCTCGCTCGTCAGGGAGCGACTGCAACTGGATCACGAATTTTTGGTTCACTCCGAAAAGTCCATTTTTGCGGCAACATCAATTGTGTCGCTTTCCGAGACGCTAGTTTCAAATGCGTCTGCAGGGGCTTCGGCTGTTGTTGCCGGACTTTACGGATTGATTGATGACCCGGCGCGCCGAGAAGAGTCCTTCGATGCTCTTGATCGGCTGATCGAGCAGGATATTTATCTCCTTGACCGCATGTCCGAGTTGCGGTTGCGGAGTTCACAAATCGGTCTGTTGGTTAACCGGCTGACGCGCGCAATAAATCAAACAGAAGTTGCCGATATTGCGTTTGGTTATCAAGAACAGCTCCGCGTTGTGAGTAGACGGGTCGCAAGTATCGATGACCCCGTTCGGCGTGAGCAAGCCGAGGGATTTTTCTCGGTGCTTGCAAGTGCAGGTCGAAAAACAAGCGCGGGCGATAGCCTCTTCAGCCAACGTCTCAGACTGCTCTCCATTGGTGATGAGCTTGATCGTTTGGCTCGTGTGAATCGCGATTTGTCGGGCTTTGTTAGTCAGATTGCGCAGGCTATGCTGAAGCAATCCGAGCAGTTCGCGCGAACGACGACCGAACGATCATCAGCGTCGGTAGAAGCCGGGTGGTATGGGCTTATCGCTTCATCCCTCGTTTCCTTGGTCATTTCAGGCCTGATTGTCTGGCTATATGTCGAGCGGAAGGTTGTTCGGCGTATTCTCAATCTATCCAAATCAATGCAGCGGCTCACGGATGGCGATTTGTCCGTCGATGTTAAAGAGGAAGGGACACACGAGCTTCGCGCACTGTCGAAAGCGGTGCGGGCCTTTCGCGATGTGTCCCTTATGCGCCGTTCGCTGGAAGAAGAGCGAGAACGGACCAACGAGGAACTTCGGCGCCATAGGGAAGAGTTACAGATGCTTGTCAATGAAAGGACAAGCCAGCTCAGCGAGATAAACACAAAATTGCAGCGCGAGGTTGTCCAGCACGCCGATGCCCGAAGCAGGGCGGAGAGCGCAAGCCGGGCGAAGTCGGACTTTCTGTCGACAATGAGCCACGAGATCAGAACCCCGATGACGGGGATGCTTGGGCTACTTAGAATTTTGCACGAGTCCCCGCTCCTCGAAGAACAAAAAAAACAGCTCGCTGTCGCGGCAGCATCTGGCGCGGCCCTGATGGGCATTCTGAACAGTATTCTTGATTACTCCAAAATCGAGTCCGGAAAAATCATTGTCGACCCGGTCACTTTTCGCCTCGGGGAAACATTAGAGGGTATTGTTGTTTTGATGCGGCCATCAGCCAGGGAAAAAGGGCTTTCGCTGCATTTGGAAATTGATCCCAATCTGGCGAAGGCTCATATCTGCGATAACGGAAAACTAAGGCAAATTGTTTTCAACCTCGTCAGCAACGCGATCAAATTCACCGAAACGGGTGAAGTGGTCGTCAAGGCAAAACTATTGTCCGAGCAGTCCGGCTATCAAAACTTAGAACTCTCGGTTTCAGACACCGGAATTGGCATTTCCAAGAGTGACCAAAAGCAGATCTTTGAGTCGTTTACACAGAAAGATGCATCGATCACAAGGCGTTTTGGTGGCACCGGTCTTGGGCTTGCGATCGCGCGCCAATTGGCGACACTTCTGGGCGGGGCTTTGACGGTTCGTTCAATCCCACGACGCGGGAGCACGTTCAGTTTTCGGTTATCTCTTCCCACCAGTGACCTGCCACTTGTGAAACGACAGCTAAAAGATGCGAAGAAACCCCTCTCGAAAAGCTTAAAAATCCTGATTGTTGAGGATGATTCCACGACCCGTATCGTTGCACAGTCCTTTCTTGAGAATTTAGGCCATAGTGTCGTAACCGCGGCAGATGGTCGATCGGCGATCGATAACTTCGAGGATGTAAATCCTGATCTCGTTTTCATGGATATCAGTTTGCCGGGGATCGATGGCATTCAAACGGCGGCACAAATGCGCCAATTATCAAGTCACAAGTCGTTTCCGATCATTGCAATGTCTGCCCATGTTTTCCAGGATGAAGTTGCCCGTCATCTTCAATCGGGCATGAATGGTTTTGTCGGCAAACCTTTTACACCGGAAATGCTTGAGACGGTAATTAATGACGCCATCAACGGCAGAGCAGTTGCCCGGTCATGGACCGCTGTCGACCAAGAAGCATTCAGAAAAGATCTTGAGGCGCTCGGGACGGACGCCATGAAGAAGATTTTGGCCGCCGCTCAGGAAGCATTGCCGATAAGGTTCGTCGAAATGCAGGAGGCATTGACTGCCAAAGACATGCAACTGCTCGGCAGCCTTGCCCATGCAACACGAAGCTCCGCTGCTTCCGCAGGATTTCCTGGATTATATGCGAGTGCCGAAGCTCTTGAATTGGCAGCAAAAAATCAAAAAATATCGACGGCGCGCAAGCATATCCGCGAGTGTAAATCACGTTTCGAGATCGCGATGCGCGAGGCTAGCGAAGTTCTGGAAATGGATAAATTTCATAGTCAGGATAATTTACCTGCAAAAAGGTAGCCCTCACAATGCGATGTAACGATCATTCTGGGCTTTCGGGAATCATCTTTCAGCTTTTGGCGCAATCGCCGAACCACCACATCGACTGTTCGATCCGATGGATCCCAATCACGATGGGCAATTTCGTGCAAGATCCGGTCACGTGACATGACTTCGCCGGGATGATTGCAAAGCAACGCTAATGCCTTGAACTCTGCTCTGGTGAGGTCCTGAAAATCGCCGTCATTTGCCTGAAGGGTCCGATGCGATAAATCGAGTGTCCAATTGTCGAACTTGATGATTGTTCTTGCTTCACCGATACCGCGGCTTCTTTTAACGCGACGTAAAAGGTTCTTGACACGGGCAAGTAGCTCCCTCTGCTCGAAGGGTTTTGTTACGTAATCATCGGCGCCCATTTCCAAGCCGACGATCCGGTCAATGCTGTCGGTTCGTCCTGTTACCAGAATAATACCGATCTCCGACTTCTCTCTTTGCTCGCGTGTGAGTTGCAGACCATCTTCGCCGGGAAGATTGATATCAAGCATGATCAAATCCGCAGGCCGCTCCGCAAGGATGCGGCGCATCTCGGCGCCATCTTCGGCCTCGCTAACCCGATAACCTTCCTGACTGAAATAGGCAGCTAACTTCGTCCGAGTGACTGGGTCGTCTTCCACGATCAGAATATGGGCTTTCAGGTCTCTCATCTTATTATTTTAACAAATATTAACAATTCTGTCCATGCTTTTAACTAATCAGAACCAACCGCTTAACAACTGCTTGTTAGCATCGGGGTTGCTTGCTCAGCATTGTTAAAACTCTCGCTGTCACGACTTGAGTACGCAAACGTTGAAAATGCCAGCTTTAAGGGGAATGATATGAATTTCAGTAAGCTTACAATTAGTAGCGCCTTGGCGATCGGCCTTATGGCTTCTGCTCCAATGACGACGATGGCGGCTGACTCTGCTGATCCGATTAAAATTGTCGTAAATAATTGGTCTAGTCAGGTTGTGCTCTCCAACATTATAGGCCAACTTCTTCAATCTAAAGGGTTGAATGTCGAGTACAAGTCATCCGATACGCAACTTCAGTATACCGCTATGACGGCGGGCGACATGGATTTCCAGGTCGAAGTCTGGGAAGGCTCGCAAGCTGAGTCTTTTGATAAGGCGGTAAAAGCGGGTGTTATTGATCTCGGCTCGCATACTGCGGTCACGCGCGAAGATTGGTGGTATCCGACGTATATGAAAGAAATGTGCCCAGGCCTCCCAGACTGGAAGGCGCTTGATGCATGTGCGGCAAAACTTGCGACCGCAGAAACTGGTAAAAAGGGTCGTTTCGTTGGGCCACCAGCCGACTGGGGCAAGCATTATTCTGATCGGATTCAGGCTCTCAAGATGAACTTCCAGGAAGTGCCTGTAGGTCAGGCTGCAACGCTTTGGGCTGAATTGCAGGCGGCATATGACCGAAAGGAGCCAGTTGTAATCTTCAACTGGACACCAAATTTCATCGAAGCAAAGTTTGAGGGTGAATTTGTCGAATTCCCGACCTATGAGCCTGCTTGCCTTACAGACAAAAAATGGGGTTCAAATCCGGATGCCGTTTATGACTGCGGCGCGCCAGCCAAAGGCTATTTGAAAAAAGCGGGTTCCAAGCAGCTTGGAGAAAAATGGCCCGCAGCAACAGCGATGTTGAAGAAGGTGAACTTCACAAATGCGATGATTGCTTCCGCTGCAGCATTGGTAGACGTCGATGGAATGACGCCTGAAGATGCGGCAAAAAAATGGATTGCAACCAATGAAACAACGTGGAAAACTTGGGTAAACTAAGCTCGTAAAAATACGTTGGAGCCGGGTGTAAAGAGTTTTTTCACCCGGCTCTTTTTTGAATTAGGCAAGTTTCGATTGTTGCATATTGCACGAAAGCGTCGGGGCTCAGATTGGCGGGATTTTAAATGACGGATCGGGCTCAGATTTCCTGCCGTAATCTCTGGAAAATCTTTGGTGATAGCCCGAGAGATTTCCTCGAAAGGCACAGCTATTCACCAACGGACGCCGATTTCAAAGCAGAAGGCTATATTGGTGCGGTACGGGATGTATCCTTTGATGTCTTTCCAGGTGAAATCCTTGTGATCATGGGACTTTCCGGATCCGGAAAATCAACGCTGATAAGAGCTATTACTCGGCTTAATGATCCGACAGCGGGGGAAATTCTTCTTGACGGTGCTGATCTCCTGAAGACGACCTCAGCTGAGTTGATTGATCTGCGCAGACACAAAATGGGAATGGTTTTTCAACATTTCGGGCTTCTGCCTCATCGCAATGTTCTTGAAAATGTAGCATTTCCTCTTGAAGTCAGGGGAAGCTCGCTCATCGAGCGGGAGGCAAGAGCCCGCGAGATGCTGAAACTTGTGGGGCTTGAGGGGCGGGAGACCTATTTCCCGCGGGAATTGTCAGGAGGACAGCAACAAAGGGTCGGTATCGCTCGCTCTTTGGCTGTTGGGCCTGATATATGGTTTCTCGACGAGCCATTTTCCGCTTTAGATCCCCTGATCAGACGCGAAATGCAGGACGAGTTCTTACGGTTGCAGCGTATGCTGAAGAAGACCATCGTCTTTATCACGCACGATTTCGACGAAGCGGTTAGGTTGGCTGACCGCATCGGCATTATGAAAGATGGGCGTCTCGTCCAATTGGCGAACCCAGAAGTGATGATTTCGCATCCCGCAGATGACTATGTTCGGGAGTTTGCCAAAAATGCGCCTCGTGACAAAATTATTTCTGTTGGAAGTATCATGTCAGTTGGTGATGGTAAAAGTATCGATATAACTGTCTCTGAACATGACAAAATTGGTCATGTGGCTGCAATGGTTCTGGCCTCGGATCAGAATATTGGGGTTACAAATGCAGAGGGGGCGGTCATAGGCGTTGTGACGCGTCAAGCGATGATCGCAGCTCTCTTTCCGGAAAGTCGATCATGACCGTTTTTAGCGCGATGGCCGAACCAGGGCGGGGAACTGATCATAAATCTCGATATATCGAGGCCGTAGCGCTAGGTTTAACGCTCTTACTAACAGTATTTTTATTCAAATTTTATCCGGAGACCGACAAATGGCCAACCGAGTGGGTTGTGCCATTTCGTGAATGGGTGACCAGTGCATTCGCCTGGTTTGCAACATTTGCAAAGCCTGCGACCCGTGCAATTGCATGGTTCATCACCCAACCGCTCGCCCTCGTCGAGGCGATGCTCTATCGGGGGCTTCCGGCATGGGGATGGCATCCGCTTCCATGGACGGCTGTTGTTGCAGGAACAACAATTCTCGGGCATTGGATTGGCGGGCGACGGCTCGCGCTTTTCTCCGGGTTGTCATGCTTTTATCTTGCGATATTCGGGCTATGGCCGGATGCAATGCAAACTCTGGCAATCGTGATTGTCACCGTTCCACTTGCAGCCGCACTCGGCCTTGCGCTCGGAATTTGGGCAACACGGAACCCGAGTGTAGAGCGCAAGTTGAACACGATGTTCGATGTGATGCAGGCAACGCCGCATATGGCCTATCTTGTCCCGGTTATTATATTGTTCGGCTTCGGACAGGTACCGGCACTTCTGGCTACGTTGATCTTTGCGATGCCCCCTATGGCACGCTGCACCATCCTGGGGATCAGGACGGTACCCTCTGAAATTCTTGAAGCGGGGCGGATGTCGGGATGCACGCCAAGCCAATTGCTGTGGAAGGTCGAGCTACCTGCCTCACAGCAGACGCTTTTGCTCGGGCTCAATCAAGTAGTCATGCAGACGCTGGCCATGGCAGTCATCGCATCTCTTGTCGGAGCGTCGGGCCTCGGGCAAAAATTACTCTTCTCGCTTCAGCAGTTACAGGTGGGCAAGGCTGTCGAGCAGGGCATTGCCATCACGCTGATCGCAATTGTGCTTGACCTCATGACCCAGGCTTTCATGCACCGAACGCCGCCACGTTTTCCTGAAGGTGCCTCTTCGCTCCGTCGCCATCGCCATCTTGCAACGTTTATTGTCGCAACAATGATTGCCATTATTGTTGCGCTAATGGTTCCTGCCCTGGCAGTTTTTCCAAAAGAATTCATGTGGAGTTTTGCCGGACCAATCAATGATGGGGTGCGTTGGGTCTCAAAGAACCTATTTTCCACGATCAAGCCTGTGCGTGACTGGATAACGATCTGGTTGCTCCTTCCGATGCGGGATTTTTACCTCTGGCTGCCATGGCCCGTCGTTCTCGGTGTGCCCGCGCTGATCGGTCTGAAACTTGGCGGACCGAGGCTGGCGCTGGTGCCTGTTGTGCTTTTTGGCTTCCTGATGTTGGCGGGATTTTGGACACCGCTTATATTCACGATTTATCTTGTCACCGCTTGTACGGTGCTTTGCATCCTGATTGGTGTGCCAGTGGGCATATGGGCTTCCCGAAGTGCGCGCGTTGCTCGTGTGGTCATGGCGATTTGCGACACGTTGCAAACCTTCCCGAGCTTCATCTACCTGATCCCGGTCATCATGCTGTTTCAGACGAGCGATCTCTCAAATGTGATTGCCATGCTGTTTTACGCGACAGTGCCAGCAATCCGTTATACGTACCTTGGAATGAAGCGTGTACCGCAAACAGTGCTGGAAGCCTCCACAGCTTCGGGGGCAACGCGATCTCAGAATTTATGGAAAGTCGAACTCCCGATCGCGTTCCCGGAAATCATGCTTGGTATCAACCAGACGATCATGTTCGCATTGGCGATGGTGGCGATCACGGCACTGATCGGGTCGCGCGATCTTGGGCAGGAAATCTACAAGGCGCTGCCGGGGGCTGATACGGGGCGGGGATTACTCGCCGGGCTTGGGATTGCGTTTATCGGCATTACCGCCGATCGCCTCATCGGCGCTTGGGCGAAGCGGCGTAAAGCTGAGTTAGGGCTGATGTGATATTTGGTGTTGCACATCGGAACTTCCGAGTTCTTTTCGGTGTGCTCGTCCTCAGCTTTGCTTTCGGTTCGCTCCACGCTTTCGGAGTGCTGATCGAGCCTTTGCAAAACATGCTCGAAACAGAAAGGGGGAGCATAAGTCTCGCCTATTCCCTTTCGATCATCGGCGTGACGACTGGTGTTTTTGTGAGTACGCATCTCAACCGGCTTCTAACACCTCAGCAAATTGCCATTCTATGCGGAGTGATGGGGGCCTCTGGATTGGCGCTCGTTTCCATTTGGCCCTCTCTCGGCATGCTCCTGCTCGGATATGGTGTTCTTTTCGGATTCAGTAACGGGCTTGCCTATAGTCTTTTTCTTGAACAGGCAGCACGGGCTTTGCCGCAATCAAAGGGATTGGCCCTTGGCATTGCGACAGCAATGTATGGCGTCGGTGCGGCGGCGTTCACTCAAATTCTGTCTCCTCTTGCACATACTGACACACTTGACACTGCACTTGCGGTGCTTTCGTTTAGCGTGTTGCTTGCGGGCGGCCTTGCCGCCCTGATGTTTTCACGAGCGCGGATTGTCGTTGAGCAAGGAAACCTGCCCGCCCCAAACCTTCACCCTCAGGCGAGAGATATTTTCCGTTTGTGGGCGATCTATTGTCTTGCCGCTTCCGGCGGATTAATGGTCATTGTTCACGCGGTCGGTTTGATGCGGGGTTTCGGGGCTTCCGAGATATCGATTATGGCAGCGCCCACTTTGAATGCTGTCGGCAACATTGCCGGGAGCCTTTTAGGCGGCGTGATTGCGGACCGGTTGACAGCGCGGCGGGCCCTGGCCGTGCCGCTTTTGATTTCCCTTATTTCACTGGTAGTCATGCGTGTCGTCAGTTCGGAAGTTGCTCTGCTAGGACTGATGACGGCGTGCGGTTTCGGCTATGGCGCACTGATTGCGATTGTTCCGGTTGTAATCCGCAAGATGTTTGACCCCGTTCACGTTGGCTGGGTTTTTGGACGAGTTTTTACTGCTTGGGGCATAGCTGGCTTGGTGGGGCCCTATGTAGCTGGCAATATTTTCGACCACACGCATGGCTATGAATTAGCCATCATCGCGTCAATATGCTGTTTGGCATGCGCTGCTGGGCTCAACATGTTTGATAACTCCAGAACACACCAGGAAACAAAAGACAGGGAATTAGATAGATAGCGGAAAAAGGTTATTTATGTCAGATGGTTAGGTGATCGCCGAAAATCTGCCTTCTTCCAACTATTCAAAAAAGTTACTTGAAAAGTTTGTGGCTGGCGTTTCCCTATCGAGTGCGGCTGAGTTGACGGGCATGAATGGAAATACCGCGATCATGTCTTTCACCAGCTTTGAGAGATCAGCGCCATGAAGATGGTAGCTGAAGTTAACTTCTACGCCAGCCAGATTGAAGTTGGCGAGATTTGTTTTGCCGGTGCATGAAAGGGCAGGCGAGGAAGAGATGCCGCCGGCAAAGTAGCAGCATTCTGTGTCTTGGAGCGGAGCAGGAAGGTGGACACCTCAACCAACCCTCTAATTCCCGGTAAAAACCATCATTCTACTTCCCAATCCCGATTTTCGGGAAGCAGGGCTCAACAAAACATCACCTAAGTCATTGATTTTGTTGGCGCGCCCGGAGAGATTCGAACTCCCGACCCTCAGATTCGAAGTTAGAGAAAACCACCTTGAGATGATTGGGGATATTTTTGTAAGTATCTGTAAAACATCAAATTTTATTATTGTGAGTTATCACGTTTTATCATTGCTTTTCATTAATCTGATGCCTAACTGATGCCTAGTTCATTCGGGAGCTTATGGGCATGCCTAAAATCAGAATATCAAAAAGCAATGTCGACTTAGTCCAACCAGGCGATCTGGATAAGATGTTCTGGGACGACAAGTTGGCAGGGTTCGGGCTCAAAGTTACCCCTGCCGGCCGTAAGGTCTATTTATATCGGTATCGGATTTTTAGCCCGGGAACGGCGTCAGTCACGCCCATGGTGACCTTCACAATTGGAACGCACGGCAACCTGACGCCTGATCAAGCAAGGGAGCGTGCAAAGGAGTTGGCAGCAAAAGTCTCTGTCGGCATCGACCCAAAAGTAGAACAAAACAAAGCGAAGCGAGATGCCGAGGAAAAGGCAAACCTCGAAGTCAATCTTTCATTCAGCCGTAGAGCGGATCTCTGGCTTGAGGATTACGAGCACGCGAAAGGGAGGAGGCTTTCAAGTGTTCTCCAAGCAAAGTCGGTAATGAGAAAACACTTGAAACCTGCACTGAAAGACAAGCCTCTGCCAAACATTGGTCGAGCTGACATCCAGTCCGTCATCGACGCAGTCCCAGTTCGGCAGAAGGCAATGCGCCGTGCTGTCTTCGCCTATGCATCAGTTCTATTCGGGTGGGCAGCCAACCGTGGAGACATCATTCGAAATCCATTAAGCGATATGGCAAAGCCCGAAAGCCCCGATGCACGGGACAGAATTTTGGGTGATCAAGAACTGGCTTTGATATGGCAAGCTTCGGAAGCGATAGCCCCCCAGTTCGGAGCCTTCTATCGACTGCTGATCTTGACCGGTCAAAGGCGGGACGAAGTAGCCTCTCTGCGTTGGTCTGAACTTGACCGTAAATCTGCTATGTGGACGATACCTGCAGAACGCGCCAAAAATGCTAGGACACACCTTGTTCCGCTGTCCGAAAAATCTATCGAGCAATTGGATTTAGTATCAGGCTCAAAAGAGATGTGGCCTCAGACGGGTTATGTTCTGACCTCAACGGGGAAAAACCCAATCTCTGGGTTCAGCAAGTCCAAAATAGCGATTGATGACCGCATCACTACAGCGAGAGGTGGCGAGCCGCTCGAAAGCTGGCGCGTGCACGACCTTAGACGGACTCTTGCAACCGGCTTACAGCGTCTGGGTGTCCGATTCGAGGTCACTGAGGCGGTACTGAACCACATTTCCGGGGCGAAGGGAGGCGTGGCCGGCATTTATCAACGGCACGACTGGAAAGAGGAGAAGCGTGCAGCATTAGCCGCTTGGTCAACCCACGTAGAACGGATACTTGAGGGACCTGATCGGTCCAATGTCATTCAACTCTCGGAGGCGAGGTGATGAGCACCGAAGGTTGGTTATCAGCTCAAGAAGCTCGTCAGCAGCTCAGCAAGTTTAGTGACACCCCCGAGCAGACCATAATCCAATGTGTTATCGAAAATAAGGTTAGAACTCGTTTTCGACAAATGCATCATAATGGTCAACCGATCGTTAAGCCCCCGCAAACACTTCTTAATTCAAGTCAATTCGAGGAGAGCTTCTTATTAAAAAATGCTTTTTGGGAAAACGTTATTGATCATGGCTTTGAGGATTGGCTGTTAGGTTCATTTGGCTATACGAATTCGGCGGACAGTAGATATTTTGAAGCGGGGGAGAAGTCTGTATGGCGCGCGTTCGGGGTTGAGTTCTTTTGGCCGGATATTGAGCAATATCTTAGACTTACAAACCAAAAAATTAATGAAATTTCAGTTCAAACCACAGGAAAATTGCCGATTGGGGCAAAGCCGAATGATCTGAAACATGAAGAGGCCGCGCATACAGCAGCCGAGCTTGTACGAACCAAGAAGATAAAATTATCGGAGGCCATAAGAGAATCTGTGAGTAAACTGCCAACTGATCAGATGCGAAAAGATACTTCCCAGCATAGCGCTATCAGGAGATCTTACGACAAGATGTATGATAGATTTGGAATACCGATCAAAAATTGATCAAAATTGATCTTTTGCATTTGAAAGATTGAAGCTTATATCAGTTCGTCACCTGAAAAAATAAACGGTGACAGCATGTCCTCAAAATACCAAAAGTCTTTGTCTATTGTTGCTGATGATAAAGAAGCTCTAGCAAAGCCAGAACTATTTACGACTGACGAAGCCGCCCACTACACCAGGATGGCCATACCAACTTTGCATCGGTTTAGACTAACTGGTGAAGGGCCGGTTTTTGCAAAGCTCGGCGGGTGCGTCAGATATCGACGCCGCGATCTGGATGCGTGGATCAACTCCCGTCTCTGTCGCTCCACAAGCGACTACCCGAAACAATAATCCCAGTCATTGGAGAGAAACAGCCTAAGGCCATCGGTCTTTTGCGCTGCGGCTCCGTGTCGAATTTTAAGGAAAGTCCAAAAACATGGCTCCAATTGTTCCAAACACAAACCCAAACTTGTTAGCGGTTATTCGCACGGAACGGGAATGCATCCTCGTTCCAATCCTTTATTGGGTCGAATGCCGCACCGACCGCTATCCGGTACCAGTATCGCATATGGCACAAAGCATTCCCGATATCTGTAGTTTCCAGTTGCCGATCTATGACCGTACTTCCCGGCAGGTATTTACGCATGACGGGTTCGTCCATTGGTCGCTTGACGAATTTAAAGGGAGGCTTCCATGAGCATTCCGTCAATCAATGAGAAAGATATTCTGGATTTTTTCGAGAAAACGATCCCGGATCAAATCCATTTGACTGCAATTACTTCCGACGGGAGGAAGCCCGAGGGGCGAGACTTCGGAACCAATATCAAGGCTGCAATGGAATGGGTGTCCGCCTGTAATGCAGAAAGAAAAAACATTTACTTCACCGTCAATCGTGTCGAGACAGGCGTAAATAAAAAGCCCAATAAGGCTCAAATCGTCGGAATTCGGTTCGCGCACCTGGACATCGATCCTCCTAAAGATGGCTCAGTTTGGGATAAAGATGAAGTTTATAAAAGGCTGCGGGTGGCGTCAGTACCCCCCAACACTATCAACTGGTCAGGAAATGGTTGGCATGAATTTTGGCGCTTGAACGATTGTGCCAACTCTGAGGATGCAGAGTGTATCAATTCTGGACTAATCCAATATTTCGGTGGCGATGCCGGTACCCAAAACGCCGACCGTCTGCTGCGTGTACCAGGCACCATAAATTGGCCAAATAAACAGAAAATTGAAGCTGGCAGAACACCTCAATTGGCCGCGACCAAATACAGAAACGAAGGCGAAGTTACTCCACTTAAGCGACTTGTCGAAGCCTACCCTTTCATTAACACAAAAACATCAAGAACGAAGGAACGGGCGACTATCCCACTCGGAAATTTTTCCCCTCGCACAGCAGCAGATCTAGGATTGTCAGAGCATGATAGTCTGAGCTTGCTGATCAACAATCCGGCTGGAACAGATAAAAGCAGAGATACCCTTGCATTTGCTTGCGAGGCGCTAAGGTCAGGCCTACTACCTGAGGATATCATCGGCGTGTTATTGAATGGCGAGAATACCATTTCTGCGCATTGTCTTTCCCAATCTGATCCGCAGAGGGCAGCAATTCGCGCCGTCGAAAGTGCTGCAGGTCAGGGTGATGTAGCTCGGAGGCTAAGACAGCGAAAAGAAGATCAGCTTATTGCAGAGGGGCACAAAAGAGGCGACGTCTTTCCAACGACGAGGATGTGGTCAGAAGCCGAAATGGTGGATCGGTTTGTTTTCGTATGTGATGGCAGTGTTGTCGTAGATAGATTGGCACCGCGCGTTGCTTTGTCGCTCGGTGACTTCCGAAACCAAACTGCCGCATCACAAACAATGACTGTTGTTCCCGGTAAAAGTGGCAGCAAACGGCACTGTAAAATATCAACAGCAACACTGTGGTTGCACCATCCTGATCGAAAGGAAGTTCAAGCCATCACCTTCAATCCGGATATGGGGGAATTTACGTTCAGTCCGGAAGGGAAGGCAGCAATCAACACATGGACGAGTTTGAAATTTCCAACTCCTCCCGAGAATTGGATGGAATTGGCTGCATTCTTTGAAAGCCATGTGAGGTGGCTTTGGGGCCAAGATGCCGATGTATTTTTTGATTGGCTCGGACATTTGGCGCAACGACCCGGAGAACTTCCATCATTCGGTTGGCTGCATATTTCCAAAGCCCATGGGATGGGACGAAACTGGATTGCAGGAGTACTTGGCCGCGTATTTCAAGGATTCACTGCATTGGGCTTTGATCTAAGCGGAATGCTGAATACGGGCTTCAATGGAACCCTTGGTGAAAAAATCCTCGTCGTAGTGGATGAAATCAACGAGGGAGCATCTGGAAAAATGTATCAGAATGCCCAAACGTTGAAGCGGATTATTACCGAAGAGACACGGGTAATTAATCCGAAATATGGACGCCAGCGCACCGAGTTTAATGTGTGCCGATGGCTTATTTTATCAAATAGCTCGACAGCGCTTCCGCTCGAAGACGAAGACCGACGCTTCTGGGTCGTGCGTTGTGATGATAAGCCAAAAGAAGCAGAGTATTATGAGACGCTTTATACCTTAAAAAAGGATCAGGCCTTTATAGGCAGCGTGGCAAAATGGCTGACGATGCGAGATCTTTCAGGTTTCAATTCGGGTCAAAGACCGCCAATGACAGCTGCCAAAAAAGCCTTGCTCGAGCGCACCAGGAGCGAGGCCGAGCAACTTCTGATGGACATTGTTGCGAACTGGCCTGTTGATATTATTACAAACGAAGAATTGTACGAATTGCTTGTTGATGACATGCCGAAGCGCCACGCGTTGCGGCACTTGTTGGATCGAGCCGGGATAGCCAAGGTCGGTCAATGGAAAAGCAAGACTAACTATCTAGTCAATGGAAAGATTACCGCTTACGCTGTTCGTCAGCCCGATGTGTGGAAAGACGCCAGCGCAACAGTTTTACGAACCGAAATCGACCGAAAAAGCAAATCTGAAAAGCTTTCTTCGATTTTTGATGACCAAGATGAATAGCCTTGGCCCGCCGCCGCGCCGGGACCTCTAAACCCTCTAAACCCTTTACCTATACAAGAGTGTAAAACCAAATCCGGATATTTGATTAGTACAAGAGTTCAAACAAGAGGGTCCCAAGGGTTTAGAGGTCCCGCCTCCGCGGGCAAACGATCGGGTTCATTTACTGTCGGAGACACTGAAATCTCGCGCGCGATACGTGGGTAAATATGTTATAGTGTAACATATCTGAACTATCGTTGAGGTTAAAAATGTCAGAAATCATTATCACCCCGAAAAAAGGTCGCCCGGCCGAATTCGCCCCCGAAGCGATCTGGCCTCAAGTGCTGAGCCATATCGCCAGTGGTGATGCTTTGGCGACCGCGCTGAAACGGCTCGATACACCTCCATCATACGCTTGGGCAAAGTTGCAGCTGCGCGAGAACATTACGCTTCAAGCTGCTTATCGCGCAGCAATTGAAGACCGCGCGGATACCCTCGCTGACGACATTATCGCCTTGGCGGACAGTCCTCCCCCAACCGGCCTCGACGGCCCGACACTCCACGCATGGGTAGCTCAGCTGAAACTTCGGGTTCATGCCCGCGAATGGACAGCATCTAAACTACGCCCGAAGGTCTATGGCGCATCAGTCGACGTTACAGTTCAGTCAACCCAGATCAGTATCACCGCCGCACTCCAAGCCGCTGAACAGCGGGTCATTGAGTATAGCCGAACATGAATTTGGTCTGCCACTTGAAAAATTATCGGCTCAGCTCCGTCCGCCCCAAAAAATTATGCGAATATGAAGCGGGAGGTGGGTTTAATTGTAGTGACTACAGGCTCAACCGTAAACGTAACAGTGTCTCCGTCTTCGATTGAGGCGAGCGGATAGTCAAATTTCGTCTATAATTTTACGCGTAGGGGATATGTCAGTTCCGAGCTGACTGTAAATTGTTCAGTTGAGGGATAAGGCAAATCATACTGATTTGCGGACTTGGTAACGACAGACTGACCGTCAGAAATGGAGTCTAACATTTTGTGTTCACGCTACCCCAACTGCAACTAAGTTCGACCACACAGCTCATTAAGGTATCTACCTCCCGCACCCGAAGCGATCGTCCCAATAGACCAAACGCCAGCCATGCATTAACATTTAAATTGGATTACCTCGTGGGGGCAGAACAGAGTTCCTCATGGCTAATGGCTCATTTTCAAATCTTAATCGTCACGGTTTTGCTATGTGAATAATGCTGAATTGCTTCAATTCCTTTTTCACGTCCGTACCCGCTGTGCTTAAATCCGCCGAAAGGCGTTTGGACTGACATTGTGTTCCAGATATTGATGAAGATCTGGCCTGCTTCGATTTCGTCCGCGACCCGCATCGCACGTGAAATATCTCGCGTCCAGACTGAACCAATTAGACCATAGGGCGAGTCATTCGCGATTTCGACAGCGTCAGCCTCGGTGTCAAAGGGGATGGCAACGATTACGGGACCGAAGATTTCCTCCTGCGCGATCCGCATGGAGTTGTCGACATCCTTGTAAATTGTTGGCTTGATATAAAACCCGTTTTCCTGATCTTTGACCTTCGCAATCTGGCCGCCGGTCAAAACCTGTGCGCCGTCTTCTTCAGCAATTTTGAAATAGGATTGCACGCGTTGGAATTGAGCGGATGTGATGATCGGACCAAGATTCTGTCCGGGTATCACAGACTCGGCGGCTTTAGCCACTTTTTCAAGGAATGCCTGATAGACCGAACGTTGCACCAACAAGCGTGTTCCGGCGGAACAGACTTGACCGGCATTGAGCGTGAAACCTTTGACAGCCTCCGTGGCGGCAAAATCAAGATCTGCATCTTCGAAGACAATATTGGCCGATTTGCCTCCAAGTTCCAAAGTGAGCGGAATAATCCGGTCTGCAGCAATATGGCCGATGGCACGACCGACCGCGACAGAACCCGTAAACGCAATTTTGCGAATGTCATTGTGACGTACAATGGCTTCACCAACGACAGGGCCGGTTCCGAGAACAACATTGATGACGCCATTTGGAAAGCCGACGTCACGCGCAAGTCGTGCAAGCTCAACCGTTGTTTGGGACGTGATTTCGGATGGCTTTGCGACAATTACATTGCCCGCAACAAGAGCCGGCGCGATTGCACGTGCAGCCTGATTCATTGGCAAATTCCAAGGCGTGATAACACCCACGACACCGAACGGCTCACGCTTTGTATAGACATGCTGCGCCGGTGCGACATCGAGCACCTCGCCTGTCGGAAGATAAACAAGCGACCCGTAAAATTCGAAATAATTTGCGCTGCCGTCGATTTCCGCAAGTGCGAGTGCAAGCGGCTTACCGGTTTCAGCGCGTTCAAGTTCGGCCAAGCGATCCTTGTTTGCGCGAATGGCAGACGCCAAAGCCATCATAAGGCGGCCACGTTCAACATTGGAGAAATGCCGCCAATCGCGTTTTGCCCGCTTTGCTGCTGCAACGGCAAGATCCACATCGTCCGCAGTACCAGACGCAACCCGGACCGCAACTTGCCCCGTCATGGGACTGACGATGTCGATATAGGTACCGCCTGTTGATTGGACCGTCTTGCCATCGATGAAGTGATCGACCTGCTGAAGCGCTGTATTTTGGGAATTGGATGTTGAATGCGTCATGTCAGTTCATCTCACGATCTCGCCTCGTTGTTTCGTCAGTGTCGCTCAGACAAAAGGCTTTTTTGTCGCGACGGATCATAGCACTTCGCGGTAAAGCCTCATCGCGTCTTCATGAGTGAGCTCACGCGGATTGTTTGCGAGGAGTCTTGTGACTTTCATAACGCCAACGGCTAACCCCGGAATGTGTTCGTCGCGCACGCCGAAATCAGCGAGGTGCTTGGGAATTTGAATGTCATTCGCGAGCTGCTTCATGAAAGCGATCGTGTCTTCCGCGGAAGAACTGGCCGCAAGGCCCATGGCGATCCCTGCTTCGGCGAATTTCTTCGGGTTGCCCGGGGTGTTGAAGGTCAGAACAGGGCCCATCATGATGCTGTTGGCTACACCATGCGGGATGTGAAACTCGGCACCGATCGGATAAGCAAAGGCGTGAACAGCGGTAACACCGGCATTGGCAAAGGCCATGCCGGCCATCATGGCGCCTTCGAGCATGGCGCTGCGGGCCTCGATATTCCTGCCATTTTCGAACGCAAGCCGGAGATTGTTTGCGATCAGAAACATGGCGCGCTTGGCCAAGGTGTCAGTGACACTATTGGCATTCTTCGAGGTGAAGGCTTCTACCGCATGAAGCAGGGCATCCATGCCGCTCGCCGCTGTGACAGATTTTGGGACACCCAGCGTGAGCTCAGGATCGACAATCGCAATTGCCGGGAAAAGCTTCGCGCTCACAATGCCCTTCTTCAGATGCTCCTGTTCATCGGAAAGAATGGCGATGTGCGTGACTTCGCTTCCTGTACCTGCTGTGGTGGGGATCAAGATCAGCGGCAGGCCTGCGTCTTTCACCAATTCAATGCCGAACATCTCGGCAATCGGTTGCTTGGCATGCGCAAGAATCGACGCAACTTTGGCTGTATCCATCGCCGATCCGCCGCCGACACCGATGATCACCGAAGCGTTCGCATCACGTGCCGCTTTCGCGCAAGCCAAAGCAGTGTCGATGCTGGGATCCGGTTCGATGTCGGAGAACATGATGCAGTCTCGGCCCGACGCTTTTACTGCTTGTTCTGCAATTCCGACTTTCAGAACACCGGGATCAGTAACGATCAGAACGGGGCCTTCACGAAAGCGCTTCAGCTCATCGCCCAATTTCTGCAATGCACCGAGGCCAAAATGGATGCGCGGCGTCGTTTGATAAATAAATGGCATTAGTCGTAATACCCGCTGGGCGCATGTTTGAAGGTGCGCCAATGGTCAGGATCATGCCCGGTCACGACTAATGCGCCCGTTTGATCGGCGATGGCCCGGAGTTTCTTCACTGACTTCGCAGCATCGGTAGATGAGGTGACAAGCCCTGGCAAGGCGCGGTTTTCCCAATGGTCCAATGTGTATGCAGCATCGATGCAGAGCAGGACCGGACCGGTGCTTTGGAGATTGATCAGGAAAGATTGATGCCCCGGTGCATGGCCCGGCGTGAAAAACATCCGCACGGTGCCATCGCCGAAGAGATCAAAATCGTCCGTTTTTTCGCCTTCAAGAAAGTGCCATTTCAATTTGGGCTTATCAAAATCAGAACGGATATAGGCACCCGCCGAAAACCAATCGGGATTGAACGCGTAGTCATATTCAGCGCGCTGTACATAATGAGTGGCATTGGGGAAACGGCCGATTGCCCCTGTATGGTCCAAATGCAAATGCGATTGCAGCACATGCGTGATTTCATCAGGTCTCACGCCGATTGACTTGAGCTGATCAACACAATTTTCATCACGACCCATTTTGGGGGAATAGGCATCAATGACTTTACCCCAATGTCGACGCGCGTCGATCGCAACCTCCGCCGCATTGCCACCATCAATCACCACATTGCCTTTTGGGTGCCTGATGAAAAACCATGGCACCGGGATTTCGTAGTCTGCGCCATCGCCCTGATTCATCTTGATGTATTTGAGCTTGGTCCGGAGGGTGCCGGTCTGAAACATGTAGAGTTGAACGGCATTGACAGGGCTGCGCAGGCGCGGAGATGCCGAGAGAGCGGAAGCAGGCCGGACCTCAATCCCAAATACACCCGACTTCAACGGCTCCTTTGGTTTGAAGCCTGTAATCGGCTTGAACCCCGGTTCATTTTTGCCGAATTCAACGATCTTGATATCCGACACCGGCACGCTTGCCGGTGTCGCACTGCGCCTTGTCTCAGCCTGCGGTTTGAATCCCGGCTCATCGTCACCAAACTCGACAATCTTCACTTCACCGGCTTTTGGCAAGCTCGCCGATGGCGCGTTGTGCCGCAGTGCAGGTTGAGGCTTGAACACAGTCTCGTCTTTGCCAAACTCGACAATCTTCATATCCGTCACGAGCGGGCTCGCGGCAAGAGCCGTGCGCTTTGTCTCCTGATGTGGCTGATAGGCCGTCAGAGGCTTAGAAGCTGTTCGCGACTTCGCCACTGGCGGGTTATCAAACCCCGGTTCATCTTTGTCGAACTCAATGATCTTCACGGGTTAACCTCCGGTCCTTTCGCGGATGATGCGAAGGGCTTCCTTCAGATAGACGCGGAACACAGGATAGTTCTCGCTCATGGGGAAGTGTCCGATATCGTTCATCTCGATATAGACGCCATACTTGATTTGCCGTGCGGTATCTTCAGTGGCGTCCGGCGGCGTCAAGTAATCATAGGTGCCCGTCATCATCACAACAGGGCATTTCTTCCCGTCAATATTCCGCAACTCTTCGCGCAGATCATGATCAACGGAATAGAAATAGAGATCGCCCTTAAAGGCTTCCGCACCTTGGGTATAATAGTGCCAGGTCAGCCAGCGGTCCATTTCCGGCGATTGCGGTGCCATCAAATCCCAAACACCGGAAGCGCAAACCTGTGCCGCGTTGGCATGGGGATGCCGCCACCAATCGAGGAAAAATCCCGGTGCGTAATGTGCAGCTTCAACCGGGATGACAGCCTTGAACCGGTCTGGTTTGCGCAAGGCCAATTGCAGCGCGACATTGCCGCCGAAACTTGAGCCCATAAAGATCGGGTCATCCAGTTCCAGCGCATCACACAGTGCGACGATGAAATTGACGTAGTGTTCCTTGGTGAGCTTGTACTCTTCTGTCCACCATTCGTGGTTATGGGGGGGATCGGATTTGCCGTGGCGTGGCAAATCATAGGCGATCACATTGTAGTTCTTGGTTATCTCTTCATCTTCCAAGAGACCGCGCCATTGATGATTGTGACAGCCAGCCGTGTGCTGACAGATCAAAGGCTGGCCTTTGCCATTGTGAAGATAGAAAACTTTGTACTCCATGCCATCGACTTCGATGGTCACATAGCGTCCGGTAACAGGTGAGTGGCGTACCATTGTTTTTTTCCTCTAAATTAAACTGGAACGCCGCATTTGCGTAGCAGCTCGAATTGCAAAGTGAAATTTCTCAGGTTCTGCATCATGATCAGGTGATTACCCTCAATCTTCAGATCCTCACGGAAGCTTGCAGCCCAGATGCCGTGAAACATGGGCCGCGGAATGGGCTGGCCGAATTCACGCCAGGAGGCGGCACTGGCGCGCAGCGCGAAGTCATAGGGATCCAAAGGTTGCGGATCGGTGTTGATGTGCTTCACCTTGCCATCATGCATCTCAATGATGACTTTCCTGTCGGTCATGTCCCACAAGTACGTGCAGGTGAAATATTTGCCCATGGAGGCAATTGCGGGATCGCTGTCTGACAGGCTTTTGAATTTATTCGCCCAGCTTTTGATGTCTTGCGCCATTGCGTCACTCCATTTCTGATTTTGATTGCGATTGCGGGGCATGAAGAAACTTGGCGAGGTCTGCCGCAGAGAGTTTTTCAATCTCGGCAATTCCTATCCAGAGTTTTTCGGCCCGCGCTTTTCCAAGCAGTCCTTCGGCTTTATTGCGCAGGCCAGCTTCGAGTTCGAGCATCGGCACACGATCCGAGAGATCGTGGCGGATAGACTGTGGTTGACCCGATTTGAGCTTGATCACAACGCTTTGTGTCGTGTCATTGTAGCTCTCATCTGTCACAACCTTCACACGCTTTGCGAGATTGACGAGTTTTGCGTCTTTGACCAGCGCGTCGGTAAATATTTTTTCTGACGACGTATCAACGCCATAAGCCACCATCGCGGCGAGGTGAACATAGGAGAACTTCACTTCAAGCCCCGTGCGGGGTTGCTTGATATCGCACACTTTCAGCCAACGCGGATGTGTGGTGACAGTGATGCTCTCAACGTCATCGCCCGAAACCTCCGCTTTCTTCAGCGCTTCAATCATCGCATGCGTGCCATGGCAGCAGGCGTGGAGCTTGTACTGCACATCTTCGAAGATGAACTTGCCGGGCGGCGGATTTTGCCAGGGTGTGACGTGATCAAACGTCTCGGCATGCGTTTCCACAAATCCTTGCGGGCCACCCACGCCATCATCAGCTGACGTGAAATCACGCTTGGCCAGCGCGGCTGCCTCAACACCATTGGAGGCAGAAATACCTGCATTGAACGGTTTGCCCATAGTGCCGAATTGCGACTTGAGGCCCGAGGCACGGGTAGCGACAAGGCTGAGTGCGGCACGCATCTGCTTTTCGGTGAGTTGATAAAGCCTTCCAGCGGCGACAGTTGCGCCAAATGCGCCAGCTGTTGCCGTTTGATGAAAGCCTTTTTGATAATGCCCGCGGCCCAAAACCATGCCAATGCGACAGGCTGCTTCCGCGCCAAGCAAATAGGCGTCACGAATGGCAGAGGCTTTCGCCTTCACTTCCTCTCCCACTGCAAGAGCTGCGGGATAGATGCCGACAGATGTATGGCCGATATGGGCAAAATGCGTGTCATCATAATCGAGCGCGTGGCTGATTGTGCCATTGACCAGAGCGGCGGCGCGAGAGGGAATTTTGCTCTTGCTGCCGAAGACGGTGGCGCTTTTCCGGCCGGCATCTTCCAAAATGTATGTGCGAATGATCTTGCTTAAATCCTGCTGCGCGCCGGCGCAGCCACACATGATCCAGTCGAACAGTGATAGCGTTGCGTAGCGGCGTGCCGAAGCCGGCACGGATGTGGCCGGCACCGCAGCAAGAGAAACGAGATGTTCAATGCTTGACATCAGTATGACTTCGGCAGGCCAAGCACGCGCTCGGCGATGAAACACAGGATCAAGTTTGTGGAGATCGGTGCGACCTGATAAAGTCTGGCCTCGCGGAATTTACGCTCAACATCATATTCTTCCGCAAAGCCAAACCCGCCATGGGTTTGCAAGCAGGCCTCCGCCGCTTCCCAGGAGGCATCAGCCGCCAGCATCTTGGCACTATTGGCTTCGACGCCGGGATCGGTTCCGGCGTCGTAAAGCCCCGCAGCACGATAAACGATGGCCTCCGCTGCAATCATATGCGCATAGGCTTTCGCGAGAGGGAATTGCACGCCTTGATTCTTGCCGATCGGGTTACCGAAAACCACACGTTCCTTCGCGTATGCTGCGCCCTTTTCCAAGAACCATTTGGCGTCGCCAATGCATTCAGCGGCAATCAAGATGCGCTCCGCATTCATTCCGGAAAGAATGTATTTGAAGCCCTTGCCTTCTTCGCCGACGAGTGTGTCCGCCGGGATGCGTACATCGTCGAAAAACACTTCAGTGCTGTTATGGTTGATCATGGCGCGAATGGGCCGGATCGTCACGCCTTTGCCGACAAGTGATTTGAGATCAATCAGGAAGACAGAGAGACCGTCGGTTTTTTTCTCGACCTTGTCGCGCGGTGTTGTACGGGCCAGCAGCAACATAAGATCCGATTGCGCAGCGCGCGATGTCCAGATTTTCTGTCCCTTGACGATGTAGTGATCGCCATCACGCGTTGCAGTTGTCTTCAGCGCGAGCGTATCGGTGCCGCTTGTCGGTTCGGTCACGCCAAAGGCCTGCAGACGCAGCGAGCCGTCGGCGATCTTCGGCAGATACTTGTTCTTCTGTTCATCGCTGCCATGGCGCAGCACGGTGCCCATCGTATACATCTGTGCATGGCAGGCTGCTGCGTTGCAGCCGTGGCGGTGAATTTCTTCGAGAATGACCGATGCAGCCGTTAGATTGAGTCCAGAGCCGCCATAGCTCTCGGGAATCATGGCAGCGAGATAGCCTTCTTTCATCAGTGCACTGACAAATTCTTCGGGATAGAGATTGCCGGCATCGCATTTCCGCCAATACTCGCCGGGAAACCCAGCGCAAACCTTGGCCACGCCATCGCGGATTTCGGAGAGATCAGGGTTGATGTCAGTAAAGTTCATATCGCCTCTTTTCTTGCGAAAGCCTGCTGATTTGCGTCCTCGCGGATTTCGACGAGTGCTTGTTCAATTGCTGCCATGTGCGGTTTAATGCGTTCCACGAGGTGCCGGGCTGCATCAGTGGGTTCAGCGCTGCGACCAGAGCGACGGAACAACTGGACATCAAGTTCCTGTTCCAGCAGCTTGATTTGCCGGGTAAGCGCCGGTTGGGCAACGCCAATGGCCGAAGCCGCTTTAGAAATGCCGCAATGCTCGCATACAGCCAAGAAATAGCCGAGGCGCCGCGCATGATAGGGCAAGGGTCCATGGCTCATCGCGCCCTCGAGGTTTGCGCCGGGCGGTTCGATAGACGGTCAACCAACTGCTTGAGCCACTGCGGCTGGCGCGCACTGCTGACAAGACGCGGATGCTCGGCAAGTTCTCCGAAGCGCAAGCGTTCAGTGTTAATGACTGAAAGCTGGGTTCGGTACGCAAGCCACCACACCAGAAATACGCCGATCACCCAGAACAAGATTCCCCAAACCCATAGAGAGGGTATGCCGAGTTTCACATCAATACCGCTGAAAATCGGCTTTGAGAAAAAATTGTTGCCGAGAACTGCCCCGGGGCCAATGGCGAGGAAGGCCCATATGAGCGTCAGTGACCATTTGGCACCTCTAGCCGCGCGTCCGCCAAAATCGATCTTGTGGTCGCGCGCAAAAATGTCATGCAGCTGATCACGGTGCGAGCGTTCAGCACCCTTGCGATTAAAGATGGCAATCAGCAGGCAGAAGAAGATGTTGACCAAAAGCCCCCAGGCGGCGGAATGAATCGTGAGCGGCCAACGGCCCCAAGGTAATGGCACAAAGAGTTTATCGAAGAGCATGAGGCCTGGCGCCTCGGTAAAGAACACGACCAGTGCGCCAAAACACATTCCCACAAGCACGGCGCTGCGGCTTAGCCAGGGCATCCAGCAAAGGCCGAGATAGGCCATGAATAGCTGCACAGATATCCCGGCGGCCAGCGGCGCGAAGCTTGATCCAAGCGTAGGCACAAAGCCGCTGATAAAGACAATCAAGACGAATGTGACAGCAAGCACAATGCGCGATGACAGGCGCTGCGCGTCGCCACTCAATCTCGGCAGCAGATAGCGATTGACTACTTCCATCGTGAATATGTTTGCACCCGAAATCGCGAAATAGGCGAAGCCGAGAAGCAGGCCGGAGAGCAACATGAGAATAAGTGCTGCACCAGCCATGCCATCAAGGTCAGAGAGTTTTGTGAAGAGTGCCTTGAAGGCGTCCGGCTTGGTACTCTCCAGCTCAGCGGCGATGAAAGGTGCCAAGCAGATGAGAAGACCCGCCCCCATGCCTGCCACGACCCAGACTTGCGAAAACGCAAAACCGCGGCGGGGATTGGTTGTCAGGCCCAGAAAGGAAAAGTTCGGGCTGATGGCAATGCCCACGGCAGATACTGCAAAAGACGCAATCGCCAATGCCGTCCACAAGCCGCCCTCTGCCGGCGTGCGGCCCAATCCCCCGGAGAACTGTATGACGCCTGGAATGGCGTCAACCAAAATACCCTGTGCGACTTGCAACCCACCATGGAAAAGCGCGACATCCCCCAGGGCTGTGGTGATGAGGCCACCCAGAAAGATTAGGAGCAGACACATGAGAACCGAGAGCGCTGCTGTGACATAAACCACTGCGCGCCAACCGCCGAGCCCTGCGAAAATGAACGTGAAGATGCCGATATAAACAACCGCAGACAATCTGCTTATTGCACCTGAGCTTGCAGAGGCCAGGAGATCGGCCGCCTCACCAAGAAGATACGAAGCGAGCGGTACGGCGAAAAGAAAAGCTGCACCGAGCATAAAGATACGGATCGAGGGGCTTTCAAAGTACCTTGCAAAAACGTCGCCCGGAGATTTCGCATCCAGAATCCGCGAGGCAAGCCATAACCGTTTTTGAAAAAGAGCACCCGCAAGCCCCATGCACACGAGCGACAAGAACAGCATATTTGCCTGAAAGCCATAGCTTGCGACGAGCCGCAAATGATCAAAGGGACCAAGCCCGGCAATGAGCACCCCGGCTGCTGCAAAGATATAGGCCCAGTCTGTGAGAGAGGAGCCAGCATCGAGATGATCTGACCCATTTGTCACATGCCGCGATACCTGCGCGGCCAAATAGAGCGCGTAAGCCGCAGGCAAAACCAGAATGATGGCCAAAAGCCCTTGCATCAGCGCTTCTTCTCCGGGCCAAAGCGACGGATAATGTCAAAGCTGTCAAATGCGCCGCGAACGCCCAGCCAGGTAATCATGGTGAAGATCATGACGGTCGTTAACGCTACAAAGCCCAATGCGATGGGCAAGAACAGGCTGATACGATGTTGCGGATAGAAGATGACGGCAAGCCCGAACCACAAGAGGCATATTGCGAAGACAAAGAGACCCAAGGCCACCTCTCTCGGTGTGAAGAGAGTTCTGAAAACAATATTGACCAGAACATGGGCAATGAAGCCAGCCAACACCGAAGCGAAGCCCAAGCTTAAAGCCCACAAGTTGGCGTGCTCAATGCCAAGCTTCAACAACGTGACCGCCAAGAAAGCAAAGCCAAGCCATAACGCCGTGACGAGGGCGTGCCGGTCGAGGGATTTAAGTTCGCGGTCGGTCATTTCGCGGTCGATCATTTCTCGGTCAATCATGGGCCAGCGTCAGCTTTCGGGACTCTCAGTCATCATCCTTCGATTTCTTGCGCGGCGCAGGCGGCTTGCCATCAACAGGCTTTTCGGGTTCCGCAAAGTTGCGGAACGACATGCCGCCAGCAGAGCCGAGTTGGTTGATGGGCAGGCCAAGATCCTTCATCAGCCCGTCGACGAACGCCACTTGTGTACGGTATTTCATGGCAGAATTGACGACACGATCGGTCATATTGCCATCGTTACCACCGCCTTCAATGACGCCGCCCGCACCGCCAGAGCGCTCTGACGGACTGTTAATTCCGGGCAGGCCGTCAACTTGCAGAATCTTGATCGACTCGATGTTTTCCATCGGCTTGACCGTTTCACGGATAATCTCCGGCAGATTCTTGACGAGATTTTCGTAAATGGCGCTCCGCCGCGAGGCATCATTACGCGTGTTCTCGGCGGCATTGATCGCCAGGGCGCCCTCGGCTTCCTTCTCGTAACGCACCGCTGCGGCTTTGGCTTCCGCAATCTCGGCAAGCGCACGCTGCTCGGCAGCATCCTTGGCAGCAGACGCAGCTATTGTGACACGGATGCGCTCACGGTCAGCCTTGGACTCGGCGTCAAGCTTTTCGACGCTCTTCGCGCGGGTGGCAACTTCGACTTCGCGGGCGGTGTTGACCTGCTCTTCGACTGAGGCGAGCTTCCTTTGAGCTTCTGCGGCTTCGGTCTTGGCATAAGCCTCTTCGATTGACTTATTGATAACCGCAATCAAGCGCTCTTTATCGATGATCTCGACTTCCTTATTGCGCTCAATCTCGAATTTCTCGACAAACTTGCGCGCGGCAATACGAAGCTCGTCCACTTCGCGATGTGTCGCGATATTGGCATCCTCGATCTTGCGGAACGCTGTCGTCTCAGCAAGTTTGATGTTCTGGTTCTTGGTGATCTCGTAGTGAACGATTTCCTCGTCCTTCTTCAGGCGCTCGATATCCACGTCATAGCGCTTGAGGATGGCGGCCCTCTCCTTCTCGGCATCAGCCTGTTCGGTCATCACACGGACATGCCTGTCCTTTTCAACGGCGAGGGTTTCAATCGTCTTCTCGACTTCGATGCGACTTGCTTCAACGATCTGCTCGCTTTCAAGCTTGCTCTTGTCGACCTTGGCCATGGCGTTGGCTTCGGAAATCGATATCGCCTCGCGTGACTTAATCTCGAATTCCCTGATTTCACGTTCCTTCTCAATGCGTTCCGCATCGATGTCGTGCTTCGAGTTGATGCGCGAGGTCTCGATCAGCTTGGACGCGGTGATTGAGCGTTCCTCATTATCTTTGTTACGATCAATGGAAAGAAGGCGGATTTCCGTTTCGCTGTTGATGCGCTCGGTGCTCACCAGTTTTTCTTTGGCGATGCGGATGCGTTCAGCCTCCTGCTCGGCCTTGATCTTGGACTGGCTGATGGAAATAGCTGACGAGGATTTCTCCTCCTCGATTGACGCAAGTTGGGCCGCACGACGTGATTCAATGTCGCGCTGCTGGTCAATGCGCGCAAATTCGAGATTGCGGTCGATTTCGATCGCGCGTTGTTCGGTTTCAAAATCTTTCTGCTTGATGTCAATCCGCGATTCATTCTCGATGCGATTGCGCAATTTGCGGCGCTCTTCGATTTCCTGCGTGAGCTGAGTGAGGCCTTCAGCGTCGAAAGCATTTGCTGGATTGAAGACAGAAATGTCCGATTGATTGAGACTGACCAACGAGGCGTTTTCAAGCTCGAGTCCGTTCGAAGCAAGCGAAGCGGTGACTTGTTCAGCAACGCTTTGGATATAGCCTTTGCGGTTCTGATGGATTTCATCCATCGTCATCATTGCGGCCGTCGCGGCCATAGCGTCGACAAAGCGGCTCTGCACCACCTCTTTCACGCGCTCGGGCGATCCGGTCTGGCCGCCAAAGGTACGGGCTGCGAGGGAAACATTTTCTTCGGTCGGGATCACGCGCACCGAGAATTCAGCAATGGCATCAATGCGCATTTTGTTCTTGGTAATGAGCGATGTTTCTCCTGCCCGCTTTATTTCAATCGGGATGGCATTCATGTTTACCAAGGTAATGTCATGAATGATCGGAATGACGAGGGCACCGCCGCCCATCACCACTTTTTCACCACCAGAGCCGGTACGGACAAAGGCCTGATCCTTTGATGAATGGCGGTATAGCCAGTGCAGCAGGTAGACACCCACTGCGATCAGGATCGTTAGCAGAATGATAATGGCAATTGCATCTGCCGCGGTAACGTTCATGAGCCTGTTCCTTCCCGAATTAGTAACGTTCCTTGCCGGCGACCGCGATATAGATCAGCGACAAGGTAATGAGGTTGATGGCATCTGACGCCGTGTAGAGAATGACGATGGGTGCAACATGACCTGTGCCAATGACCACATCGACGAAGTGCAGAATCGGAATGATCGCCCAGCCGATCGTCATGATCAGCCTGATCCAGAAATAGCCAAGCTGCACGGGCCGCGTGGCCTTGCGCACGGCTTCGCTCATCTTGCCGAAATACATCTCGCCGAGAATGTATAGCCAAAAGGCGATGGAGAGCAGAACGCCCAGCGTCGGATTGAAGATCTGCGCATCACCCAGATAGCGTGAGAGCGTCATCAGGAACGCTGCGACAGTCGCCCGCCAAAAGACGCCGGGCGGCACGCGTTCCGTCACATTGGCGTAGTAGTAAGCTGCGGCAACGAGCAAGGGATGAACAGCGGCCCAAGTCGCAAAGCGCGGGCCGGCCGAAGCCTTGCCAGTGGCGATCCACACCTCGGTTGCACCCAAATAATAGAGGCCGGAAAGCGCCATGGCCACGGCGCACAAGGCGATCGAGATGCGCCAGCGTTCAGCTGCCCATGTGAGGCCGAGAGCCAGCAAGCCAGCCGCTGCAAAGCAGCCCATGGTTGCGCTAGCGAGTGCGCTTGATGTGATGTCGCTGGTGTTGAAGAGCGTTGTAAACATGTCAGTTTCCTAGACCTGTGCGCGGATCGATGGCTGGCGGCTGTAAAGCGCCACCATCGGCAAAATGAGAATTCCGAAAATGAATTGCTGCCACTCATATTTGAGGCCGATGCCGATCAAGAATGAGCTGAGGACTTGCAGCACGAGAACACCAATGACGGTGAACCCATACCCGCCGTAGCCGCCGGCAAGCGATGTACCGCCGATGACGACAGCTGCGAGCGTGGTGAAAAGATAGGGATCACCAACGCCAATGAATCCGCCGCCGCTCCAGCCAAGGAGTAAAGCGCCAGTCAGCGCAGCACACCCGCCACTGATGATATAGGCCAAGAGCCAATATTTGAGTTCGGACACGCCGACGAGCTTGGCCGAGCGCCTATTGCCACCCAGAGCGTAAACATAGCGCCCATAGGCGGAATAGCGAAGTGCGATGACGACAATGATCGAGAGAGCGATCCACAGCAGAATTGTGGGCGGCACTGCCAAGCCAAAGAACTTGCCATTCATCGCCGCGAGGTTGGCGAGCCAATCCGGCACCTTGCCAAAGACGTTGCCCGCGAATGCCGAGCCAATAGACGTGATGATCTGCACCAAGCCCGTAATGGTGAAGCCTGTGCCCAACGTTATGATCAGTGCCTGGCCCTGCAGCTTGTAACTCATAATGCCATTGAGGAAGCCAATGCCGCAGCCCAGCGCAATAACGGCAACAAAGGCAAACCAAGGCGGAACGCCGAGGCCGATGAGATAGAGAAGCAGGATGTTGGCCGCACCAATCAAGAACGGGATCGAAAGATCCAGACCGCCCATCAAAGCCACCATGGTCTGGCCGATACAGGCGATCCCCAGGAAGGAGGCAAAGAGCAGAACCGCACGAATATTCGCGGACGACAGGAAGCCATTGATCGTGAAGGCACTGATCACAATGAGCGCCAGCAATACGATCAGGCCAATGAAGGCGCTGCGCCCATGGACAAAAACATTCGAAACTTTGAACGCAAAGACGAGAATGATTTCGAGGACCAGAAAGCCGATCAGATTGTAAATCGTACGGAACGGCGGATAGGCACCTGTGACGATCAGGTAGACGATGAGAAGCAAAGCCATCGCAATGATCAACACGCGATTGTTCTGCCAAACCGAACCAACACCGACCGCACTTTCGGTGGGCTTGTCTGGCTGCATGCGGCTTTCAAAGATCGCAGCGATATAGTTCAAGATCCAGAACAGGACGGCTGCGGAGATGATCGTGTAGAGGATCACCTCCTGCGCACCCATGCCTTGGCCAAAGCCCACGCCGAAGCCGATCGCAGCCACTACAAAGGTAATGATGAGGTTAAGGGTGACCAAGGCCGTTGAGCGGGGCACGAAGTTCATTTGAGTAAGCCCCCGCTGCTTGGCAGGCTATAAAGTGCGACGACCGCAAGGCCCAGGACCAGCATACCCGCAACCATCGCATGGCCGAATACGCCGAAGCGGCGCGCGGAGGCCTCGACCACGACAATGCGCATCATGATTGTGCCCAATGTGAAGACTGCCAGCGCCACCAAAATCACTTTCTGGATCGGCGTGAGTACGAAGTCCAAGACATCAGATGTCCCCGTGGCGGGCAGCAGATCGTAGCCTGTTGTTGCGACGGGCAGAGCGCCTTCGGGCATGGCGATGCCGACTGTCAGCATGATTGCAACAACCACCACGCCCAGAATGATGAAGGCAGAGAATGGTGTGATAAAGCTGATATGCCGGCCGACCACCGGGACAAGCAGTGTGAGCAACAGCGAAGCAATGAGGATCAGGCCGTAAGACATCTGCGTGACAAAGGCCTGCACCGAGCCGAAGTTGAATGTGGCGAGCACATAGCCGATCAGGAAGAGGTTAATGGCACCGAGCAATGCGCCAAGCACATTGCCGCGTCCGCCGGCGAGCGAAATGCCGCCCAGCACAACAGCTGTGACGGCGGTCAGCGACATTGTTGTGCCTTGCGTCGGATCGCCTGAGGCAATGAGCGCGGTATAACAGATGGCCGCAAGTGCCACGAAGATGCCGGCGATGATGTGTGCGCCAACCCGCACGAGATTGCCACGTACGCCAGAAGTAAACGCCGCGCGTTCATCATAGCCCATCATTCTGAGGTGCTTGTAGAAGGGCGATAACGTGAACAACAGCCAGCCACCGGTGGCGATGACAAGTAGAAGCAAGATAGGCGAGAAAATCGTATCGCCCAAGCCCCAAGAGCTCATCCATTCCGGCGCGGTGCCGCCGGGGCGCTGCATGATCACGCGATTGATGCCCGAGAGTGCGAGGAACCCCGAGAGTGCCACAATGATCGGCTGCACCCGCACAATGATGATAACGAGAGCAAAGAGAACTTGGTAGGCAATGCCAATGGCTAAAGCGAGAACGAACACGCCCAGAGGCGACGTTACGAGATCAAGTTCGTTCAGCGAAACGATAATGACATTGATGAAGGCGAGAAGCGGACCGACAGCGAGATCAACCGTGCCGCGGCCAGCAATGGCAACGGACATCAGCGCATAAGTCGCAAGGCACAAAGGAGCGGCCACAGTAATGGAGCTGCCCAAACCTTCAAGCGTAACAATTGCAGGCCCGCGAATAACCGCGATGCCAAGCAGGATGCTCAGTAGAAGAATGGGAATGAGTAGATAGGTGCTCTGCGGGCTACGGGCTTCAGACATGACGCAGCCTTTTGAGCACCCCGCCAAGAGTCATTCCCGCTTTCGCGGGGATGACTAGCTTGATGGCGGGGGTTGAGTTCATGTTTCTCACAGATCAATCACTCGGCGACCGCTCGGCGGCGCGTTGCGCGAGCTGCCATGTGAACCCATTTGCGTCTGCGGACGATTGCCATTCGAGACCGACATGGAAGAGCCCGAACGGCGATCGGGATGATCAAGCGCCAAAATCTTCTTCAGAACCGGTATGACGACCTGCTTGAACTTGGCGGGATCTTCAGATGTCGGGAAATGGCCGCCGTCAAAGATGATGCATTCTGAATTCTTCACCTTTTCCGCCGTGCGTTCCGTCATTTCGGGCGTGCAGGCGAAGTCATAGGTGCCGGTGATGAAATAAATCGGCACCCGGCCCGAAAGCTTCGATGTGTGCTCACGGAAATCAGAGTCGACCGAGTAGAAGTAGAGATCGCCCTTGAAAATGCCGGGACCACCATTGGCGTAGAGCCACCAGGTTTCCCAACGGTGTTCATCCGGGCTTTCCGGCGACATCAGTCCAAAGGTGGACGTGGCCACAACTTCGTTACCGTGAATATGCGGATGATGCAGCGCATCGATCCACCAGCCAGGCGAATAGTCACACGCTTCGAGCGCAATCAGGGCGCTGAACTCATTCTCGTAGCGCAACGCCAATTCGAGACAAATATTGCCGCCCATTGACTGGCCCATGATCACGGGCTTTTTCAGTTCCAGTGCGTGGCAAAAGGCAACAATGAATTCTGCGTAGAATTTCGTCGTGAGCTTGTATTCATCCTCCATCAAGTAGAAATCCTTCGGAGGAAGCGACTTGCCATGCCACGGCATGTCGAACGCGATCATGCGGAAATTGTTGTAGTAGTCAGGATCGCAAACCTGATGACGGTATTGGCGACCATCGGTGCCGGCCGTGTGGAGGCAAACCATTGGTACGCCTTCGCCGCTCTCTTCGTAATAGGTGCGATATGTCTTGCCTTGGCACTGAACGTAAACGTAGCGGCCAACAATTGGATCATGTTGATTCATCGAATTCTCCTTATGCCTTCCGCATGAGCGAGAGCATGTGCGTGAGAGCTCTCAGATTTTGCCAGAATGGCATTGCGTTGCCGTCAATGCGCAAGTGACGGTGAAGCGGATGGGCCATGGCCCAAATATCATTGAACATGGGCGGTGGAATTTGTTGCGCAAACTTACCCCAGGTGACGCTCGATGCGCGCAAGGCGAATTCGAAGCCAAAATCATTGGGCGCCAAGCCTTCGGCGATTTTCTGTACCTTGCCCTTGTTGACTTCGATCAGATAGTCCGTGTCATCGATGCCCAGCACAAAGTTGCCCGAGAAGAAGCGACCAATGACAGGCAAGCGGCGGTCTTCGTTCACTTGTCGCGCCCAGCGCTCAACCCATTCAAGGTCAAAGGCCTTACGGCCACCCATGCGGCTCATGATTTCCTCCTGAAAGACATGTCAAAACTCCAATTCATTGTGGCAATGGTTTCTCTACGGGGCCGCCATTGTCCGAGTGTCCCGGCGGCGTTGACAGCGGATCGAAGCCCGGTTCGACTTCTTCATGATGAACATCGCCAACAAGATCGGCACTGTCTCTGCGTCCGAACATGGCGTTGAGTAATCCTCGTCCGCTATATGGTGGCGTGAATTCCGATGAAATCGCGCCATTGCGGAAGACGATCACGCGTGTGCATAGGTTGAGGAATTCCTCGACTTCAGACGATAAAAACACAACCGACTTGCCCTTCGACACAAAATCCCGAAGGTTGCGGTAGAGATCAAGCTTGGCACCAATATCAATACCGCGCGCCGGATCGTTCAGGATCAGGACTTCCGGCTTTTCGGCGAAGGCACGCGCGATCAAAACCTTTTGTTGATTGCCGCCCGACAGCGACGTGATGAGATTGTCCTGTGATCCCATCTTCACCGCCAGCTTGTCTGTTTCCCACTTGAAAACCGGCTGCAACTTGCTGCGGTTAACGAAATTAAGCCAACCACCAAGGCGCGAGGCGTGATAGATCGGCATTAGCAGATTTTCAAAGATGCTGAGATTGGGAAAAATGCCTTCCTTCTTGCGGTCGCCGGAGACGTAAGAGACGAGGTGCTCTTTCGCGGTGGCGAGGTCATTCACTTCTTCTGTGCCAATGCCGTCAAACATGTTGATCTTGCCAGAGATCAGTTGCTGAACGCCCGCGAGGCAGCGCACGAAATCCGCTTGCCCCTGCCCATCGAGGCCCGTGACGCCAACAATCTCGCCCGGATAAAGTGAGAAATTAATTTTACCACCATCATGCCAAACGCGCGCATTGTCGACGCGCACCACGGCACGATCGCCTTTCTTTTCAGCGACCTGCTGCGAACTTGCTGTCTTGCCGCGCTCGGTTCCGGCGATCAATTCGAGAATACGCGCTTCGGTGATTTCTTCCTTAGCGAGCGCGCCAACATCAACGCCGTCGCGCAAAACTGTCGCGCGGTCAGCGATCCGCACAAGCTCCGCGATCCGGTGAGTAACGATGAAAATGCTGCAGCCCTTGGCTTTCATCTCACGAACTTTTTTGAACAGCCGCTCGGTGGAGTCAAAATCAAGCGCTGCGGAAGACTCATCGAGAATGAGAACTTTGGGATCCGTAAGCAATGCACGCGCGATGGTGATCCATTGCTTGAGAGACAATGGCAATTCGCCAACAGGCGTTGATACATCAAGATCAAAACCCAGAAGCTCGTAGAGTAGCTTCTCAGCCTTTTCAATTTTGTCATTGTTCCCGATATTGGCGCTGAACAGATTATCGGAGCCAAGAAAGAGATTGTCGAGCACCGAGCACTCATCGGCGACCAGTACTTCCTGATAGACATTCGCAATACCGAGGGCTTTCGCCTCGACGGGTGTGGATGCGGATTTTCCAAGAATTGAAACTTGCCCGCTATCCGGGATCAAAACGCCGGACATGACTTTAGCAAGAGTGGATTTGCCAGACCCGTTGCCGCCAACGATGGCATGCACTTCGCCCTCGTAGGCGCGGAGGTTTGCACCTCCCAACGCCACGGTAGGCCCGAAGGTTTTTCGGACAGCAGAAATCTCGACGGTTACTACGGCCATGAGAAGTCACACGGCCCGCGCACGGAAGTACGCGGGCCCCTTGTTGAACGTTACGGCTTATAGGCCTCAGGATCTGCAGGACGCAGGAAGAAGTTGTCGAGGAAGGCCTTGGAAGCCCAGGTCTCCACGCCTGGCATGTGCCAGCCATCCGAGTCCTCGTTGCAGTCTTCATTCATGATCTTCTTGAGGTCGTCGAAGTTCATCGAATAGGGCGACGTCAGGATCGAGGCAACTTTCGGACCCTGGCCCTGAAGTGTGCGCATCATGATGTTCCAAGCCATTTCGAAGTCATCACCTGGAGGCCAGGTTTGGATTGCAGCCGAAATGAAGTCCGGGTTTTTGCGCCAGTAGCAGAGGGCACCGAGTTCGCCACCGATGGTGATCTTCGGCATTTTGCGGCCAGACTGCTTCAAGGCGCGGATAGCACCCAACTCCGAAGCCGACTGGATGAGAATTCCATCAAGTTCGCCGGGGTTGGTCGCAAGCCACTTCTGGATTTCGGCCTGTGCAACCTGGTCCGTCCACATGCCCGCGACGGAGCCGACAATCTTGATGTCGGGATATTTGGCAAGCGCTGCCTTGGCGCCACGGTCCTGCGCGTCCGAAGCCGACGTTCCCGGAATGCCTTCAACGATCAGAACATTGCCCTTGCCACCGATTTCTTTGGCAAGCCATTCGCCCAACATGCCGCCAGCGACCGAGTAGTTGGACGACGAGTTCATCGTCTTTTTCGAGGTGAGATAGCCGGTTGCCGAGATCACAGGAACGCCCTTGCTGCTTGCATATTCAACCGTCTGGTTCAGAGCGGTCGGGTTTGAACAGCAAACGATAATGGCATCAACGCCTTGATCCACAAGCTGACGCATTTGTTGGATCTGTGTTTTGTCGTCGAGGTTCGACTGGGTGATGATCACTTCCGACAGCAGGCCGAGCTTTTTCCACTTCGGAATGACGATGTTCTGCAAGCGGTCCATAACGCCAGCACGCCAAGTGTTGCCAGCGTAAGACGAGGCATAACCGATCTTCCAAGGCGGGCCTTTCTTGGCCTTGAAGTCACGGTAAGCGCTTGGTCCGAGCGGTTGGGCCGGATCCATCATATCCTTGTTGTAGAGCTTTTCTTGAATGTCTTTTGGCAGTTCGTCTACTCCAGCCGCTTCGACAGCAGGCGAGAGTGAGATGAACGCCGCCGCTGTAAGCGCGGCCAGGCTGGCTTTGAATAACTTCACGATTGTTTCCTCCTCCGAGATGCGGCGGCTTTGACAGGCCACTTCTGCAAAGAACCGAATTTGGTTCAAGTTTGGAGATTGCTTCTTTAAGTAAAGAGTAAAGTAATAGAAAATTGTTATGTCAGGCATAGCAGAACTGTATATCGATTTAATATATTGATATTAAATGATAAAAATCTTCATCTCGTGCGGACGACATGCGTGCAGAGAAAATTTTCTTCGGTTAGGCCTGAAAATTCTTTTCGAAGAACCTGCCAAAGGTTCAATCGCGCTGAAAATTCCGTTCGCGAATTTGGCTTCGAAGAACTCGCCAAATCTTGACGGTAACACTGCCTGCCTACGTTGTTATCGGGCGAGCAAAGCAAGGCGGTGATGCCACGGATCAAATCGGGTTTGCTCTTGCCAAAATGCGCTGTGCGGATTGAATGACGGGCTTGTCAATCATCTTTCCGTCGAGCGCAACAGCGCCGCGCTTGCCGTTGCTGGCGGCGATGACGTTTTCGGCCCATGTAATTTCGCTGGCAGTTGGCGCAAAGGCTGCGGCGACGGGCGCAATCTGATTGGGATGGATCAGAAGTTTGCCGGCAAAACCGAGGCGGCGGGCCGCTGCTGCATCCGCTGCTGCCACTTCTGCATTTTTATAGTCGGTGGTGACGCCATCAATCGGTGGCAGTGCGCCTGCCAAGCGTGATTGAAACACCATCTGCGACCGGAAGAAGATCACTGACTCCCAATCGGTGGCGCAGCCAAGATCAAGGGCAAAATCTAAATGCCCAAATGCCGCGCGGCGGACGCCGGGCGCAGACAGCAGTGATGTCATATTCGCCAGCCCTCTTGCCGTCTCAATCAATATGATGACCTCGACATCGCGCGCGCAGGCAGCGCGAACCTGCGCCACGGTGTGAGGGCTTTCTGCTTTGGGCAAAACAATCGTGGACGCGGCGCACCCGCGCAGAAACTGCCTATCATCCTCAAAATGAGGCGAGGTGGCATCATTAATGCGCACAGCAACCCGCGCCCAATCAATATCAGCGGCAAGGGTGGCTTGGCGCGCTTGAGCCTTCTCATCGGGCTGCACGGCATCCTCGAGATCGATAATGGCGCAGTCTGCCCCGGAGCCCAGGGCCTCGGCAAAACGATCCGGCCTGTCACCAGGCACAAAGAGGAAGGTTGCTGCGTGCATCATTGATCAGGTCGACCGCTTGTGGTGGCATTTGCGGCAAACTCGGTGCGCAAGTTCTCTTCGTGCGCGCCCAACAAAGGTACGGGGCCGGGTGAAGACATTTGTCCACACACGATAACCCCCGGTGCCAGCATTTCGATCTCACCCGCATTTGTCTTTACCGTGACATACCGATTCTGCGGATGCGCCAATAGATCGTCCAAGTCTGACAAGCGGCCAAAGGCGATGCGTGCATGGTTAAGTCGTTCAATAATGGTAGCGCGTGGTAGCGCGGCAAACACAGGCACAATGATGGCTTCAAGTGCGGGGCGATTCGCAACGCGCAGTGAGTTGTTTGCGAAGCGCGCATCTGTTGCAATAGCGGCATCGGCCAGCACATCCGCACAGAACTGAGCCCACTCACGTTCGTTCTGGATGGAAATCAGAACCGCTTTGCCATCAGCGCATGTGTAGGCGCCATAGGGGGCGATGGTGGGATGCTTGAGGCCCATGCGCGCCGGCTTTTTTCCACCGTAACGCGATTGCAAGTAAGGCACGTTCATCCAGTCCGCCATCACGTGGAAGAGCGATACTTCGATGACGCGGCCCTTGCCGGTACGTTCACGCGCAAAAAGGCCCTGCACAATCGCCTGATAGGATGTCATGCCCGCAGCAATATCGCAGACTGAAACACCGACGCGCGCTGCAGCTTCTTCTGTGCCACTGATCATGCACAAGCCACTCTCGGCCTGAATCAAAAGATCATAGGCTTTTTGATCTCGATAAGGCCCGTCTTCGCCGTACCCCGAAATCGAGACATAGATGAGGCGCGGATGACGCTTTGTAAGCTCATCAGCGCCAAAGCCAAGGCGCGCTGCAGCACCAGGTGCCAGATTCTGGATAAACACATCAGCTTGCGCGACCATGTTTGTGAGGATCGCATGATCTTCCGGGTTTTTGACGTCAAGCCGGATCGACTCTTTGCCACGATTGAGCCAGACGAAATAGGCGCTTTCGCCTTTGACGAGAGAGTCATAGCCGCGTGCGAAGTCACCTTCGGGGCGTTCGATCTTGATCACTCGTGCGCCTGCCTCAGCAAGTCGACCCGAAGCATAGGGAGCAGCGACTGCCTGTTCCAACGCCACAACTGTAATGCCTTCAAGGTCTTTCATTGATCACGTCCCGTCTGCAGTTGCGAGTTTCCCACACCGAAAGACGGTTTCGGAAATACGCACTTGCTTTTCTGGGTAGAGGAATTTGCTATGGCCTGAGTTAAGCCACCACTTGTCCTGTCATCGTTACGACGCCTGACGATGATATCGTCTGTAATGTGACCGCATCGCCTATTTTCAACGCATCAACAACAAACGGTTCACCGAGAATGAGTGGCGAAACACCCCGATAGGAGAATGTCGCTGGTGCACGACCCAATACAGAGGCCGCAAGGTTCAACATCAGCGTTGCCTGCATCGGACCATGAACGACCAGACCCTCATAGCCTTCAACGTTCCGCGCATAGGGATCATCATAGTGAATGCGATGGCCATTGAAGGTCATTGCAGAATATCGAAATAACATGGTTGAGGTCGGCGCTACGCTCCAGACCTGTCCCTGCGGGCTCACGGCAGGTTGCGCTGCAATCTCGCCCGCCGCCACAGCCTCCCGATAAACCACATCCTGTCGCTCAACGACGATCAGCCTGTCGCCAACAGAATAACGATGATTGATCTTGAAGAAGCAGAGCTTTCCACTCTTGCCCGCCTTGAAGGAAACATCGGCAATTTCGCTATGCTTCTTGACGACGTCACCAACATTGAAAATTCCATGGAACGTTACCTCTCCCCCGGCCCACATGCGGCCCGGTAGGCCGACATCGGGGAGAAACGTTCCGAGCTTGGGATGGCCATCACTGCCAATCTGTTCTGGCGCTACCACATCCGGCGACAAGCACCACTGAAGACCAAGTGGCATCGCGCCACTGGCGAATAGATGAGGTGAAAATGTCGCCTCAAATTCCGCAATCATCCGTTCAGTGATTATATCGCGTCGTTCTATTGTGCGCCCAATGCAATTATTCAACTCTTCCATTGCTTCCCAGCTTCTCCGATCTTATGTCGCATTCCAAAGCTTGCGCTTCACAAGGTCATTAACAACATCAATGGTAATGCGCTCTACGGCCTTGCAGGCCTCTGTTGTCGGTTTGGCCTGGTTGCGCACGAGATATATCGGTCGAGACATGTGCGCATCTTGGATGCGTGACGAGACCAACTCGCCGCGCTGGACACTATCAAATGCTGCAGCGCGCGATAAAATGGTGAAGCCGCTGCCGCGCGTCACAAGTTCCTTGATCTGTGCCAGCGAGTCCATTTCGATAATCACATTGAGCTGTGCGTGAATTTCACGCGCGCACCGTTCAATCCGCTGACGCAAGCCATGGTGTTGCGAAGGCAGAATCATATCAAGGGCAAGAAGATCAACAAGCTTCACCGGGGTGCCCGGTGGTGTTTTGAGCGGCCAGTTATCGGTTGCTGCAAAGAAATGCAAGTCTTCCGTCATCAGCTTTTGAACGTGACAGTTCTTCAGATTATCAACGTCGTAAAGGAATGCGAGGTCAATGGTCTGGTCTTCCAGCCAGGTTTTGATGAAGCCACTCATCGCCTCAATGGCGCGAAGTCTCACCTTGGGCAAATCGACAAGCACAGTTTCAGCAAGCGGCACGGAGAGAACCATCGACACCGAACTCGGCAGGCCAATCGACACGGAACCATGTGGCACGCCGCCCGATTCACGCACGGCAGCGCGACAAATTTCCATGCTTTGGTAGATGTCTCGCGCGTGTTTCAAAAGAATTTGTCCAGCCTCTGTCAGCACAATGCCGCGCGGCGAACGGTCCAGAAGCTGAACCCCCAATTCCTCTTCGATCTTGATCACATGCTGTGACAGCGATGGTTGGGCGACGTGCAGACGCACCGACGCCGCCGAGAGCGAGCCTTCTTCGGCGATAGCGACAAAATATTTGAGCTGTTTGATGTCCATCTACGCGAGCTTTATGTTACCCTTATTTCGGCAGTTTTAACGAGATATGTTAACGCACGTTTGTCACTCTGGTAAATTTCAGACCAAAGCTTTTCTCCTAGATTCACATTTGAAGCACAACTTCCTGTACCCTGTTGAGGTTGCAAAGATGATGATACGCTCTCGGCTTCCTTTAACCTGGCAGTCGAAGGAGCACGATATCAGATTTCCGCATCGTTAAAAGAGGGGCTGAAACAGTGCCAGATTGCTGCGGACCTGAGGCGTAACAAATCAACCATCAGTCGGGAGATCGCCCGCAATTCGGGCTTTCGGGTCCATCGCCCTAGATAGGCGAGCCTTTTGGCAGAGGATCGATTACTATTAGGTTTTTGATCAAATCAGAAAACCGATTCAGGTCGATAAATTTTGCGAACGAGGATGGTAATCCCCTCCCTTTGACACCAAAATAATGGACCAACTTTAGGTGGCCAAGACAGCACTGGAGTGCCCCCTGTGGAGTGGTCCACGTTTTAGGATAATTTTATTCCCCGATATGGAAAACCAAGAGATGACAGTCAGACGGGAAAATGCCGAAGACATAGTTATCAAGCTTCGGCAGGTTGAGGTTTTATAAAGTCAAGGCAAGTTAGTTTTGTCTTACCCCCCTAAAATTGAGCCATACATTGATGCCAATTGGAAGGGCTGGAAAGGACTCTAAAGCGGAATTCGGATGAAGATTGAATGCAGATTTTGCGACAGGCCAAACTGAATTTGACTCCGGTTGATGCGAGTGTAGCAAAACGAGAGACGACCGCAAGCCGCAGCCGTTATTCCATTGGATTTTAAAAATTTTCTCTGGCCCCTAGCCTGAGCAAGTAGCTAAACTCAGGCCCTCTCCCCCCGCCTTGTTCAAAATTGATTCGCAAGAATGTGACCGAGTCGAGCAGGCATAAACTTCTTCCAGTCTGATGCCTATCTGATGTCTAAAATCTCATCATCAGCTAACACCCTCCCCAAGGAGGATCTGAGCATTTCACCTAATGGCTTGAAATAAAATGTTTATTTACTTAATTTATTGGCGCGCCCGGAACGATTCGAACGTCCGACCCTCAGATTCGTAGTCTGATGCTCTATCCAGCTGAGCTACGGGCGCATCCGCGACGACCTCAAGTCGATCATGCGTGAAGGTTCAAATAGCCCTTCGGTCGCCGTCCTGCAACCCATTCTTTTCGTGTTTTGTCATATGGTGCAATTTTTTTATTCAATCATGGGTCGACTTATTTCTTGGAAAGCTTTTTCATTGTGTGAATTGACTTTCGCGTCCCCATCCGTCATTAACTGAGCCAACGTAGGACAATCAGGAATGGGTGATGGTCAACAGGGCATCGGCTAGGGCCGGGTGTCCGGATTGAAACCTGTTTTCGTCAAGGCACTTAGGGTGCGTGACGTGTTTAGACTGGAGAAACGATCGTGAAGCGGACTTATCAACCGAGCAAGCTGGTGCGCAAACGGCGCCATGGTTTTCGTGCCCGTATGGCTACCAAAGGTGGCCAGAAGGTAATTGCCGCTCGGCGCGCGCGCGGTCGCAAGCGCCTGTCGGCCTGATATCGGGCGCTCGGTGGGCGCACAGATGAAACACGTTCGTTCCATTCTCTTGTCGGACCTTTTCGCCCGCCGTGCGGACGGAGCGAAACCCCGGGCCATGCAACGTGCCGATTTTAAGGCAGTGTCAAAAGGTCGGCGCTATTCGTCCGAGATGCTCACGCTGCAGGCGGATGCCCGCTCTGACCAGTCGGGCGAGCCTCGCTTCGGCTTTGTGTTGACCAAGAAGACAGGCAATGCCGTCGAACGAAATAGAATGCGCCGCCGTCTGCGGGCAGCTATCCGCGAGACAAAAGCGCTAGCAGGTTCTGAACCGAATGATTTTGTGATTGTCGGTCGGCGTGCTTTGTTAACGGCGCCTTTTAATAGCATCCTCTCCGAATTGACGCAGGGATTGTCCCGCGTCAGACCACGATCATCGTCTCCCGTTTCCTCTCAGAAAGATCGGCACTGAAGCCATGCAGGACAGCAAAAATCTCATCCTCGCCATAGCGCTTTCGCTGGCTGTGCTTTTGGGCTGGCAATATTATTTTGGCACGCCGATGGTCGATCAACAGATGAAGCTTGCCCAACAGGCTGCCCAGTCTCCCGATGGAACCCCGAATGTTACCGGGCAGGCCGGTGTGGTCGTTCCGGGGCAAGCAACAGCAACTTCTTTTACCTCGCGGGACGAGGCGATTGCCGCAGGCCCACGCATCAAGATTGATACGCCTAAATTGTCGGGCTCGATTGCGCTTACGGGTGGCGATATTGATGATATCTCCCTGAAAACCTACCGCGAGACAGTGAACCCTTCGTCAGCCAATATTGTTCTTCTGTCGCCAAATGGATCCCCGAACGCTTATTTCACGCGATTCTTCTGGCTTGCTGCAGCGGGATCGAAGGCGACATTACCGTCCGTCAATACCGTATGGACTGCGGATCGTATGACTTTGACGCCGGCGGAGCCTGTTACGCTCAGTTGGGATAATGGCGAAGGCTTACTCTTCAAGCGTACCATCTCGGCTGATGACGGCTATATGCTGACGATTTCCGATGTGGTGGAAGCGACGGGAACAGGGGAAACCACATTGGTGCCCTACAGTGTTATCCGCCGGTTCAATAAGCCATATGTGGAGGGAACCTACGTTCTCCATGAAGGCTTTGTCGGCGTATTGGGTGAGCAGGGCTTGCAGGAAGTCACTTATGACAATGTGGACAAAGCAAACCCTGTTGCGGCAGGAACCGGCAAGGGAACAGATTTCAAGGCTGCTATAGGTGGGTTCGCAGGCATTACCGACAAATACTGGGCGGTCGCGCTGATCCCTGATCAGACTACCCCGTTTGATGCAACATTCCAGAGCCTCGACGGTCCTGCCAAGATCTATCAGGCGGATGTGTTGCTCCAGCCTTTGACCGTGAAGGCAGGCGCGCCGATCCAGACTTCGAAAAAGCTTTTTGTTGGAGCCAAGGAAGTTAAAACGGTTGACGGCTATGCGGCATCGTTCGGGATTAAGAATTTCGATTTGTTGATCGATTGGGGCTGGTTCTATTTCTTCACCAAGCCCTTGTTCCACATGATGGAATTCTTCTTCCACTGGACTGGCAATTTCGGTTTTGCGATCCTTATCGTCACGGTTCTTGTCAAAGCGGCCTTTTACCCGCTCGCAAACAAGAGCTATGCTTCTATGGCGAAGATGAAGGCGGTGCAACCGCAAATGACCCTGATCCGTGAACGTTTTGCCGAAGATAAGGTTCAGCAGCAAAAAGAACTGATGGAGTTGTACAAGAAAGAGAAAATCAACCCGATCGCGGGTTGTTGGCCGATGCTCGTCCAGATTCCGGTGTTTTTTGCACTATACAAGGTGCTCTATGTCACCATCGAAATGCGCCATGCGCCCTTCATCGGCTGGGTTCACGATCTAGCGGCGCCTGATCCGACATCATTGTTCAATCTCTTCGGTTTAATCCCTTGGACACCGCCAGCCATGCTGATGATCGGCATCTGGCCGTTGATCATGGGCGTCACCATGTGGGTGCAAATGCAAATGAACCCAGCGCCAGCCGATCCGATCCAGAAAACCATGTTCGCCTGGATGCCAGTGATCTTCACCTTCATGCTTGGTACCTTCCCGGCAGGTCTCGTGATTTACTGGACGTGGAACAATGCTTTGTCGGTTTCCCAGCAATACCTGATCATGAAGCGACATGGCGTTAAGGTTGAGCTTTGGGATAATCTGGGCGCGACTTTTGGCAAGCTTTTTGGCAAAAAGGCCTGAACCATGGCAGCGGGAGATGATGCCCGCTTCCTTGAAGCGGGTCGGTTGATTTTTGCAGGCGAGGCCGATTTCAAATGGGCCGCGGACAAATTCGAGTCGTTACCGCCGATCGGCGATATCGAGATCGCCTTTGCCGGCCGCTCCAATGTCGGAAAATCCAGCCTTGTCAACGCGCTCACGGGCCGGAACGCGCTTGCACGCACGTCGCATACACCGGGCCGTACGCAATTGCTGAATTTCTTCGATATTGGCGGGCATTTCACGCTCGTCGACATGCCCGGCTATGGCTATGCGGCAGTTTCCAAGGCGAAGGTTGAAGCTTGGACCAAGACAATCCGTGCTTATTTGCGGGGGCGCCCGACACTCGCGCGTGTCTTTGTGCTGATCGACGCACGCCACGGTATCAAGCCCATTGATGAAACTTTGTTCGCGCTGCTTGATGAAACGGCTGTCAGTTATGCGCTCGTGCTCACCAAGGCGGACGAGGTTAAACAGGCGGATCTTCCCGCCCGGATCGAGGCGGCTCAGGCCGCGATTGCACGGCGTCCCGCGGCCTATCCGCAGGTATTTCTCACCTCGAGCCATACGGGCCTTGGCATTCCAGAACTACGTGCCTCAGTCGCCCGCTTGCTGGCGGAACGCGACGGAGGGCGATAAACCATGCGCAGCCTTGAAAAACTTCTCGCCATTCTTGCGGCACTGCTCGGCTTCTTTGGCGTCGTGCTCGCCGCAGCCTCTGCCCATCTCGCGCCCGGGACATCGCTTGGCTCGGCAGCACTTATCCTTCTTACACAAGCACCTGCCGTGCTTGCGGTGCTGGCAGCAGTCCGGACAGGTCTGTTCGGTCGATCGTTCGGTTTTCTTGGGGCGCTCGCGATTGTTGTTGGCTCGGTGCTATTTGCGGGGGGCATAACTATGCGGCTCCTGACATCACTAAGCCTGCCCGCAATGCTAGCGCCCATTGGCGGCACCTTGCTGATCGCTGGTTGGCTTCTCTTGTTTTTATCCGGAATTTTTGCGCTTCGCCGCCGTTGACCCCGCGACAGACCGGGGCGATTCAGCTAAACGCTGTTTGAAATCAAATTACCGACACGAGGGAGTCGATCATGGCTGCACCCGATCCGCATGAACAGGCCGAGATTCTGGTTCACGCTTTGCCGCATATGCTGCGCTATGATGATGCCACCGTCGTCGTGAAATATGGCGGGCATGCCATGGGGGACGAGCAGGTTGCCCGCGACTTCGCCAAGGACATGATCCTCCTCGAGCAATCCGGTGTGAACCCGGTTGTCGTCCATGGCGGCGGCCCGCAAATCGGCGCAATGCTCGCGCGGCTGAACATCAAGAGCGAGTTTGCTGCCGGCCTGCGCGTGACCGATAAGGCAACCATGGATGTCGTTGAAATGGTTCTCGCGGGCCTCATCAACAAGCAAATTGTCGGCTTCATCAATAATGAGGGTGGGCGAGCGATTGGCTTGTGCGGGAAAGACGGCAATATGGTCACAGCCCGCAAGGTCACACGGACGGTTGTTGATGATACAACCAAACTCGAAACCGAAATTGATCTCGGTTTTGTCGGCGAACCGGCCTCGGTCGATAGCCGCGTTCTCGAAGCCCTGTTGGGTCGCGAACTGATCCCCGTTCTCGCGCCCGTTTGCAACGGGGTCGATGGCCAGACCTATAATGTGAATGCGGATACCTTTGCAGGAGCGATTGCTGGCGCGCTGAAAGCCAAACGCCTCTTGTTTCTGACGGACGTACCGGGCGTGCTCGACAAGCAAAAAAATCTTATTCCCGAACTCACTGTCGATCAGGTTCGTTTGCTGATTGCGGATGGCACGATCACGGGTGGTATGATCCCGAAGGTCGAGACATGCATTTACGCGCTGGAACAAGGCGTCGAGGGCGTTGTCATTCTTGATGGAAAAGTGCCGCATTCGGTCTTGCTGGAGCTTCTGACCGATCACGGCGCAGGGACGTTGATCACACGTTGAAAGACGAATGGAAAGCGTTAAGCCTTCTGCGCGACAATGAAGCATCCTGTCCTATTCGGGAGTTTCGATAATCGCCCATGAATGATGCATCATCAACCTTGAGTCCAAATTCACCGGCCGATGTGCAAAAAGCCTTCGCCGATGTCACGGTCTGGATTTTTGATCTCGATAACACGCTGTATCCTCCGGAATCCGCCCTTTGGCCGCAGGTCGATGAGCGGATCACGCTGTATCTTGG
>Ga0209033_1000012_pt1 | contig 74171 bp, 69 predicted proteins | sample LauGreFa1BDMLBDN_2_FD_188218 | JGI IMG/M metagenome (GOLD analysis project Ga0209033, IMG submission 188218) | Freshwater lake microbial communities from Lake Michigan, USA - Fa13.BD.MLB.DN (SPAdes) (version 2) | ecosystem: Environmental > Aquatic > Freshwater > Lake | place: Lake Michigan, USA...
CGGCCAAGGAGCTGCGATATCCCGACCGCAAGGCTTTAGCCGATGCGAGTAATTACCAAGGACTGGCCGGCAATAGCCAGGGCGCGGCTGCCAGTGGCCAGGGTCAGGTAGGAAGTAATCAAGGATCAGCTGACAATAGGCAAGGCGCAGGTAATAACGGTCAAGGCCCAGACAACAGAACTGGCCTTGTGGCTGTTGCGCCATCAAGCGGACCCGAGTCGAGGCATGTGGATCTTTGCGAAGTGTCTGACCGCATGGCAAGCGTGGTCGTGCCGGTCAGTCGGCTTAAAAATACCCCGTATGTGCATGTTGCATCGGGCGTGAGTCAGAAAGTCTGCGTGCGTAGCGCGGATGGTCGGGTTGAGCGTATGTCTTTGTCGGCTAATGAAGCGCGATCGATTTTCGGGAAGGCGCCCTTCACCGTGGTGACCGAGCAACCGTCATCGGTCGAGATTTTCTATCTGGGTGCTCGGGTGCGCCACAACGGCGAGTCACGCGTCTTGAAGATCGTCGACCCCGATCCGATGTCTTAGTGTAGGTCGAGCTATGCTGGTGGGCTATACCTATGACCCGATTTACGCCCGCCACGATATGGGTGAGGGCCATCCTGAGTGCCCCGAACGAGTCCTGGCGATTGATGCGCACTTACGATCGGTCGGTCTCCTCGAGCAATTAGCTTGTTTTGATGCTAAGCCAGCAAGCCGTGAAGATGTGCTGCGTGCACACGAGCCAACCTATGTTGATCGGGTCTTTACGCTGGCGCCTCGTGCTGGGCATACGCAGCAGCTTGATGCCGATACAGCGATGAATGAGTCGACACTGTCAGCAGCATTGACGGCGGCTGGCGCTGCGATCGCTGCGGTTGACCATGTCTTGGACGGCAGCTTTATCAGAGCTTTTTGCAATGTTCGCCCACCTGGCCATCATGCCGAATCCAATCGCGCGATGGGCTTTTGTATTTTCAATAGCATTGCGATTGCGGCACGCTATGCTTGCTCCGTGCGGGGTCTTGAACGCGTGGCTATTGTTGATTGGGATGTCCATCACGGCAATGGTACCGAAGAAATTCTTGCCGGGGATGCTCATGTATTCATGGTGCACAGCTTTCAGTCACCCCTTTACCCCTACAGCGGTATGGAAGCGCTTGGTGATAATACTTGTAATATACCTTTGGCTCCTTACTCTGATGGCGCAACGCTACGCCAACGCTGGATCAACGAAGCGATACCTGCGCTCGAAGCTTTCGACCCCGAGCTCATTTTGATCTCTGCAGGATTTGATGCGCATCGCGATGATCCGCTTGCGCAACTTAAGTGGACCGAACAAGACTATGCTTGGGCGACCGAGCAATTGCATCAGTTATCGTTGCGTTCGGCTGCCCAGGGAAGAATCGTTTCTTTATTGGAAGGCGGCTACAACCTAAAAGCGCTTGCTTTATCGGTTGAGGCACATATTCGTGGTCTGATAGCCGATCACCACTAGTTTGATTGTTGGTGATAAGAAACAACACGTTCTACTTCTTCCATCGATCCAAGAATCACCGGAACGCGTTGATGCAAAGCCTCCGGGTTTACATCTAAGATAGGCCCTATGCCCGTACTTGCTGCGCCTCCTGCCTGTTCGATTAACATGGCCATTGGATTGGCCTCATACATAAGCCTCAAGCGTCCTGGTTTGGAAGGATCACGCGCATCACGGGGATACATAAAGATACCTCCTCGGGTCATGATGCGATGAACATCGGCCACCATCGATGCAACCCAGCGCATGTTGAAGTCAGCAGCGCGCGGCCCTGATTTGCCCGCAAGTAGTTCATCGATGTAGCGCTTAACTGGTGCCTCCCAGTGGCGAGCGTTTGAGGCATTGATTGCAAATTCCCGGGTTTGTTTGGGAACCTGCATCTTGTCCTGGGTAAGCCACCAACTGCCTGTTTCACGATCCAGCGTGAAACAGGCCACACCATCGCCCACGGTAAGCACGAGCAGAGTCGATGGCCCATAAACCGCATAGCCGGCTGCGAGTTGCTGGCGACCCGATTGCAAGAAGTGGCTCGTCTTGGGCTCTGCACCAGCTTCGGGCATTTGCAAAACCGAGAAAATCGTTCCAATTGAGACATTCACATCGATGTTGGATGATCCATCAAGCGGATCGAAAAGAAGTAAATACTCACCGCGCGGATAACGATCAGGAATCGGATAGGGCTCATCCATCTCCTCTGAAGCCATTGCCGCTAAATGACCGCCCCAGGCATTGGCCTCAAGCAGAACATCGTTGGCGATCACATCTAATTTCTTTTGCGCTTCGCCTTGAACATTGGTGTTGCCCGCATCACCAAGATGTCCTGCCAGTGCGCCCTTGCCGACCGCATAGCTAATTCGCTTGCAAGCGCGTGCCACCACTTCGAGCAAGAGTCTTAACTCGCCGGTCATAGCCCTTGCGGCAGAAGGAGCAGATACGCTCGATACGCCTGAGGCGTTTGATGAAGCCGATGCGCTTTGCCGCTGCTTTTGAATTAAGTATTGCGTCAGGCTAATTGGGCCTGGGATATCGTGGGTGTGGATTGAGTTCATCGTGTTTTCTCGATCAATGGATGCGTGCAAGGATGGCTTAGCTTAATCCGCTTGCCACCTAGCCCTGGCTTTGCAGCGCACTTTTTATGATCTCCGTGCTGTCGGGCGATAAGGATTTATGTGCTGCAAGACGCTCAAGGCAAGCTTTCGCTAGTCCTTTGGTGGGTTCGATGAGCAAAGGCCATCGATCCATGGCGCGTGCTAAGCGGGCAGCAACCTGGGGGTTGATTGCATCAAGTGCCAAAAATTGTTGTTCGAACCAGGCGTAAGACTGTCCGCTCGGCTCATGAAACTCAGCGAGGTTGGCATGGCAAAAGGTGGTAATCAAGGCGCGAACCTTATTCGGATTTCGCATCGAAAAACAAGCGTGATTACTCAAGCGAATGACGTCATCCAGTACCGCTGGCTCGCCATCAAGGCGCTGTCTTGTGGCTTGCATCACAAGCCAGCGATCCATGGCAAGGGCCTCATCCATAAACTGTTGCTCAAAGGCTTTGAGCGCTTGCTCACGGATGGGCTTTGCCTGACGCATCAGTACCGACATACCGGCAGCCCGATTGGTCATATGCGCATCAGGGCTACACAGCGACTCAGCCACACGAAGTACTTCAGACTGTTGCTGCGGCTGGCTGCCGAATGACCACAGCAAAAGTGCTGCATGGCCAAGGGCGCGCTCGCCAGCCTGCCTTGGGTTTGGCTCATAAGGACGCGCTGCATCGACGCTTCGCAGGTCGTGCACCGTATCGCCAAGCAGTCCGCCAAGCTCATCAGCACAGGTCTTCATTAACAGATTGCGTTGCAGCCTTAGGGCTTGCGGGTCGAATACCGGCACGGCCTGGGCAAGTTCGAGCTCTGGCGGGAAACTGAGCATCAAGGCGGCAAACGCCGGATCGAGTGCCTTATCAAGAAGTACCACCTTGAGGGCTTCGATCACGGGTGTTTCGCTACCTATGCCCAGGATCGCAGCACTCATGAGTCGTTGCATCATCATCCAGCGATTTACGGGGTCACCATCACATCGCGCGAGTTTGGCGACTTGTTCGATGCTTAGGTCGTCATGAAGCAGCACTGGGGCAGAGAAGTTTCTGAGCAGCGAAGGTGTTGCGCCAGCCCTACCAATGAATCGCCTTTCCTGATCCCATTGATCGATTTCCCAAAGCTCAGCCTCTACTTCTGCGTCAAAGCCGATCAGCACTGGAATCGGCAAGGGGTCCGATGGCTGTTGTTGCTTTGGGTTTCGGTGCTGAGGTGATCCTTGTTGAATTCGCAGTATTAAATCTTCTCCATCGCTGCGTTGGCTGCAAGTGAGAACAGGCGTTCCCGCGGTGCTGTACCAGTTGCGAAACGACGCGAGCGATCGCTGATTGGCTTGGGCCATGGCATCCAGAAAATCATCACAGGTGACTGCCTGTCCATCGTAGTTTTGGATATAACGATCAATTCCCTGTCTGAATCCCTGTGGACTCAGCATGGTTTGAAGCATACGTATAACCTCAGCGCCTTTCTCATAAACAGTCATGGTATAAAAATTATCAATGGCGCTATAAGAATCGGGGCGAATAGGATGTGCCATGGGACCTGCATCCTCAGGAAATTGCAGGGCTTTGAGGACTTTTACATGGCCTATGCGCTGAACGGCTCTTGCGCTTCTTGAGGCCACATCGCCCAAATCCGCGCTTGCCTCGGCCGCGATATCAGCAGAGAACTCTTGGTCCCTGAAAACCGTTAATCCTTCTTTGAGCGTGAGTTGAAACCAGTCTCTGCAGGTAATCCGATTGCCGGTCCAATTATGGAAATATTCATGACCTACCACTGACTCTACTGCAGCAAAATCAGCGTCAGTGGCCATCCTGGGGTGTGCAAAAACATATTTTGTATTGAAGATGTTTAAACCCTTGTTTTCCATCGCCCCCATGTTGAAGTCGGCTGTGGCGACAATCATGAAGCGCTCTAAATCAAGCTCAAGCCCAAATCGTTGCTCATCCCAGCGCAGTGCCCGTATTAAGGACGCCATACACCAATCGGTTTTGTCTTCGTTTCCAGGCTCAACCCAAACCTGCAATAAAGCGTCCTTGCCGCTCGCTGTCTTGATGCGAGCCTCTGTTGCAACCAACCTCCCCGCAACAATGGCAAATAAATAGCTGGGTTTGGGGAAAGGGTCCTCCCATAACGTTTCAAGCCTTCCATCATCGAGCGTTGTGGTCGATAAACAGTTGCCATTTGCCAGCAAGACAGGGTAGCGGTTGGGGTCTGCTCGCAAACGGACCCTGTAGCGAGTCATCACATCCGGACGGTCAGCAAAAAAGCTAATCCTGCGAAAGCCTTCTGCTTCGCATTGGGTAAGCAGATTCTCTCCAGATTGATATAGTCCAGATAGCGAACTATTTTCAGACGGTTTAATGCGCACAACCGTCTCAAGGCAAAAGCTCTCGGGAAGATGCTCGATGATCAATTGATGGCTTGTTAATTGATATCGATCTGATTCAAGTGGTTGGTCATCAAGCGATATCGACTTAAGTTCTAAATCTTCTCCATGAAGAACAAGCTTGTTTTGTTCATCGGAACGATGGTCTTTATCCACGACATTGCTGTCCTGTGCAGCAATTGCCTGCTTGCGCGTTAATTGCATGCGGTTACGCACCAGTGTGGACTCAGCGTCCAGATCAAAGCAAAGCTCAACTTGGTGAATCGTCCAGCCAAAAGGGCGATAGTCTTGGCGATAATGAATCGTCATATGATCAAACTCCGGTGATTTGATGCGTATTGTCTCAAGCATCGGTATTGTCTTCTGTATCTGGAGCAACATCCCATGCCATCACATGCCACAAATCACCAAGCTTCGAGCGGCTATCCCTCAAATCACCAAGCTTCAAGCAGCCACGCATCAAATCATCCAGCTGCACGTTCAGGAACCTCGTCAGCCTCGTATCCCAGAGATTTGATCGGCTATGGAAGGAATCCACCGCAAGCCAATTGGCCGGGTAAGGCCAAGATTGCCTTGCAATTCGTGCTCAATTACGAAGAGGGTGGTGAAAATCATGTCTTGCACGGCGATCCGAGCTCAGAGCAATTTCTTTCTGAGATTGTTGGCGCTGCCGCTTATCCCGATCGCCACATGAGCATGGACTCGATCTATGAATATGGATCAAGGGTTGGTGTTTGGAGGATTTTGAAGGAGTTTGAACGCCGCAAGCTGCCTTTGACGGTATTTGCGGTCGCCATGGCTTTGCAACGGCATCCTGAGCTTACACAAGCTTTTGGCGAACTTGGTCATGAAATTGCCAGCCATGGCTGGCGTTGGATCCATTATCAGGCCATGGACGAAGCAAGCGAGCGCGCTCATATGCAAAAAGCACTGGCTATTCACCAGTCGCTAACGGGCGCTTTACCGGTGGGCTGGTATACCGGCCGCGATTCGCCCAACACCAGGCGCCTCGTGGTTGAACAAGGCGGTTTTCTCTACGACAGTGACTACTACGGTGACGATTTGCCTTTTTTCACTGAGGTAGCTTGTGGGGATGGCTCGCTGCGTTCACATCTGATCGTGCCCTACACGCTTGATGCAAACGATATGCGTTTTGCAACACCACAGGGGTTTAACACGGGAGATCACTTCTTTAGCTATCTCAAAGATAGCTTCGATGTGCTTTATGCTGAAGGTGAAGCGTGTCCGCGGATGATGTCCATTGGCATGCATTGTCGTTTGCTTGGCAGGCCAGGTCGCATGAGGGCGCTGCAACGATTCCTTGATTATGTCGAGACGCATGATCGCGTGTGGATTTGTCGCCGTGATGCCATTGCAAGGCATTGGATCGCGCATCATTCGCCTGAATCGCCCCGTTAAGCGCAATACCGCTTATTATTTTAAGGGCGCTGAGACGCTGCTTGATATACTCCTTGGCTTTACCCGTTATACCGAGGTTCATCATGGCAGAACGTTCACGTACACGTCGCAACACCCTAGAGCGTCGCGCATTACCCAAACTGCTCAAGCGACAGTTTTCACGTGCGAGCAAGTCGGTTTTCAAAATGCTAGAGAAGGTCAAGCGAAAGTAATCGGATTGCAAAGTTTTTGTGAAATCAAAAGCACTGCAGCCGCTTCGCGACTTCGTTAAGGAGCTCACGGGGCTCGTTGACAAGACCGACGATGAAGCGATCCTGCTTCAAGGTGTTAAGCCTTTACTGCAGACGCTGATCGCTGACGACGCCTGGCTGCCAGCTTCGTGTGCGCAGGCACACCCGCAGTTTTATCGGCAGTACTTACTTCATTGTGATCCACTTGAGCGTTTTTCGGTGGTGAGCTTCGTATGGGGTATGGGCCAGAAAACGCCGATTCATGACCACACGGTATGGGGTTTGGTCGGCGTTTTGCGCGGCGCTGAACTTTGCCAGTCCTATGAAGCCGACGACATGGGCTTGATGCGACCGCTTGGTGATCCACACCGATTAGAGCGTGGGCAAATTGAGGCGGTCTCGCCGCGCATTGGCGATGTTCACACCGTTGCCAATGCGATGCTTGAAGAGCCATCGATTAGCATTCATGTTTATGGGGCAAATATTGGCGCTGTTGAGCGTCACGTCTTTTTGCCCGCAGAAACAACAACTGGTCACGCAACTAGCCTGAAAAAAACCTTTATTTCAGGCTACAGCTCGAGCTCGATGCCGAATATTTGGGATCGATCAAACTAAGGATTAATCAAAACGAAGGATCGGTCCCATGAATGATCGACGGTCCGCATCAAGTATCGATTACGTTCTTAAGCATCGGCATCGCCTGGTTCGGTCATCCGCTTGGCGATGACTTTATCGATGCGGTGACCGTCAAGATCTACCACCTCGAATCGCCATTGAGCCCAATCAACCTGATCGGCTGCATGAGGTAGTCGACCAAGCAATAGCATTAACATGCCGGCCAGGGTGTGATAGCGACCCTTATCTTCTTCGGGCACCTCAAGCAGCCCAAGCAAATCTTTAAGTTCAGGAATAGGGATCAAGCCATCGAGGAGCCAGGAGCCGTCCTCGCGCTGAATTGACCAGGCATCGTCAGCGTGGCGTGGCTTGAATTCACCCGCAATCGCTTCAAAAACATCTTGCTCGGTGACAATTCCTTGAGGCTGTCCGTACTCGTCCATGACCACGACCATCGATGTCGAACTTGCCCTGAAGTTTTCAAGTAATTCCATCCCAGTTAATGTTTCTGGAACAAAGACGGCAGGTTGCATGGCGCGTTGAATATCGGCCGCTTCTTTGCGCAAAAATTGATTGAGCAAATGCTTTGCAGAAACAATACCCACAATCTCGCGGCTATCGCCACGTAACACTGGGAAACGCGAATGATCGGAAGCTGCGATGACCGCAAGATTATCCTCGGTGGGTACCTCGGCATCGAGCGCTACCAATTCGGATCGAGGCACCATCAGCGAAGTAATCTGTCTATCATCGAGTCGAAACACGTTTCGAACCATTTGGTGCTCTTGGGCCTCAATCACACCAGCATCGGAACCTTCCTCAAGCAAGGCTTCAATTTCTTCTTCCGTCACCGATGGTTGTTCTTGGATACGCCTGGGGAAAACTGCAAGAACCAGTTCGGTGGTGCTCGTTAGTAAGCTCACAAAGGGACGCACGATCAGTGCTAATAATTGCATCGGAGCGGCTACGATACGGGCGATGGTCTCTGGATTGCCCTGCGCGAGGCGCTTGGGAACCAATTCACCAAAGACGATTGATAAAAAGGTGATAATGACCACAACCAAGCCAGTTGCAATCCACTGTGAGGGCTCATTGGCCATGCCGAGCTGGCGAAAACCTTCAGCGAGCGGCCTTGCAAGCGTTGCTTCACCAACGATCCCCGAAAGTACGCCCACCGAGGTAATACCAATTTGAATCGTTGAAAGGAATCTTGTCGGTTCGCTGTTGAGTGCGAGTGCAGCTGCAGCTGCGGTGTCCCCCTCATCAACTAATTTTTGTAATCGTGCCTTGCGGGAGGACACGAGTGCCATTTCTGACATGGCAAAAAGTCCGTTTAAAAGAATCAAAAAAGCGACGGCAAAGATTTCCATCACGAGGAGCCGGAAGTTACGGAACTTCCAAGGTTACCGGCATTACGGCGACTCGTCCATTTCGTCCTTCGTTTATTGCAATAATTTAGCCATCAGCATGTTGTGATAATCCGTATCACCAAGACGCAACTCAAAAGCCGTTAGCCTTCTAAAGAAATGGCCAACACTTAGCTCATCGGTAACGCCCATGCCGCCGTGTAACTGCACGGCTTCTTGAGAAATACTGCGCGCAGCAATACCGATCAGCAGCCGCGAGGCAGCAAGGGCATGCTCGCAGGACGACAAATTAGCTTCGATAGGCTTATCGGACGCTAATCGTTCGCAAGCGTCTGCTGCACGAATCAGCATCGAATACGATTGTTCGCTGTGAACAAACATATCGACTGCACGGTGTTGTAGTGCTTGAAACCTTCCAATAGCTTGACCGAATTGCTTGCGGGTTTGCAGGTATTGCTTGGTTTGCTCAACCAGAGCTCGCATGCAACCTTGCGCATCGGCACACCAAGCCATCAAACGGATCGCCTGACTTTGGCGAATCGCCTCGTACCCATCGGCGCTTAATAAAGCGCTGGCCGGTACCCAGCAATCGCGCAGATCTAAATCGGCGTACCAACGTGAATCCATGCCAGGATAGCTTTTGAGCTGTACACCTGGGACTTCAGAGCCAAAGAGGAAAACAGCGATGGTTGCATCATCTGCATGCCCTAACTTCGCGGTAAGCAGCCATTGATCAGCAAGTCCGCCCGCACATACCAGCACCTTGGTACCGTTGATGACATAACCGTCGCCCGCCTGATGGGCTCTTGTTTGTACCGACATCATTTGGCCTTGCATATGCGCTTCATCGTGCGCAGGAACAATCATGCGAGCGCCACTTGCGATTGCGCCAAGGGCTTCGCTGATCCGCCTTTGTTTGGCTATGAATGATGGATCAGTTGAGACTTTGGAGCTTTTTAAATATTGCAACAGCTGCACTGACTCGATGGCAACCTCATGCCAGGGTTCTAGCAAAAGCCCAGGGGCAAGGGCTTGTGCAACAAGCATGGCATCAAAAGCATTGCCGCCGATGCCTCCGTCTTCCTCTGGCACCATCAAGCCGAGAAGTCCAAGTTCGGCAAGTGTTTGCCATCGCCAACGCGGCGATCCTGGATCGGCTAGTTGTTTGCGTCGGGCATCAAAGCCGTAGTCTCGCTCTAAAAATCGTTGCACACTGTCGACAAGCATTTGCTGCTCAGCGGTGATCTGAAAATTCATCGTTTCGGTCCTCGCGCTTAGAGTCCCAACACCATCTGGGAGATGATGTTGCGCTGGATTTCATTGGATCCACCGTAAATCGTGGTCTTTCTCATATTCAAATAAGCAGCCCCCAAAGGAATGGCCCAGGGCGCGACAGGTGCTTGTGCTTGCCAGCCTGCATTGATCCAATCGCGTTGAAAAGGGATCGCGGCCGAACCCACGGCAAGCATCATTAACTCGGTGAGCGATTGCTGAATCTCACTGCCTTTGATCTTTAGAATCGACACCTCTGGCCCCGGACTGCGTTTTTCGGCTTCAGCAGCGAGCACGCGCAGGTTGGTAATCTCAAGTGCCATGAGCTCGGCTTCAAGGCGGGCGAGCTTGGCAGAAAATAAAGGATCGGACAGCAAAGGCTTTCCATGACGTGTTTCACGCGAGGCAATCCGCTTTAGTCGTGCCAATTCACGCTTTGAAATCCCCACGCCTGCAATATTGGTTCGTTCGTGACCGAGAAGGTATTTGGCGTAAGTCCAGCCCCGATTTTCCTCGCCAATGAGGTTTGATCTTGGAACGCGAACGTTATCAAAAAAAACTTCATTGACCTCATGGGCACCATCCATCAGGATGATCGGCCGCACGGTGATCCCGGGCGACTTCATGTCAATGAGCAAGAAGCTGATGCCCTGTTGAGGCTTGTTGGCCTGTGGGTCTGTTCGCACCAGGCAAAACATCCAGTCGGCATAGTGGCCAAGCGTCGTCCAGGTTTTCTGTCCGTTGACCAGGTAATAATCACCATCGCGTACGGCGCTGGTTTTGAGCGACGCAAGATCAGAGCCGGCACCAGGCTCGGAATAACCCTGACACCACCATTCATCGGCGCTTAGAATTTTTGGCAGGTAGCGAGCCTGCTGCTCGGCTGAGCCAAAAGCCATAATCACCGGCCCCACCATCTTGAGTCCGAAGGACAGTAGGCGGGGTCCACCAGCGGCTGCGTGTTCTTCCTCAAAAATATATTGGCGGATCGGGTCCCAGCCTGTTCCACCGAATTGGCTGGGCCAACTAACGCCGGCCCAGCCCTTGCCATGAAGCAGCTTTTGCCAGTCGATATAGTCGTCGCGTGCAATCGCAACACCGTTGTTGACTTTCCATCGAATCGATTCAGGTAAGTGGCTCGCGACGAATTCGCGTACTTCGTCGCGAAAGCGCTCGTGTTCAGGACTGAATTGAAGATCCATCGATTCCCCCGGTATTGAAGCTTTTTGTGAGATGCTGAATTATCGCGCCGATTCGACCTGATATCGGTCAACCGCATGAGGATGCTTGTCGTTATATGCATTGAAGCTCTAGGAGGGCCCCAACATGCTAAGCAAACGGACTGTCGTATCAGTTGCTCTCGGTTTCGCGCTTTTGAGCGCAGGCTTGCACGCTGCTCATGCGGGGGCGCGCTATCACCAAGACGTCTTGCTCTCGTACAACGCCGGCCATCGGGTCAAATTTCATCAGGTGCATCCAGGCTCCATCCGCAGCCATGGTTTTCATGGGCATCATCGCTATTACAGTCATCGCCCGGGATATGGCATGGCGGCTGTAGGGCTCGGCATCTTGGGGGGCGGCATCCTAGGGGCGGCCATCGCCCACGCAGGCACCCCGGTGGTTGTTAATCCTGCGCCCGTGGTTTATAGCCATCCGCTTGTCATTGCTTCGAGCGTCCCTCAACAAACCCTTGTCGTCGATCAGGTCCAAACGATGGCTCCTGCTTACGGAAGCGTCTATAGCGCCTTGCCAGCGGGCTGTAGCCTGGAACAAGTTCAAGCGCAGAATTATTATCGCTGCGGCTCGTACTGGTACTTGCCGCAGCTTGGACCCCAAGGGGTTCAATACATGTTCGTGACTCCGCCGCGTTAGTGCAACGCAGCAGCCCAGGCTATAGCCATACTTCAATCAGTGAGGGACCTCTGGAGGCGATGCCGCGGCTAAGTGCTGATTGAAATCCTGCTGCGTCGCTTACACGCTCTGCGCTCACGCCGTGTCCGCGAGCAATTGCAACCCAGTCGAGATCGGGTCGATCAAGGCTTAGCATATCGGTTGCTCGCTGCCCTGGGGAGCCAGCGCCTACGGCGTTGAACTCACCACGCAAGATCGCATAGCTGCGGTTTGCAAAAATCACCACCGTAATGGCCAATTGTTCGCGGGCCATGGTCCAAAGCGATTGCTCGGTATACATGGCTGAGCCATCACCCTCCATACATATCACCGACCGGTCGGGGCATGCGAGAGCCGCGCCAATGGCATTAGGCATGCCAAAACCGATCGAGCCTCCCATCGAATTGAGCCAGCAATGGGGTAGGGCTCCTCGGGTGGTCGCGGAGAACTGCCTCCCTGTGGTGACCGACTCGTCGATGACGATGCCTTGCTCAGGGATGCAAGCGCTAAGCACCTGAGCAATGCTGTCGGGGTTGAGCGGCCCGGAAACCTTACCCAAGGCGTCACGCTCGGCGACTTGGGCAGGCCTTGCATGGCTAGCGTCGCAGGCCTGGACCAGATCTTCAAGCGCGGCAACGATGTCGTCATCGACGTTCGCGAGTTCGAGAACATGGGCCTGAGGGTCGAGCAAAACACTCGGTTTGTCGGGATAGCCAAAAAACGCAACCGGCGTTTTAGAACCGATTAAAATAACCTGACGATAGGGAGCGAGCACTTTAATCGCCTGTTCCACCACATAGGGAACACGCGGTAGGTCCACCCTGCCAGCGCCGCGCTCGAGTCTTGCGTTGTTGAATTCGGCCATTAACTTGCAGCCGGTTTTGCCAGCAATTTTCCCGGCAAGATGGAGGGCGGGTTCGCGAACGCCGATGCCGCCTAGTAAAACAAGGCAATCGGGCTGCCGAAGCATTTGCGCGGCCTTTTCGATCTTGTCGGCGGCAACTCGGCTTCGAGCCTGTGCGGCTCCCGATTTGGCGGGGCGGCCGCCCTCGGACCAGGCGGTATCGGCTGGAAGAATAAGCGTTGCAATTTGACCTGCTTTGGCGCAAGCCGCGCGAATGGCTTCAGCACCATCGGCGCCAACGTCGGCTGCGCTTCGACTTGTGTGCACCCAATGTGAGACTGGGCGAGCAATGCCTTCGATGTCAGCCGTGAGTGGTGCATCGTGAGCGATATGGGGCAGTGCATGCTCGCCCACGACGTTGACGATGCCGGAACGGGCCTTGCGCGCGTTGTGCAAGTTGGCAAGACCGTTTCCGAGTCCGGGGCCCAGGTGAAGTAGGGTCGCAGCGGGCTTACCCTTTAAGCGGTAATAACCGTCCGCCGCGCCGGTCACCACACCTTCAAACAAACCGAGTACACACCGAAGACCACTTATTCGATCGAGTGCCGATACAAAATGCATCTCGGAGGTACCTGGGTTGGTGAAACAAAGCTCAACACCGTTGTCGATGAGGCTATGAGTGAGTGCATCGGCTCCGATCATTTTTTCATTCTCCAAAAATAGGCTGGCATTGCCTCAGGTCTTTCGAAAAACCCGCCATAAGACCGGGCCGATCATCAAGGCAAGTGCGATAGCGAGCAAGCTTGCAGAGAGCGGTCGTGTCACAAAGGTGCTCCACTGACCTTGGGATATTGTGAGGGCCTGGCGCATCGATTGCTCAAGCATCGGTCCGAGAATGAGGCCAACGACGAGTGGTGCGACCGGGAAATCGAAACGACGCATCCCATAACCGAGTAAACCAAAGACATAAAGCAGGCCGACATCAAAGAGTGAGTTGCTGGCGCCATAAACCCCAACCGTTGAAATCACCAAGATGCCCGGATAGAGCCACGCAGAAGGAATATGTAAAAGTCGGACCCAAAGGCCAACCAAGGGCAAATTAAGCAAAAGTAGGATCACATTACCGATGAAGAGACTGGCAATTAGGGTCCATACAAGCGATCCCTGCTGCGTAAAAAGCATGGGACCCGGCTGAATGCCGTAGCTCTCAAACGCTGAAAGGATGACCGCTGCGGTCGCCGAAGTCGGGATGCCAAGGGTGAGCAGTGGCATGAGCACGCCTGCGGCCGATGCGTTGTTGGCAGCTTCAGGACCGGCCACCCCCTCGATCGCACCGTGACCAAATTCCTCAGGATGGCTGCTGAGTTTTTTCTCTGCATAGTAAGAAAGCAGTGTGGGGAGTTCGGCTCCTCCAGCTGGTAGCGCACCAATCGGAAAGCCCAGGCCTGCACCTCTTAGCCAGGCTTTCCAGCTGCGGCGCCAGTCGCTTTTTGAAAGCATCAGGCCGCCTTCCATGCGCATGATTTCCCCGCCTGCACTGCGTCCCTGCCAGGCCAGGTACATCGCTTCACCGACGGCAAACAAGCCAACTGCGGCGATCGTCACTTCAATACCATCGAGTAATTCAGCGGTACCGAAGGTGAAGCGCGGTTGGCCGGTTTGCAAATCGATGCCAACCAAACCGAAAAGCAGTCCAAGCGATAAGGCGATTAGCCCGCGTAGCGCCGAGCGACCAAGCACGGCAGATACAGCGACCAGCGCAAGCACCATCAACGCTGCGTATTCGGCTGGACCGAAGGCAAGCGCAGCTTCAACAACGAGCGGCGCGAAAAACGTTAAGGCGAGGGTGCCGATTGTGCCTGCGACAAAGCTTCCAATGGCTGCCGTTGCAAGGGCGGGCCCACCTCGCCCCTTGCGCGCCATCTTGTTGCCTTCGAGCGCTGTAACCAAGGTTGCCGATTCACCGGGTGTGTTGAGCAAAATCGAGGTGGTTGAACCACCATACATCGCACCGTAATAAATGCCAGCAAATAGAACAAACATGGCGGCCGCTGGAACCTTGAAGGTTAAAGGCAGCAGCAAGGCGATCGTGAGAGCCGGGCCGATGCCAGGCATAACGCCAACCACGGTACCTAATAGACAGCCAATAAACCCATATAGCAAGATGGTGGGTTGAATCGCTGCATGAAAGCCTTGCATCAAGGCATCAAAACTTGCCATCAGCTAAAAGCCTTTCACCAGGGGGCCGAGCTGGACACCAAGACCAAGCGCGAAGATCGTCCAGACGACGGTTGTAAAAATCGCACCGATCAAAAAATCGATTATTGTTCGTTTTGAATCAAAAGCCTTAGCAATACCGACAAAGGCGAATGCACCTGCAGCGCCAAGGCCAGTTATTGGAATAAGAACCATAAGCGCAGCAAGGCCGATACCGTACCACTGCAAGCGCTTATTGGCTCCGGGATTGGGAGTCTCCTCAGGGTCGTCGATCATATCGACTTGACCGGTCTGCCAATCTGCAAGCAGATAAGCGATGGCAAGCAGGCTCAATAAGGCAACGGTCACCCCGGGTACTAAATGCGGGCCAACTTCGGCATAGGCCGGCGGTGCAGGAATGATGCTGACCTGCCAGCCTGCCAAAAGGCCCAGGGCCAACAGGATCAGCCCCGCAACGCGGGTTGGCTTTAGCCGAGTCATGTCAACTTGATGGGTGATACCGGTCCGACAATGAACATGCCGGTCCCCAATTTAAGATGCCAAGCCCAAATCTTTAAGTACGACTTCGGTGGCGGCGATATCGGTGGCCAGTTCTTTTGCGAACGCGTCGCCTGCAAGAAACACATCGGTCCACTTACGTTGTTGCAGGATCTCCTTCCAAGCTGGCGAGGCGTGCATTTTTGTAAGTAATTGCAATAAGGCATCACGCTGATTGGCGTTGATACCGGGGGCGCCAAAAACACCTCGCCAATTAGCCGCTGTGACATCCATCCCCTGTTCGCGAAGCGTCGGTACATCAACACCGGGGATACGCGTGGTGCCAGAGACTGCAAGTGGCCTCATACGCCCCGCTTTGATTTGCTCGGCAAACTCCGAGTAGCCGCTAATGCCTGCGGTAACCTGTCCGCCAAGAATGGCTGCATTGGCCGGACCGCCGCCTGCAAAAGCCACGTAGGCTGCCTCGCGCGGGTTTTTACCAACGGCTTTGAGCATCATGCCAAGCAAGATATGGTCGGTGCCACCAGCACTGCCGCCTGCAACACTGACTGCTTTAGGGTTGGTTTTGATCGCCTGCTCAAAATCCTTGAAGCTCTTGATCGCTGAATTTGCAGGCACAACGAGTACACCAGCCTCCTCAGTAAGTCGCGCAAGCGGGGTGACATCTTTGATCGTGACTGGGCTTTTGTTGGTTATGCCGCCACCAACCATCACCGAGCCGCCGACCATGAGTGCATTAGCCATACCTTTGCGCTGATTTACAAAGCGCGGCAAACCCACCATGCCCGCAGCACCGCCCACGTTCTCAAACTGGAAGCTACCCACAAGGCCTGCATCGCGGGCGGCCTTCTCGATCGAGCGCGCCGTACCATCCCAGCCGCCGCCTGGTGCAGCGGGTACAAACATCAAGATGCTGTCAAACAGAGGTGCTGCCTCAGCAAGCAGGGGCAATCCTGCAGCAGTCGTGAGCGCCAGCGAGCTGCTCGCCTTCATCCATTGACGACGGCTCATGAGGTTTGGCACACCTTTTTTGGAATAGAAAAGATCCATGGGTTCCTCCACTTTTTATATGAGTCTGACTATTTTTAAGAGCCTGAAGATTACACTTCCTTTGGGCTTTTGCCCGCCTTCTTTTTAAAAAGACTTTGGATTTCATCGATGAACCCGCCAATTCACGTCGCAGGCTTACATAAGCCATTTATCGTGTACCACCCGACAAGTACCCCGATCGCACTGGTTCTTGATTCCCCCCATTCAAGCACGCATATACCGCAAGACATGCATGCGGCCCTAGCCGACAACGAGCTGCGCGATGGCGAAGATCTCTTGGTCGATGAGTTGTGGAAAGAGGCACCTGCGTATGGAGCGCACTTTCTTGTGGCAGGGTTTTCAAGAGTTTATATCGATCCGAACCGCCATCTAGCAGATATTGATACCGCCATGCTCGATGGTTGCTGGCCGCATGCATTGCAGCCCAGCGGCAAAGCGGCGATCGGCAAGGCGCTTGTATGGCGCACGCTCGACGATGGAAGGTTGATTTATGACCGACTGCTCAGTGTCGAAGAGCTTGCTCAGCGCATCAACCTATACGCGGCGCCCTACCAGGCTCAGCTTGCAGCCTTGATTGATGATTTACACCGCGACCATGGATATTGTTATCACATCAATTGCCATTCGATGAATGCGGTCAGCGGCAAGATGGGGCAGGGAGGGGCAGGCATTGCGCGCGCCGATGTCGTACTTGGTGACCGCGATGGGACCACGTGCGAAGCTGGATTCACCGATTTTGTCGCAGCACACTTTCGTGAACTTGGGCTTGATGTCAAGATCAACGATCCGTTTAAAGGCGTCGAGCTGGTGCGTGCCTTTTCGGATCCATCGAGAGGCCGTCATAGTTTGCAGATCGAATTAAATAAACGTCTTTACCTGCAAGCTGATGGCCGCAGTCCTTCAGCAAATTTCCCCAAGCTTCAGCAGGCCTTAAACGCACTGACGATAAAACTTGCGGACTATATTAAAAAAAGTTAACCGTAAACCCTGTAAAGCGAATACCAGATTAACCGAAGAGCCTGCCCAATGCAGACCTTTCCGACTCAAAGATCTCAATCACATAATCGACCATGACAAGCCCAACCCAAGCAAGCAATCATTCTCAACCCCTAGCAGCGAATCACCTTCAATCGCAGGTGCCTGTTGAGCTTCATGCGCCAGACATAAGCGCTTACCGACGCATGAGTTCGATATCGCGGTCTCCTGATTTGGACTATGTATGGCGTTTTGAATCGGGTAAGCCCGGGCCACATGTGTTGATCCAGGCACTTACCCATGGCAACGAGTTATGTGGTGCTATAACGCTCGATTTTTTGTTGCGCCAGGAGGTTAGGCCTTTACACGGCGTCTTGTCACTGGTCTTTGCGAATGTTGAGGCATACAAGCGTTGGGATCCTGCCAATCCCCATGGGAATCGTTTTTGCGATGAAGACTATAACCGCGTGTGGGGCGATGAGGCTTTAAATGGATCGCGTGATTCGATCGAATTGAGGCGCGCGCGCGAGTTGGTCAACTACATCGACTCAGCCGATTATCTGCTTGATCTCCACTCAATGAGTGCGCCTTGCGAAGCGCTGATGGTGTGCGGGGTGCGTGAGCGGGGTGGCCTTAAATCGGTTGCCTTATCGCAGGCGATTGGTCTTCCGCGCTGGCTCATGATGGACACTGGTCATCCGGCAGGGCTTCGGATGATCGAGCGCGGGCGATTTGGTGATCCCGCGTCGAAAGCCGTCGCCGCTTTACTTGAAGCTGGCCAGCACTGGGAGCAACAAAGTGAGGTGGTAGCGCGTGATGCGAGCTTGCGATTTTTGCTTCACACCGGTATGGTCGATAAGGATTGGGCTTTATCGCATTGCAGCTTGCCGCTACCCGCTCAGCAGGTTATCCAGGTGACCGAAGCGGTAACCGCAAAAACCAAATCCTTTCAATGGCTTGGCGATTATCAGGGGCTAGAGGTGGTTGAGCACGCTGGCACAGCGCTTGCCCAAGACGGCGAACATACGGTGCGCACCCCTTACGACCGTTGTGTGTTGGTCATGCCCACGCGTGCGCGATTTAATGTGGGTAATACCATGCTTCGCTTTGGGCGTATCGAAGCTTAGGGCTTTGGGCTTGAGCGGTAGGGGAATGAGGCAATCGCACCATAAGTCAAGGTGCTCTGGGCAGCTGCTTGGTTGGCCTCGTGGGCGGCTTCGGCAGGACTGCTGCCGCGAAGCCTTGCTGCAAGAAAATTGCCGTTAAAGCAATCGCCTGCACCGGTTGCATCAACGGCGTTAACGGGATGACCGGGGATCGCTTGCAGGCGCCGCGCTGCGTTGCCTGGCCGTTCGGTCAGTACAGCGCCTTTTGGTCCACATCTTAGAACGACTTCGCGAATGCTAAATTGATCAAGCCAATGTAAAGCGTCTTCAATACTTATATCGGGCCGCTTGGCTAGTGCGCCCACATCGTCCAAACTGGGCAGTAATACATCGATAAAGGGGGCTAGTTCGACAAGCGCTTGATATGCATGTTCTGGACTCCATAGTTTGGAGCGAAAATTAAGATCGTATGCTCGTTGACAGCCTGGTAGAGCGCTTGTAAAGGCCTCTTGAACGAGTGCTCTACAACTTGGACTGATCGCCTGACTAATCCCAGAAGCGTAAAGCCATCGACTTGCAGGCGCATGAAGCCAGCGGCTCGCTTGCATTTGGCTGGCTGCCGAGCCTTTGCGTCGGTAGCTGAATCGATGGCCCTCATGATCGTGATGAATAAAATAAATGCCGGTTGGTGCACAAGCGCTGCGCTCAACGGCCTGACAATCCACCGCTTCTCTTGTCATCAAAGAAAAGATCGCGTTTCCGAATTCGTCGTCTCCCAGTGCACTTAAAAAGCCGGTTGTAGCCCCGGCTCTTTGCGCAGCGATCAGCATGTTAAGGGTATCGCCGCCAAAGCCTTCAAGCCAGTGCCCGGGGCTGTCGGGTAGCTGGCTCAACTCAAACATCGCCTCGCCAATGGCGACGATGTCAAGCATGGTTTTCTCGCTTTGACTGTTCGGCTTGCGCTTGTTCAAAAGCTAGCAAAAGTTCGGATGCAGGTTGTGCACCGGATAAGCCATATCGCTTGTTAATGATAAAAAATGGCACACCCCCGATACCACGCTCTGACCAGGCTAAGCTCTCATCGCGGGCCTGTTCGATATATTCACTTGACTGTGACAAGGTCACCAAGTCATCAGTCAAGCCAGTTTGCCTGCCGATGTCGGCCAGCACCTCGGGCTTACCAATATCTTGATGATCGCTAAAGTACGCCTGAAATAATGCCTCAACCAAGTTGTCTTGAAGCCTTGGGTCGTCCTTGGCTACGGCAATCAGTGCATGTGCTCGGCTGGTGTTTGGCTGTTGCTTGATACCTGAGAAATCGGGATGAAGCCCGACTTGAGCTGCTGCAGCGCTAACGCGTTGATAAATGCTCGAGGGATCAGAACGACCGAATTTCCATAATAAATAATCACTGCGAGCCATGCCGTCGGCTGGCAATTGCGGGTTGAGCTGAAAGGCCTGCCAGTGAATCGTGGCTTGTGCGCCCGAATCCTGCCAGCTAGCCAGGGCAGATTCCAAATTACGTTTGCCAATCCAGCACCATGGGCAGACCACATCGGAGACGACAATAATTTCGATCGCTTGTTTCATGGTCAAGAACTCCGTGGGATGATTGCATTGGGTTTAATCCTAACCGATACATTGAAAGGCTAAGCGATCACGCGGTCGAACATGCTTAAGTTGAGTCTTACCTTGCTTGTCTCAAGCGTCTTGGGGCTGGTCTTGCTGATTGGCGGCTATCTTGTGCTTGCATGGCCGGGCACCGACGATCAACTGCAGCTCCCAGGACTGAAAGCGCCGGTACTTATTCAGCACGACGATGCAGGCGTGGTTCATCTGCAAGCTGCGTATCGCCGCGATGCCTGGTTTGCGTTGGGTGCATTGCATGCGCGGGAAAGGCTCTGGCAACTAGAAATTAATCGCCGTATTGCGCAAGGAAGACTGTCGGAGCTTTTTGGGCCATCGACACTCCCCACCGATCGTTTCTTGCGCAGTTTGGATTTGCAGAATCTGGCACGAAAGCAGCTCCGAGGAGCGAGCCCAGCGCTCAATGAGCAACTACAAGCCTATGCCGATGGCGTCAATGCATGGGTTGGGCAAATGAAGTTTTATCCGCCCGAGTTTTTGCTTTTGAAGGCTTGGAGCGATGCGCCTTACTTTGAAGCCTATCGCCCCGAAGACGCGCAGGCGTGGTCGCTGGTTATGGCATTGGACCTCGGCGGCAATCATGGTCAGGAAATTGCGCGATTTGAGTTGGCGCGTCATCTCTCGATCGCGCAACTCAATGCCTTGATGCCGCCCGTCCTAACCGACTTATCAGCTTTTTACCGTGACCTGGCTGTCTACCGCCCGCTTGGTAAACAGAAGGGCCCTCATATACAGGCCGCTGCACAAACTGGCTTTGAAACAGTGGAAGGCATAGGTTCTAATAATTGGATTGTTGATGGTACGCGCACTGCCAGTGGCAAGCCATTGCTAGCCAATGATCCACACCTCGGTTTGAGTGCGCCTTCGATATGGCATGTCGCGCATTTGCGTGCACCGGGCCTTGACGTTGTCGGTGCGGTGCTTGTCGGGATACCCGCGGTTGTTTTAGGGCGCAACAGCCATGTGGCGTGGGGTTTTACCAATACCGGACCCGACGTTCAAGATTTGATGCTTGAGCAACTACATCCCGAAGATCCAAGCCGCTATCGGATCGCTATGCTTGGTAAAGACCAAGCGACCTATACCAGCTTTGAGACAAGAACCGAGGAAATAAGGGTTCGCGGCGACAAGGCCGAAACGAGGGTGTTTCGTCGCAGCCGACATGGGCCAGTGATATCGGATGTCAATGAAGCTTTGCAAGCTCAAGTCGATGCAAGCCGCTATGCGCTAGCCCTGCGATGGACGGCACTTGCTGAAGATAATCTAAGCCTAGAGGCCTCCGTCGCAATGGCTCAGGCAAGCAACATTGAGCAGTTGCGCGATGCCTTACGTCTTTATCAAGCACCAGCCCAAAATGTTGTCATGGCTGATTTGCAGGGCGATATTGCCTATCAGGTTGCCGGGCTTGTGCCTAAGCGCAAGGAAGATAAGCTTGCTGGTGTTGCACCGGTTCCAGGCTGGGATCCCAGATTTGCTTGGGATGGATTTTTGAGCTTTGATCAATTGCCTCACAAGAACCGTAGGGACATTCTTGCCGAGGGTGCGGTTTTTGCCACTGCTAACGAAAAGCCCGATCACGCTGCTTTTTTGGGTCATGATTTCGCGCGACGCGATCGTAAGGATCGCATCACTGAATTGCTCCTAAAAGAAGACCGTCATACGATTGAGAGCATGCGATCTATCCAAGCTGACCGTTATTCAAAGTCGCTTGATACTTTAATCAAAAAAATGGGCAAGCCACAAAGTAAGCACCCGCTGCATGCAAAAGCATGGCCTTTGCTTGAAGGATTTGCAGGTGATATGGATCGATCATCGGTGGGGCCAAGCCTGGCGATTGCCTGGGTCGATGCATTGACGAGGCGCATACTGTCTGATGACTTGGGCGCGGGTCTTTGGTCGAGACACTATGGTCGGCGTGACTTTCGAACGGCCATTGAGCACATCGTATCAACGAAGGATGAGTCATGGTGCGATGATCGGACGACTCAAGTTATAGAAAGTTGCTCGATGATGTTGGCGCTTGCCTGGGACGACGCCTTAGACCAGCTAGCAAAACGCTATGGTGATAATCCGCTTACCTGGACATGGGGGAGACTGCATCCTGCAGTTAGCAGCCATCGACCTTTTTCAAATATGCCTGGCTTAAGTTCACTGTTTGAGCTGCGTGTACCCAGCGATGGTGAAACCTACACCATTAATGTGGGCCGGCTTTCATTGTCGAACCGCGATGAACCTTACCGAAATCAACATGCCGCAAGTTTGCGTTTTATTTTCGACTTATCAAGCACTGAGGCTTCGCGCTATGTGCTTCAAACAGGACAGTCAGGCTGGTTTTTTATGCCCAGCTACCGAAACATGAACAACGAATGGGCCGACGTCCGCGATCGGCCCTTGCGTATGAACCCCAAGGCGAAAGATCTGCGTGCTCAAGAACAATGGATCCCGCTGAGTGCTCGGTGATGATCTATAATATATAGAAACTATAATTTATAGTAAACCATTTGCTGAGTGCTGGCAATCAGTGCACCCTGTCTGGACCATAAATAGGCTTGCTGATCGAAAAACCCGCGATTAAAGCGGTTGGTGTCAGCAAGGCCTAGCAAATAGTCCTGCCCAATAGCATCGATGTCCTGCTGACTGCCGTGAAAATAGATGCTCATGCTGATAGTGCCTGCTGGCACCCAAATCGGCCGTCGGACAAAAATCCTTGGAAAGAAGATGTCGCACAACGAGGCAAGCCCCGGGAAGTCGAGCTGGCGCAAGGGTTCATCGCGAAACCACAATAAGCTTTTGCTGTCTTGGACTTCAGGTAGGCCAAATCGTTGGATGGCGCTATCAAGCGATGCCTGATCCTGCGCCTTGCCACGAATTTGCATATCGCCATTCACATAGCGCATATCAAAACTATTGACCCAATCAGGCGCCTGCGGCCTGTAGAACCGTTCAAGCGTTTCAGGCTGAGGTACTTTTGGCATAAGCAACTCTTGCAAGCTCCAGGTTTCGCGGCGTCGTGCAGTGATCAGCATGCCTGTCATGACCACCACAGATGCTTCGCCCTGGAATTGCACCATATCAATGGCCCAATGCTGGGTACTCCGATTGCTGCGCTTGATGCTGCTGTGGATTTCAAAGGCACCGTCAGCGACCGGTGCGGCATAGTGCAGCGTCAGTGACATCGGGTCACCGATGCGACGCTCATCAAGCATGACGGCTTGGAGCATCTGTGCCGCGGTTACCCCACCGTAGGGACCAACCATATTCCGATAAAACGGATGTGTGCTGCCTTGCCACTGGCCAGGCTGTCCGCCAGGCACTAATACCAAAGCCTGATCGAGGGGATGGACGCTTTCGGATGCTCGTAACATGAAAAAATAGACCTTTAAATCAACAACAACGAAGACGACGGCATGAATTTACAACTTTCGGGGCGAAACGCACTTGTCACAGGCGCATCGGCTGGGATTGGACGCGCAATCGCCAGGGTTCTCGCCCAAGAGGGCGTCAGGCTTGCGATCAGTGGGCGCCGTTTGCCTGAGCTCGAATCGCTCGCAGCGGAGATTGAATCAAATGGGGGCCTAAAACCAGCCATTATTGTTCAGGAGTTTATGGCAGAAGATGCTGCGCAAAACATTGCCCAAAAAAGTCTAGCAGCTTTGGGTTCAGTTTCGATCTTAGTGAATAACGCGGGTGGTTCGAGGCCTTTCACGCTTGATTCAAGTGAATCGCAATGGGAAGAGGCGATGACCTTAAATTTCACCCGTCATCGCCAGCTAACTGCTTTTTTGTTACCGCAAATGATGGACGCCTCATGGGGTCGTATCATCAACATCACGGGGAAATCCGAGCCTGAAGGGATCAACGGTGCATTCAGTGCAAAAGCGGCAGTGCATGCCTGGGCCAAAGGATTATCGAGAGACATTGGCAAACATGGCATTACCGTGAATTGCATCCCACCTGGGAGAATTCTTAGCGATCAGATTTTGCGAAATTACAGTCCAGAGTTTCGCCAGTGGCAGTCGGAGCACGAAATCCCGGTGGGTCGCTATGGCGAACCTGAGGAGCTCGCTCATTTGGTTGCGTTTTTGGCCTCACCAAAAGCCTCGTATATTACGGGGGCCGTCATCCCTGTTGATGGCGGTCTTAGAAAGTATCAGTTTTAGTACAGCGTGAGAGAGCAAAGTGGGCGCTAAGTCAGTGTGAGCTAAAGCAGTGTGAGCTGAGCATAAGCTGTCATTAAGAACGCTATAAAGGAAGATCGTGAAAGAAAATAATCAATTGAAGGGGCAAGAGAACTTCCTGCCCGTGAGTGAAGCGCGCCGTCATTGGGCCAAGACGGCCGCTGGCGGACTTGCTGTGCTGAGCAGTGCTGGCTTGAGCCGTGGTATTGCTTCAACCGCCTTAGGTCTTGCTGCCATGGCTGGATCACCGAGTATTCACGCGCAAACTTGGCCAAGTAAATCAATCCGTCTGGTTGTACCCTTTGCGCCGGGCGGTACCTCTGAGATTGTTGCACGAGCAGTCGCTGCTGAGCTCACTAAAATCTTAGGGCAATCGGTTTATGTTGAAAACAAACCGGGCGGCGCAGGCACGATCGCCATGTCAGAAGTGGTTCGAGCCGCACCCGACGGACACACCTTGATTCTCGGCCACGTCGGCACACTGGCGGTTAATCCCTACGCCATGTCTAAGCAGAGCTATGACGTGAATCGAGACTTTCAGCCAGTGGCATTGTTGGCTCGCGTCCCCAATTTGTTTGTGGTTCACCCCTCGGTACCTGTTAAAAACTTAAAGGAGTTCGTCGAACTAGCCAAGAAGAAGCCCGGTGCTTTGAACTATGGATCGGCAGGCAACGGCAGTGCAGGGCATTTGGCTTTCGAGTACTTGCAACTTGTGACCGGCACTGACTTAACTCACATCCCCTACCGTGGGACAGGCCCTCAACTGGTTGATTTGCTTGCAGGTCGTACCGAAGCTTCCTCTGCAGGTGCGCCCGCCCTACTGCCCCATTTGCGCGAAGGTAAGCTCAAAGCGATTGCAGTGGGTATGCCTCAGCGTATCGCTGCCTTGCCCGATGTGCCCACCGTGGCCGAGCAGGGCTATCCAGGCTTTGAGACCTCACAGTGGTACGGCATCATTGCCCCTGCAGCCGTGCCGAAAGACATTGTGCAACGGCTCTCGCAAGCAATCGGCGAAGCGATGAAAGCAAGCTCCATTACAGAACGTTTTGCGAAAGATAATGCTGTTGCAGGAGGCGGTACCCCCGAAGATTTTGCGCGGTTTATCAAAGCTGAGCAGGATCGTTGGTCGGCTGTTGTGAAAAAGTCCGGCTTAAAACTTGATTAAGTATGCTCGACGTACTTGTCATTGGTGGTGGTAACGCTGCCTTATGCGCGGCCTTGGTTGCGGCAGAGGCTGGCGCCAAGGTTATGTTGCTCGAGTCGTCTGCGCGTGAGGAGCGCGGCGGTAACTCGATCCATACGCGCAATATTCGTTGCATGCATGACGAACCTCAAGACGTTCTCACCGATGCCTATCCAGAAGATGAGTACTTCGAGGATTTACTGAGAGTTACTAAAGGTATTACGAACGAGGCATTGGCGCGCATGGTGATTCGGCAGTCTTCCAACTGCCGAAGCTGGATGCGGCAACACGGGGTTCGCTTTCAACCTTCACTCGGAGGTACCTTGCATTTGTCGCGAACCAATGCATTTTTCTTGGGTGGTGGCAAAGCCTTAGTCAATGCTTATTACCGAAGTGCGGAACGTCTTGGTATTCAGATTCGATATCAATCGCCCGTGGTAGGTTTGGAATGCAAGGGTAATCGCATTGTTGCGGCGCTAATCGGTGAGCCTAGCGCTGCTGACCGTGATGATGTACGTGCCGATTGGCCTGTCCGTGAGCGAATCGAGGCTAAGTCGATCGTGATTGCGAGCGGCGGCTTTGAATCTAATATTCCTTGGCTGACAGAAGCCTGGGGCGAGGCAGCAGCTAATTTTCGTATCCGTGGTTGTCGCTTCAATCGTGGTCGAGTCTTGCGCCAACTCATCGACGCAGGCGCGCAAGCGATTGGCGATCCGACGCAATGCCACGCGGTGGCCATCGATGCAAGAGCGCCGCTCTACGACGGCGGCATTGTTACAAGGGTTGACTGCGTTTCACTTGGTATTGTGGTGAATACAGCGGGCGAACGCTTTTACGATGAAGGTGAGGATTTTTGGCCCAAACGTTATGCTATTTGGGGCAGACTCGTAGCCAAGCAAGCGGGCCAACTGGCCTGGTCGGTGATTGATTCCCAGGCGCATGGGCGTTTTATGCCACCTGTTTTTCCCGGCGAAGAAGCTCAGAGCCTCCCCGAGTTGGCAAGGAAAATGAATGTGCCGGTTGAGCCATTCATGAAGACGATCGAAACATATAACGATGCCGTGGTCCCCGGGCATTTTGACCATGCCGTGCTTGATGATTGCCACACAAAAGGCCTCACGCCTTCGAAAACCCATTGGGCACTTCGACTAGAAAAACCACCCTACCGTGCTTATCCCTTAAGACCTGGCATAACCTTTACCTATCTGGGCGTGAAGGTCGATGAAGACGCCAAGGTACTAGGTTTTGATAATGTCTATGCCGCTGGTGAAATTATGGCTGGTAATGTACTTGGCCAAGGTTATGTTGCCGGTATCGGTATGACGATCGGTACGATTTTTGGGCGCATAGCCGGCGCGCAAGCCGCTAGCCACGCAAGCCGTGACCACGCACCAAGCTGAGGTAATCAAGGTGACCCAAGCATCTAGTTTTCGTAGCATTATGTTGAGCCCTGCTCAAGCCGAAGGGGCAAGAGTCATGGGCATATGCAATTCCTGTAGGTATTGCGAAGGCTTCTGTGCGGTCTTTCCCGCGATGGAACGAAGACTCGACTTTAAGTCGACTGATATGGATTACCTCGCGAATTTATGCCACAACTGCGGTGCTTGCTATCACGCCTGTCAATACGCACCGCCTCATGAATTTGCACTCAACGTCCCGCAAGCGATGGCGAAAATTCGCAAAGAGAGTTACGCGTATTATGCTTGGCCCTCGGCTCTAGGGCGTTTGTATCAGCGACAGGGATTTGCGCTTTCGCTTGCGTTGGTCCTTGCCTTTGCGGTCACGATGTTTGTGGCCAACGCGCTCATTGGCTCAACGGCGGTTCAGGGGCAGCTATCGTTTTATGCCGTCATGCCACACGAGACTATGGTGCTCTTATTTGGATCGGTCTTTTTGTTCGCCATACTGGCGATGACGATCGGAGCGATTCGTTTTTGGCGCGAGCAAGCGGTGCCGACTCAGGCTGGGGCCGGCAAAGAGAGCCTTGCAGCAATCGCAAGCCTTCGTTATCTGGATGGAGGCGGCGATGGCTGTGTAGAGCAAAGCGATGCACCAAGCCTTGCGCGCCGGCATCTACACCATGCGACCTTCTACGGATTCATGCTGTGTTTTGCATCGACCTCGGTGGCAACCTTGTATCACTACGGTTTTGGCTGGAAAGCACCCTATGATTTTTTGAGTCTTCCAGTGATCCTTGGGACCTTAGGTGGTTTATTGATGTGCTTGGGTACGGCAGGCTTGCTTATGCTGCGTTTCAGACGTGACCCTCGCCTTGGGGATCCCGAACAGTTTCCGATGGATGTTGGTTTTATTTGCCTGTTGTTTTTAGTAGCGTTCACCGGCCTTGCACTCTTGGTCCTACGCGACACCTCGGCCATGCGAGCAAGCCTCATCATTCATCTGGCCACGGTCATGGCATTTTTTCTGCTGATGCCTTATTCGAAGTTTGTTCATGGGCTTTATCGTGGACTTGCCATCCTCAAGCACCAGCGCGAGCAAAAATCTCCTAATCCTCTCGGACTTGCAGAAGGTTAACAATGACTATTAGTCAATCACGCCGCCACCTCTTGGGTGCACTTCCCTTACTCAAGCATGGTGCACACGCTCCCTTCGCCGCGGGCAGCGTTCTGGCGGGCTTTTCAGGTGCGCAGGCGCAGTCTTCCTGGCCAACCAAGCCGGTTCGCCTTGTTATACCTTTTCCTGCAGGTGGTGCAACGGATATTATCGGTAGAACACTTGCAGCTCGCCTGTCGACCTCACTGGGCCAGCAGGTCGTTATTGAAAATAAGCCTGGTGCAGGGGGTGTCATTGGAGCAGACTCGGTAGCAAAGTCCGCACCCGATGGCTACAGCATTGTGCTGGCAACAGGCTCAACCCATTCGGTCGGTCCGGCGCTCAATCCGAAGCTTCCCTATCAGGCAGACAAAGACTTTTTACCGATTGTCCATGTCGCCACCGCGCCAAGTGTGATGGTAACCGGGGCGTCTTTTCCGGTGAGCAGCATAAAAGAGATGGTTGACTTACTTAAACGTAGTCCTGGTAAGTTCAACTTTGGCTCGAGTGGCATTGGCACTTATCCGCATTTGTCTGCCGAAATGTTCAAATGGCGCGCTGGCGGTCTTTTTGTGGTTCATATTCCCTACCGAGGCACGGGTTTGGTGATTACTGATTTGGTCGCTGGTCAAATTGCCTTTTTGATGGATTCGGTTGTCTCTGCACAAACCCATATTCGTGATGGCAAGGTCAAGCCTCTGGCTGTAACCGGGACCAAGCGTAGCCAAAGCCTTCCCCAAGTGCCGACATTTGCTGAAGTGGGTATTGAAGGCATGAATATTTCCAACTGGTTTGGGATTTTGGGGCCAGCTGCCATGCCTGCTGACGTGGCTGCCAGGATTAACCGAGAGGTGAACGCCGCGCTTAAAGCACCCGATGTGATTGAACGACTGACTCGCGCTGGGGCCGAACCGGTAGGCGGCACCCCAGAAGCCTTTAAGTCCATTATTCGTAGTGAATATGAAAACTGGAAGGCTTTGATTGCTAGAGCGGGTATTAAACCAGACTCGGGTGCTTAGCACAGCGTTGTCCCCGTAAGCGACGGGTCTCATTAGCTTAGGATGATTTAAAAATTATAAATGTGAATACGATAAAGCTTAACGAGGCCTTGCAAGCGATTGCAGCCTGTGAAAGTCCCTGGTCACGCGATAACAGTCCACCGTGGGGCATACATGATGCCGATCCGGCGCCCTACAACCGACTTTATGGTCCGGTTTATCCGCGTGGTGCTGTCAGCGCGATCGTCTTTCAGCGAGGCGAGTGCTTGGCACAAATCGGTGATGTTCATCGCGCCGATCTCACGTTTAGTGTTGCTAAAACCTATCTTGCACTGCTTGCGGGTGTTGCACATGACCAGGGCTTATTAACCGATGTGCGAGAGCCTGTTTATCGGCGCTGCCCCGGTATTGGTTTTGACGAAGGTCGTTTGCAGCGAATCACCTGGGAGCATTTATTGCAGCAGACCAGCGAGTGGGAAGGTACTTGCTTGGGTATTCCCGAGCAGGTAGACCGCTATCGCTGGCTGAGCTATCAGCCCGGCGCCCCTGAAGGGAAAAAAGGCGATCCACGTCCGTTGGGCGAACCAGGATCTTATTTTGAATATAACGATGTAAGAATTAATCAACTTTCGCTTGCCTTGCTTCATTTATTTAAAGAGCCGCTCCCTGAGGTTTTTGAGAAGGCGATTCGTAAACCATGCGCTTGCGGCGATTTATTTCGCTGGGAGGGCTATGAGCAGGGACTAAGCCTGGTCGACGGTAAAACGATGATGTCGGTACCTGGCGGCAGCCATTGGGGTGGCGGTGTGTCCATCTCGGCGATGGATCAAGCGCGTATTGGACTCATGCTGATGCGTCATGGCCGATCGGACAATGGCCAGCAAGTGATTTCTCAGCGGTGGATTGAGGCTATGCAAGAGCCCTGCGAGGTCGCACCGTTTTATGGCTACTTAGTTTGGCTCAATCAACAGGGGAGCCTTTTTAAGAGTGCCCCTAAGAGCTCTTGGTTTGCGCTTGGTGCTGGTTCCTCGGTGACCTGGGTCGACCAGACTTTGGAGCTTGTGGTGATCATGCGCTGGATTGATGCAGCCAAAACCAATGACTGTATCGATATGATTATGAGTGCACTTGTTGGATAAACTCAGCGATTCGTTCGCTGATCCTCAAGGATGGACTTAGGTGAGGGCTGTGACCGCCTTCTTCGAGCCTTAAACAAATCGCCTGTGCTATATGGTTTTCGATCGTGTCAAGCTGAGACATGGTTCCGTAGGCATCATCGCGGGCCTGGATAGCGAGCACAGGGGATTCGATGCTAAGCAGTCGTTCACGGATGTCCCAGCTCGAAAAGGCCTGACTCAGCCATACCGTCGACCAATTGCGTAAGAGTTGCTCGCTTTCAGTATGGTATTTGCCAAGCGACCCGATGAGGTTGGCGCGGCGCTCTTCGTCCAACAAGCAGGCAATCGCCTCGCGACAAATCGCTTCAACCATCACGTGGGCCGCAATGGCGATAAGCGCTCGCGGTCGAAGCGCACTTGCAGCGAGCAAGGCAATGCTTGCTCCATCGCTGTGCCCAACAAAGATGTAATCCTTGATCGACTGTGCCATCAAGAAAGCTGGCAATAAGAAATCAGCTTCTTCATGCATAAATTGAGTCGACCAAGGACTCGGTCGAGGACTTGATTCGCCGTAGCCGATTCGTTCATAAGCTATAACTTTTAGCTTCGTCGCTTGATGCAAGGCTGCAGGTAGTTGACGCCATTGCCTGATGCTACCCAAACCTTCGTGCAACAAGACGATGCAGGGCTCATCTTGTACCGCTTCTCTAGTCCAAGACGCCCATCGTAAGCTCACCAAATTTTGACAAGCCCCAAGTGCTGCGGACAATATGAGTTTTTGATGGCCTTTTTCATCGGGCTCAACAGCAGCAGTGATCAGAGGGGATGCCATGAGTCAAGCATACATGAGTGGATTCGGTAACGAATTTGCCACCGAAGCCATCGCTGGGGCATTGCCCCAGGGGCGCAATTCACCCCAACGTCCTGCCTTCGGCCTATACCCGGAGCAGATCTCGGGGAGCGCCTTTACCGCGCCTCGGGATCGGAACTTGCGAAGCTGGATGTATCGCATACTGCCATCGGTGCGTCATGGTGCTTATCAACCCTGGCAGCATCCATCCGATTTAAGCGCTATAGCGCATCAGCCTGTGTCGCCGCAACAAGAGCGTTGGAATCCGCCGCCCATGCCTCAGCATGATTGCCACTGGCTACGCTCGCTAAAGAGAATGGTCCTAAATGGCTCGGCCGCTGCTCGACAGGGTGCAAGCATTTATGTGTACGCCGCAAACGCCTCGATGGATGAGTGCTTTTTTCAATCAGCTGATGGTGAATGGTTGATCATCCCGCAAGAAGGTGGTTTGGTCGTTATGACCGAGTTTGGCAAGCTTAATATCGATCCAGGATTTATTGCAGTCATTCCCCGAGGTATCCGATTTCAGGTCAATCTTGCTTCATCGACAGCCAGGGGGTATGCCTGCGAGAATTGGGGAGCTCCTTTTCGTTTGCCGGATCTAGGCCCGATTGGTTCAAATGGCTTGGCCAATCCGCGTGACTTTGAGTATCCCGTGGCTTCTTATGTCGATAAGCCAGGAAGCTATCAGTTAGTGAGCAAATTACTCGATGCTTATTGGGTTTGTGAGTTGCCAACACACCCGATGAATGTTGTGGCCTGGCACGGCAACTATGCGCCGTACCGGTATCACCTCAAGCGATTTAATACGATCAATACGGTGAGTTTCGATCACCCCGATCCTTCGATCTTCACAGTGCTGACGTCGCCAACCGATAACCCTGGCACGGCTAACCTGGACTTTGTGATCTTCCCTGAGCGATGGATGGTGGCCGAGGATAGCTTTCGGCCACCCTGGTTTCATCGCAATGTGATGAGCGAGTTTATGGGTTTAATCGAGGGCACATACGACGCCAAGGGGGATGGTTTTTCCCCTGGGTGTTCAAGTCTTCATAATTGTATGAGTGCGCATGGTCCCGATGCGCACTCAGTAGAAATAGCTAGCGCTGCTGTGCTCGAGCCGCACAAACAAACGGGAACGCTCGCCTTTATGCTCGAGAGTTCACTCGTTTTCCAGCCCACCGACTTTGCCCTGCACGGGGGCTTGCGTCAGAGCGACTACCTGGCTTGCTGGCAAAGCCTGCAAAACCGCTTCCACGGCTCGGCTGCGACCTAGTTTCAGCAGATTCAAGGCGGCGTGGCTTGGCAACGGAACTGCGATCCTGCCAGCCCTCGCTACGCGGCTTAGCAACGGAACTGCGATCCTGCCAGCCCTCGCTGCGCGGCTTGGCAACGGAACTGCGATCCTGCCAGCCTTCGCTGCGCGGCTTGGCAACGGAACTGCGATCCTGCCAGCCCTCGCTGCGCGGCTTGGCAACAGAACTGCGATCCTGCCAGCCTTCGCTGCGCGGCTTGGCTATGGCTGGGCGTTCGGTCCTTGGGAATTCGCGATCGCTTTGACCAAAGCTCTGTGGCCGGGATCTGCTCGGTGGCCTTGTGCTGGGCTTACCAGCATTGCGCACCAATGGCCTAACTTTCGGCTCAAGTCCTGGAATTACGCTATTTTCGAGGCGACGCTCAATCACCCGCTCGATCGCCCGCAGTTTGCGCATATCGCTGACTTCAACCATTGTGACTGCAACACCGCTTCGCCCGGCGCGCGCCGTACGACCAATTCGGTGAACATAGTCTTCGGGCTTCATCGGTAGGCCCAGATTAATCACATGCGAAATACTTGGCACGTCTAGACCGCGCGCAGCGACATCAGTCGCAACTAACCATTGAACCCGCTTTTCCCTAAAGGCATTAAGCCTTCGCGTCCGAACCGATTGAGGCAAAGCACCGTGCAAGTAGGTGACCGATAGCCCTTGGGCCGTTAGCTTTTCCCCGAGTTGTTCGCACTCAACCTGCGTTCTGGCAAAGATGACTGCCTGATCGACACTGCTATCGGAAAGATAATGTTCAAGCAATTTGATTCGATGCGATTCGTGATCGGCAAGGTGAATCAACTCACGAATATCTGGTTTGGCCTGATTCAAAGCGGTGATCGCTATTCTTATCGGATCCTTGGTGAGCTTTTCAGCCAGTTGCATAATGCGAGGCGCGAATGTCGCTGAAAACATCAAGGTCTGTTCACGCTGGGCACTTGCTAAGGCGATCGCTTGTAAGTCCTCGGCGAATCCCAAATCAAGCATGCGATCGGCCTCGTCAACCACCACATGCACCACCTGATCCAGTCGGATTTTTCTTGTTCGATATAAATCGAGTAATCGTCCTGGTGTTGCTACCACGAGGTCCGCACCCCGAAGCGCTTGTAGTTGTTTGCCATAGGGCAGGCCGCCAACAACCGTGGCTACACGAACGCCCCGACTGCCTTTGAGTAAATCGATTGCATCGTCCGCTACCTGTTGCGCGAGCTCGCGGGTGGGGCTGAGCACCAAGATGCTCGGTCCGCTCGGTAAGCGCATCGCTGAGTTACGTGAACTCAATAGGCGCTGCAAGAGTGGGATAAGAAAAGCGGCGGTTTTTCCGGAACCGGTTTGGCTGCTAACCAATAAATCCTTACCCGCAAGCGCTTGGGGAATGACTTGCTCTTGAACGGGTGTGGGAGAATGAAAACCAAGGGCGTCTATTGCCGCTTGGAGACTGGCTTGCAACTGGAATGCAGCAAAGCCCGAGGAAGCCGGGATAGGTAAAGTTGACACTGAGGTCCTTTGTCTTTAATTGTAGAACGTGACGCGAGCCAGCGCCAGCCGTGGCGAAGGGCTACAAAGTCAGCGGTCGTGTCTTTAGGGCATCGACCAGCGGACAACCGGCAAGCGAGCTTGCTACAAATGGGACCAAGGGCGATGAGGAGGCGGGAGTATGACACAAATGTGGATGTTTCAAACACCTGAGCTGCGAGCTTGTGAGGTATTGAGCCGGTTACCGGCGCGATTTCGTTGTTTACAGCACAACGATTGGGCCAACGCCAATAAGGCAGGGCAGCCTGCTGACAGCTTTTTGGAGGGGCCATGCTTCGATGATCAGGGCCATCTTTATGTAACTGATATACCTTTTGGAAGAGTGTTTCGGATTGACCAGTCATTTATTCAAGCGCGCTTTAAGGGGGAGGCCAGTGTCGAGGACGGTGACGACGCTTGGCAGTTGATTGCGCAATACGACGGCTGGCCAAACGGTATGGCCATGCACCGCGATGGCAGTCTTTGGATCACCGATTATCGACAGGGTTTGCTCAAGCTTTCAGGCGAGCAGCTCAAGAGGCATGCGATGAGGACCGATTCATCGCTCACGGTAGCCGATCCACCGCTCACTGGAGCTGATCCAACGCTCGCAGGGGCTGATCCATCGCTTATTAAGCCGGAGCCCATCCTGTTACATCGTTTGAGTGAGTCATTTCGTGGGCTCAATGATCTTTGTTTCGACCGGCAAGGCATTTGTTACTTTACGGATCAAGGCCAAAGTGGCTTGCACGACCCGAGCGGGCGCGTGTATCGGCGATTTCCTGATGGACGACTTGAGTGCATCTTGCAACAAGTGCCAAGTCCGAATGGGATTGCTGTCGATGATGGACAACCCGCACTTTATGTCGCCGTAACAAGAGCGAATCAGCTTTGGCGTTCGCCACTGCTTGAGCACGCTGCTTTGTCAAAGGTGGGTGTGTTTCAGAGCTTTTTCGGCAGCAGTGGCCCCGATGGATTAGCGCTCGATCAAGAACATGGCATCGTCGTGGCGCATGCAAGTCTTGGTGCCGCCTTTCATCTGAATCGAAAGGGCGCAATTACCCATGTGTATCAAGCACCTGGGGAATCGGCCTCAGTAACTAATGCCGCATTTCGTCCTGGGGGAAGTCATGATTTAGTGCTCACAGAATCGCTCAGTGGCAGTGTGCTGATGGTGAACGCAGCGAGGGCTGGCATGCCGCTGTGGTGGGAGAGCTGATTGCAAAATACAAGTTATTCGCGCAGCGCGTTAAGACCAGGGTCGAGTGCTTCTCGCTGATCAAACACAAAACATGTGCCCCGATAATGGCGCTCTCCAACCTCTTCGAAATACTTGAGAATGCCGCCATCGAGTTGATAGCAATGCGTCATACCGATCGCTTGCATAAACAGGCCAGCTTTCTCGCAGCGAATCCCACCGGTACAAAAGCTAACAACTGTTTTTCCTTCGAACGCCTGACGGTGCGCTTCGATAGCCTCGGGGAACTCGCTAAATTGCTTTAAATTATAAGATACTGCATCGTTAAAACTTCCATAACTTACTTCGAAAGCATTGCGCGTATCGAGCATAACAACCGGACGGCCCTCATCGTCGTGGCCTTGGTCCAGCCAGCGCGCAAGCGTTTGCGCACTCACCCACGGGGCGCGCCCTTCAGAAGGCGCAATCATCGGCTGATTCATGCGAATGATTTCGTTTTTTAAGCGAATTCGCAGACGTGAAAAAGGCTGATGTTCCGACCAGCTGTACTTCACTTCAAGGCCAGCGAAACGCTGATCGGCTTGCAAGCCGTTGAGCCAGCTTTCAATCGCAAAGGCGGGTGCAGCGAGAAACACATTAATGCCTTCAGGCGCAATCAGGATGGTTCCCTTCATGCCGAGGGCGAGGCATTGTTCAAGCCATTGCTCGCGAAGTTGTTCGCGATCATGGATTGCGACAAAACGATAGGCAGCAATGTTCAGTATCGCTGATTCAGCTTCAGCTGCTGCCAGGCGCTGTTCTGGGTGTTGAAGTCGATTCGACATAGGTTTTGAATGAGGGCTGTCGTGTGCAAACAGTCGTTAAGTGTGGGTCCTAAACCACGCTGCCAATTGGGTGGGTGACTGGTGCATGATCCAGTGGCCACAATCGTCCCAAAGCGACAGGGATTGCATGTCTTGGTTCTTGTGTTGCATATGTTGATTCCACCAGGCATGCAACTTCATGTGATCCATGGTTGGGTCTTGGAGGCCCCATACGGCGTGGACAGCTACCTTAGCTTGCTCGAGTACCTCGCGCAAGCTTGCCTGGTGTGAAGCTTCCCGACTGCGCCAGCGGGTTTGCCGACAGCTCTCTGCGTGGATTGCAAGGGCCAGCGGATTAATGTCATCGTCACGATGCAGCATGAGTGCCTTGAGATTGTGTCGATAGGCCTCAAGCAATTGCTCCGGGCTTCTTGCGCGCTGCCAAAGAAGCATATCGATCGATTTTTCAGGACGCATGCCCATGCCTGCACTACCAATCAATCGAAGGCTTTCAACCGCAGCGCCTTGCGCGACCATTTGCCCTGCGACAAGACCACCAAAGGAAAAGCCGCCCAAGGTAAAGCCGCGGGTACTGAGCCCGAGATGATCGATGGCAAGGATTAAGGCATCCGCCATAAAGCTTGTTTCGGGTGGCGTCAGCATATCGCCGGAAGCCCCAAAGCCAGGCAGGTCCGGAACCCATAAACTGTAATGTTCTGCGAGCTCTGGAATCAGACTGATCCAATGCATCCAGCTGCCGTGGCCACCGTGTAAGAGCACACAGTCAGGGCCCTTGCCAAAGTGCATCCAGTGAATCGGGCAATCGGCAGCACCTAAGCCTGGCGTGTGAATCGACTCGCCCTGAGATCGAAGCTTTTGAATGATTTCGAGACCTTCATCAAGGCCCAATAGTGTCGCTGGCATCATGATGCCGCCGATTGTGGCACATTGGATTCATGGCTCCAATGCCTGCTGAATTTTTCAACCGATGGGTAATGCTTATGACAACTGAATCAATGGCTTTAAGTCAGGACGCGATTGACATCCTCGAGGGCGTTACAACAGCAACCATCACGACACTGCTACTTAAAAAAGGACTGCGCAACGTCTGGATGCGCGGCACAAGGCCCTTGCGCACAGGTCAGGGCAGACGGGTTGGTCGGGCCTTTACGTTGCGCTTCGTGCCAGCTCGTGAGGATTTGGCGACACCCGAGTCTTGGTCCTCGCCCATATCCACCCGCGCAGCGATTGAGGCTATGCCGGCGGGTTGTATCGCAGTGGCCGACGCCATGGGAGTCATCGATGCGGGTATCTTCGGCGATATTTTGTGTGCACGTATGCAAAAGCGAGGCGTGGCAGGCTTGGTCAGCGATGGCGTCGTGCGCGATCAAGCGGGCGTGCTTTCAACCGGTTTGCCGGTTTGGTGTCAGGGTGCGGCGGCGCCTCCTTCAGTGGCTGGACTCACTTTCGTTGGTTGGCAGCAGGCGATTGGCTGTGGTGGCGTCGCTGTTTTTCCAAACGATGTGGTGCTTGTCGATGATGATGGCGCGGTCTTGATTCCCCAGGCCATGCTTGATTCGGTCTTAAGCGAGGCTCCCGAACAAGAAAGGCTAGAAGCCTGGATCATGGAGGAGGTCAATCGCGGGGCCTCATTACCGGGACTTTATCCACCCAATGCCGAACAAAAAGCGCGCTACGAGGCGCAACGCGTGGCAAAATAAGATCTGGGTAGGAGGGCTCGAGCCCGAGTCGGTATTGGATTGGCCTTTTTCAAAGAGCGAATAGCATGGAAGCGAATCAAACCTCGATGGTTCAAGCGATGCAGTCGGTTGCGCAGGCCGCACCGGTCCGGAAAGTAGAATCCACTGAGTTACGTCCCGATTCACCGGCTTCGGGTCAATCCTCAAGCACGCCAGCGCTTCGTGTTGAGCCAGCGGTTAGGGTTGATTTATCAAGCCAGGCTAAAGCCATTGCTGCCGACACATCGGGACAAACCACGCCTACTCAAAGCATCGAACAACAAGTCACAGTGCGTAAAGCTGAATTCACCGAGCGTGCTTTGGTCCGTGCTGCCGAAGCAGATAAATCGTCAAACCAAGCCCAAGAGGCCATGACGGTTCAGCGTATGCAAGAACTCGCTCAGAAAGAAAAAGTCCAGGCTCTTGTTAAGGCCGATGCGCCTCAGCCCAAAAAAGAAGTGCCGGTGCAGCAGGATAATCTTTACATTTAAGGTCCTTATGCAGCGGAGCCTGAGGATGCTTCGTCAATCCGGCCTAATCCCGGCCTACGCTGTCAGTATTTTATTGGGGTTCAACCCGGTCTTCACGCAGGCGAAACCACACGAGCACGGTGTTGCCCAACTCGAAATAAGCTTAAGCGGCAACGACTTGCAATTACGTTTTGTATCGGCACTCGATTCCTTCTTAGGTTGGGAGCGCGCGCCGCGCAACGACCAAGAAAAAGTGCTTTATCGGCAATTGCGTCAAGATTTAGCACAATTTACGAGTTTGTTAACGCTGCCTGCTCAAGCTGCTTGTAGCCTTCAGCAGGCCGAAGTGAGCGATCCGCATCAGCTTGAAAACAAAGCGCCTCAAGCGATGAACAAAGCGCCTCAAGCGATGGCCAAGCAGGAATCCGAACATCAGGACGTGGTGGTTGAATGGTCGATTCGTTGCGAACAGCCTTCTCAACTCAAGCGCGCGAATTTCCAAGGATTTGATCGTTATAAACGCCTAAGGCGTATCGACGTACAGTACAACCTGCCTTCTGGCATGGGAAAGGCTCGTCTAACGAGCAGGCAGCGTGATCTGCAACTGCCTTAGCGAAAGGTATTTGAGCAAGCAAGGAGATAATGATGGGAAGCAAGATCCAATTCAAACGGCCCGATGGGTCATCCTGCGCGGGTTATTTGTCGGCTCAACAAGCGGGCAGACCTGGTGTGGTTGTTATTCAGGAATGGTGGGGACTTAATGATCAGATTTGTGGCATAGCCGATCGCATGGCACGAGCAGGCTTTAATGCACTTGCGCCTGACCTTTATCACGGTCGTGTGACTGAAAAGCCCGATGAAGCTAACCACTTAATGAGCGGCTTGGATTTTCCGGGGGCAACCCATCAAGACATTCGAGGTGCAGTACAGCATTTGAAGGCCAACGGCAGTAGCAAGGTAGCGGTGATGGGCTACTGTATGGGCGGTGCGCTTACGATCGCATCGGCCGTTCATATTCCTGAACTCGACGCCGGCGTTTGTTTTTACGGTATTCCCCCCAAGGATTTTGCCGATCCCGCAGCGATTCGAGTACCACTCCAAGGGCACTTTGCCAACCGCGACGACTGGTGTACACCCGCCGCAGCTGACGGTTTGGAAGCGACTTTGAAGGCTTGCGGTGCAAACTATGAGTTGTATCGTTATGATGCGAATCACGGATTCTGTAACGATCGTTCAGCGGTGAATTACGATGCTGCAAGCTGTAATCTTGCTTTTGAACGTTTACAACTTTTCTTGACTAAGCACCTCGGCTAGCTTGTTGAGGCGTTTTTAATTGCCGGTGTTTAAAAGGCTTGTGTTGGCAAACGGCCTCAGTCGACGTCACGCTGCCGTCGCTAGTTCGTTGGCTGAAAGTCAGCAGGTTCAAACAGTCTTGAGGCGATATACCCAGCGAGCAGCCCCCAAAAGGCTGCTCCGATGGATGCAATTTGAATGCCTGAGACAGTCACAAGAAAGCAGACCAGCGCACCAAAACTGAATTGGGCTTTGAAAGCCGATTGAAATGCGGTTTGGAGCACCTTAAGCATCGCCAGCCCACCAAGCACCACAATAAAAGCAGCCGGTGTTGCCATTAATAGGCTGATAAAACCCGGCGAGAAAAAGCCAAAAAGCATTGCCAGTAAGCCAACAGTGATCCCACCGATGTAGTGTGATTCTTTCGGTCCGGACGATACGAGGATGGCATTGGTTGGGCCCGTGAGGCAAGTGCTGACTGAACCCACCATCGCTGTCATCATCGACCAAAGCCCGCAAGCGCTCGCAATGGTATTGATGGGTGCTTCGTGGCCCGCGGCTCGTAGTACGGCGGCGCCCTGGCCGTTTTGCACCACAAGCACCGTGATCGCAAGTGGAACGACAAGTTCAAGGCATGCTCGCAGGCTCAATACCGGGGCGGTAACCACAGGATGAGCAAGCCAATGCAATTGATCCAAGGCGATGTTCGGTGCATCGAAGATACTGATCAATAGAAGGCCTGTAAGTAGCGAGCCAATCAGAGGGGGGATAAAACGGCCGATTCGAGCAAATACAGTGAGTGTCGTAAAAACAAGAATCATGGGTACTGCGATCCAAGCGTCGGATTGCACATGGCGAATCAGATCTGTTCCAAACTTTAAGAACACGCCGGCGACCATGGCCATGACAATCGCAATCGGTATTGCTTTCATGATGCGACCGATCAGTCCACTCAGACCAAGCACCAACATAAGCGCACCGGTTAGCAAGTAGGCACCGATCACCTCATCAAAGGGCAAACGCGTGAGCGCCTCGCCCATCAACACCATGCCTGGGATCGTCCAAAAAAATGCCAGTGGCTTGCGGTACACCCAACTTAAGACAAGGCTTAAGACGCCGTTGATACCGAAGCAGCCGAGCACCCAAGAGGCTATCAAAGCGGCAGGCATACCTGCGCCTGTGCCGACTGAAAGAATGATTGCGAGGGGGCCAGAGGCGGAAAATATAAAACCGAGCAAGCCATTGACGATGGCTTGAATATGAAAATCCCGGCGCAACTCCCTTAATGAGGGAATCGGGCCGGGCAGTTCAATCATGCGCGATGACTGATTTCCAAGGATGGATTACTTCTTAGCAGGCGAACCACCTTTGGCCGCGGCTCCGCCCTCAGCACCCCAGTAGTAGTTGGCAGCAAAGGAATAGGGAGGAAACATAGCCCGCTTCGCTGGGACAACTTTTGCAGCATATTCCTTTTGGCTATCTGAAACTTTTTTGAAGAATTCGTTTTTAGCCGATTCTTCAGCAACAACTTCGTCCCACGCCTTCAAAGATGCCGTCAAAATGTCGGCCGGTGTGCGGCGAACAATCACGCCATGCTTTTTGATTAACTCATCAAGTGCATCGGCATTCATCTTCTGCCAGCGCATGCTGAAAGTCAGGAAGGTATCCTTTACAGCAGATTTAATGATCTCTTGCTGTGTGGGCGTGAGGCTCTTCCACACATCATTATTGATCATCAATTCACCGATGGAATTGTTTTCATGCATGCCAGGTGTGTAGTGATACTTAAAGACCTGATGCAAACCAAGACGCAAGTCCTCAATACCGCCCACCCACTCTGCACAATCAATCACACCGCGCTGTGCAGCAGGAAGAATTTCACCACCAGGCAGGTTGACCACTGACATGCCGAGCTTGGCGTACATGTCGGCGTTTAAACCGGTTTGACGGCATTTCAAACCTTTAAAGTCAGCAACCGATTTGATCTCTTTTTTAAACCATCCCAACGCTTGCGGGCTTGACGGGAGGATCGGGAAAGCGATCACGTTAAGTTTCATGCGGTTGAGATAAAGGTCATGCCACATCTCAAGTCCGCCACCTTCCCAAACCCATGCCAAATAGTCCACATGGTCCATGCCAAAAGGGCCACCTGGGGGGCCTGCAAACAACGCGGCAGCCTTGTCTTTACCAACCCAGTAATAGGCAACACCATGGCCACCATCGATAACTTTTTTGTGGGTTGCATCAAGGATTTCAAAGGCGGGTACCACCTGGCCTGCAGCGAGCGCTTCGATCTTCAGCGAACCACCGCTGAGCTTATCGACACGCTCTGCAAAATACTTAAAGTTTTCTTGTAGGGTCAGGCTGGCTGGCCAAGTCGATTGAAACTTGAGCACACGAGGCGCCGGAGCTTGAGCTTGAACAGTCGCAAAAGCCGTGGCGCAAATCGCGCCTGCGAGCAGCGTCTTAAAAAGACTTTTCATCGATGGATCTCCTTTAGGTTAATCGGCAACTTCAACAATCTTTACAGTGATTCAAACTATCCAATGTTGTCACGACCTAGCATTAGATGTTTCGAAATGTACACCGAGTGTGAACTCAAGACAGCAAAGCTCGCACAATCACTTGAGGTCATCTGACTTTTCAAGGTCGTCACCCTTCATCAAATCATTAGACATCGCCTTTGACGACGAATTCGCAGCGGGTGCTGCGGCACCATCGCCCTTTTCGAGTTCATCCTCGCCACCGATCCCAAGTCCGCCCTGACCCGTAGTGTTGTCGCCGTTGCTAGCTGGCGATTCAGTCGAGGAGGCAATTGGCTTATCAAACAAGACGGATGGCAAGTATGTTGCGATCTGCGGGTAGGCAAAAAGAAGTACGATACAAAAAGCTTGTATCACCATGAATTCCATCATGCCCGAGTAGATGGTTTTTAAGGACCACTCTTTGACAACCTGTTTGATGTAATAAGCAGACATGGCAACTGGCGGCGATAAAAATGCCGTTTGCAGAGTCACAGCAACAACAGCGCCGAACCAGACCAGGTCGACCTTTAGGGCAACAACGATTGGATAGAAAATTGGGAGAAAGACAAGAATAATCGCTGGCCATTCAAACGGCCACCCAAGCAAAAAGATCAAGAAAACAATCAAACCTAGGGTGAGTTCGGGCGGAATGGGCAAGCTCAGAATGGCATCCGAGACCCATCCAGCCGTTCCAAGTCGTGAAAACACGGCACCGAAGATATTTGAGGTGACCGCCAGGAACAAGACCATGCTCGAGGTCATCATCGTTTGCATCAATGCTTGATGAAAGCCTTTCCAAGTAAAGCGTCCATAAGCAATCGATAGAACAAGCGCACCTAGAGCGCCGATCGCCGAGGCTTCGGTCGGTGTTGCTAGACCGATCAGAATCGAACCGAGCGCTGCAGTGATCAAACCGATCAGTGGCAACGTGCCAATGATGATTTCTTTAATGATGAGTGCGAAAGACCCCGTTCTCTCTTCAAGGGGAACCGCCGGACCAAGCGCTGGATTTAGGTAGCTTCGCACAAGCAGGTAGACGATGTAGAGTAGAGCAAGGAGGAATCCGGGGCCAAAAGCCGCAGCGTAAAGACTGGCGACCGAAACCCCAAGCACAGGTCCCATCACAATCAGCATGACTGATGGTGGAATCAGGGTGCCTAATGTCCCACCGGCAGCAATCGCACCGGCAGAGAGCCGATGGTCGTAGCCCGACTTGATCATAATGGGGCCCGCCATGATCCCAAGCACGGTTACTGCAGCACCAACAATCCCGGTGGCCATCGCAAAAATCGTGGAGGTAAGGATGACCACCAAATAAAGCGAACCGCGTACTGGCGCAAGTAATTGTCGTAGCGCCTGGAACAGTCGCTCCATCAGCCCGGCTTGCTCGGTCAGGAATCCCATGAAAATAAACATCGGGATCGCCGCAAGCAATTCTTCCTTCATCATGCCGATAGTTTGAAAGTACGCAAGGTCAAAAACATTAGCCCCCAAGCCCAGATAGCCGAAGACCAGCGCCAGAAACAAAATCGTGAAAGAAATCGGAAATCCTGCAAAGATCACGGTGACCATTAAGACAAGCATCACCAAACCCATGAATTGCTGCTTGTCCATATTAGATCTCCACCTTTTCGCGGTGATCTAGCTCTTCCCCCGTTCGCGCCAAGTACCAAGCCTTTATCAGTTCTGAGACTCCCTGGATCATCAGGAGCAGAAATGAGACCGGTACAGCGAGTTTCATAGGCCAGAGCAAGGGTCGCCACACTGTTTGTTCCGAGCGTTCAGAGATTGAGAACGCATGAGTAAATTCCTCCATGCCTACCCAAAACAAAAGGGCAAGCGCCGGGAAAAACAGTGCCACGTAGGCGACAGTATCAATCCATCCCTTCGTTTTGTTACTAAAATTATCCCAAAGAAAGTCGGTGCGAATGTGAGCCCCACGACGCAAGGTGTATGCGGCACCCAGCATAAAAAACGTACCGTAGAGCATGTAAGTCAAGTCGTAGGACCACTCCGTCGGTTGATGGAAAAAATATCGAGAAACAACCTCCCAAACCACTCCGCCAACAAGAGGCACCATGAGCCAAGCAAACATGTTGCCGCTGATTTCAGTGATGTGATCGATGTTTCGAAGTAATCGCTTGGTACCTTCTGACACATCCGAAGGCGAGTTGGCGCTGGCGTCTAAGCTCATAATTCTCAGTTGAAGGAGGAGTTGACGAAATAGTGACGAACGCGCTGCAGTGTGCCACAGGGCCGCATGACTGCGATTTTCAATTGAGCGTTATTAAGGGGTTCCGAAAAGTTTCTCGTGGTTACCACAACGCCAAGCGAAACAAATTGAAAGTGAAGTGAACGAACTGGTGCACAATCGCGAGTTTTGCACCACGATGCCCTTTTGATTAAGCGGGAGCGCACCATGTCCACGCATGCTAATTCACAACGTTTTGCACCAAGCAAACAAATCGGGTCTTTCCATCCACCCAAGCGTATTTTGATGGGCCCAGGGCCTTCAGAAATTCATCCCAGGGTACTTGCAGCATCGTCTGCGCCGTCGATGGGTTATCTTGACCCTGTGTTTGTGGGCATGATGGATGAGATCAAGCAGTTAATCCGCTACGCATACCAAACCAATAATCAGCTCACCTTTCCTTTGTCAGGGCCTGGTTCGGTTGGGATGGAGTCAAGCTTTGTCAACATGGTTGAGCCCGGCGATGATGTCATCGTGATGCGTAACGGCGTTTTCGGCGGTCGCATGGTTGAAAACGTTCAGCGCTCGGGTGGGCGGGCAATCGTGATTGATGATGAATGGGGCGCGCCCTGCGATCCCCATAAGCTTCGCGAGACCTTGCAGCGACATCCATCGGTTCGAACCGTTGGTTTTGTACATGCTGAAACCTCTACCGGTGCTGAATCCGATGCGAAAACCTTAACAAGCATTGCCCACGAATTCGGTGCTCTCGTGATTTGCGATGCGGTTACATCGCTTGCAGGTGTGCCGCTATTGGTCGACGATTGGGCAATCGATGCTGTTTACTCAGGCTCACAAAAATGCCTCTCCTGTGTGCCAGGATTGTCGCCCGTTTCTTATAGCGATGCCGTGATTGATCGGGTTAAAGCGCGAAAAGATAAGGCGCAGGTGCAAAGCTGGTTCATGGATTTAAATCTTGTGCTCGATTACTGGGGTGAAACCGCAAGAACGTATCACCACACTGCGCCGATTAACAGCCTGTTTGCGCTACACGAGTCGCTTGTCATGCTTCAGGAAGAGGGCCTTGAGCAAGCTTGGTCAAGGCACCGTTTGCATCATGAAGCCTTTAAAGCAGGTATCGAAGCCATGGGCCTCGAGTTCCTCGTCAATCCAGCAAATCGTTTGCCACAAATGAACGCTGTCAAGGTGCCTGCAAGTTTTGCACCGGGTGTCGAGGCGCAGCTACGAAAGCGCCTTCTTGCTGATTACAGTATGGAGATTGGCGCAGGACTCGGACCTCTTGCCGGCAAAATATGGCGCTTTGGTCTGATGGGTCAGTCATGCAGTCGCGCCAATGTGATGTCATGTCTTGGAGCGCTCACTTGTGAATTGCCCGAGTTCGGCGTCCAAGTGAAAATGGGCGACGCCGAGCAGGCTGCCTTAGATGTTTATAACCGGGCTGCGCATCAACACGCATAACATACGCTAGAATTATGATTGAAATTAGAACAGGAAGGCCTGCGACCCTTGCCCGCCGAGGCATGGTCACATCACCTCACAGTCTCGCTTCAGCGGCAGGCGTTGATGTATTAAGGGCCGGTGGCTCGGTGGTTGATGCAGCGATTGCGACAAGTGCCGTGCTTGGCGTTATTTATCCCCACATGACAGGTCTTGGTGGTGATGCGTTTTGGCTGATTAACGATGCCAAACAGAACAAGGTGCGATTTCTTGATGGTGGTGGTCGGGCGTCTCGGCATGCCGATTTGATGGCGTTAAAGCGTCAGGGATTGAGCGAGATTCCGTTTCGTGGTGTGCTGCCTGCAACACTGACGACACCGGGTGCGGTATCGAGCTGGGATGAGGCCCATAAGGCTTATGGACGCCTTCCCTTAAAGCGCGTTTTGGCAAGTGCCATCGACTATGCCAGGGAGGGCTTTGTCATCACGCCGCGGGTTGCCGGCTGGCTTGCCTCTTGTCAGGCTGATCTCATGCCTCATGCCTACAGCAGGCGCTTGTTTTTGCCCGATGGTCCGCTTAAGGCTGGGTCGGTTCTAGTCAATGCGGGCCTTGCGAGAACGCTGGAGGCGATTGCCACAGACGGTGCGAGCGGCTTTTATCGCGGTGAGACTGGCAGGATGCTTGCGGCATTTTCAGCTGGCCATGGCGGGGTTTTCGATGCTGAGGACTTGGCCGCACAGCATGCTTTTTGGGCTGATCCGATTCGTGGGACTTATCGCGACTTAACGCTTTATGAGACGCCTGCCCCCACGCAAGGCTTTACAGTCATTCAAATGCTTCAAATGTTGGAAAGTTATGATTTAAGAAGCAGTGGCTACCTCAGTCCAGAGCATGTTCATTTGCTCGTTCAGGCCAAGCAAATTGCCTACCACGATCGTGATCGTTTTTTGGCGGATCCACGTTTTGTCGATGTCCCCATGCAGCGATTGATTGATCCAAGCTATGCGACTCAACGACGCGGCCTGATCGATCCAAACCATGCTTTACCTTGGGATAGGGTACCCTCTTACGGCAGCCTTACGGGCGATACCATTTACCTTGCTGTGGCAGACGCAGAGGGTAATGCCGTTTCATTGATACAAAGTTTATATGGTGCTTTTGGTTCGGCGGTCGTTGCCGGTGAAACAGGCGTGGTTTTGCAAAACCGTAGTGCTTATTTCTCGCTTGATCCAGACCATCCCAACCGGCTCGAGGCTGGCAAGACACCGATGCACACGCTCATTGCTTCGATGGGTTTTCGCGATGAGCGACTATGGAGCGTCTTGGGATGTATGGGCGCCGATGGCCAGCCCCAAATACAACTTCAAGCTTATGTGGCGATGCTTGACTATGACTGCGATATCCAACAGGCACTTGAGACCCCAAGGTGGTTATCTGGCCGGTTTGCTCTAGGTGAATCGAGAGACACTTTACATATCGAAAGTCGTTTTCCAAAGGAAACGATCGACGCATTGGAGGCGAGAGGCCATCTATTGAATCGCTGGGGCGCATGGAACGAGTTGGCAGGTCATGCGCATGGCATTGTTATTGATCCTGTTACTAAAGTCTTGGCAGGTGGCTCAGATCCCCGAAGCGATGGTGCAGCAATCGGTTGGTAAAAGAGCTTTGCAGCGCCGGGATGTCTTAAGGGCTTGCGCAGCGAGCAGCCTTAGCCTCCTGGCTCAGCGCGTTGTCGCGCAGGCGCTACCTGCCTTGGATCAGGACCAAGACGTTCCTTATGTTGTAACACCTCAGGTTGTGGTCGATGCGATGCTCGAGATGGCTCAGCTTAAACCTGGGGACCGCTTAATCGATCTGGGCTGTGGCGATGGTCGAATCGTACGTACGGCGGCGCGTCGCTACCGGGTGTCAGGATTGGGCGTGGATTTGGACCCAAGTCTTGTGCGCCGGGCTCAGCAGCTCGCACACGATGAAGGCCTGCAAGCCTATTGTCGCTTTGAAGTTCGTGATCTCTTTGATACGGATCTCAACCATGCTGAGGTCATAACGCTTTATTTGCTTCCGGCCGTTAATCTTGCCCTGCGCCCCCGCTTAAAGGCCTTAAAGCCAGGCACAAGGATTTTGTCCCACGATTGGGATATGGGCGATTGGCTGCCTCAGGAAACGCGCATGGTGCAGGCACCGGATAAACCGGTTGGTTTCGAAAAGCGAAGCAACGTTTTGAAATGGATCATCAGCTGACTTTGCTGATATTGCTCGGTATGCCGTCTGGTTTGAGGTAGTCTTCGACTTAGCGTTCACACGGGATATTTAGGTGTGTGGACCTAATTTATGAGGAGACCCAATCATGGCTATCAATGGCCTTTCATTGCCCGGATTCACACGCCGTAAACTTTTCAATGCCTTGGCGACGGTCGGACTACTCGCCGCGTCGCCTTCATTATTGGCGCAAAACCTTAAGCTCCCCGCAACCATTACCGTGACGGCTTACGACACCGGTTCGTCAGGATTTAACATGGGGGTTGCCATCGGAAAAATGTTAAAGGATAAGCAAGGCAGTGATGTGCGTGTCTTGCCTGCAGGAAATGACGTGGCTCGCCTTGCGCCGCTAAAGGCCAACCGGGCCCAAGCCTCGTTCATGGGCGTTGGCGTTTACTTTGCTCAAGAAGGTGTTCTAGAATTTGCGAGTCGCGAATGGGGTCCTCAGCCACTGCGATTAATGTTATCTTCTATTTCTTGTAACGCTGTATCTTTAGCCGTTGCCAAAGATGCAGGCGTGAAAGAAGTGAAAGATTTGCGTGGTAAACGCGTCGGCGTTGTTGTTGGTTCGCCTGCTCTGAATCAAAATGCATTTGCTGTATTGGCCTTTGGAAATCTCACGCCGAAAGATGTAAAACTTGTCGAATTCTCAAGCTATGGAGCGATGTGGAAGGGGATCATCAATAATGAGGTGGACGCTGCTATCGCCTCAACGGTTTCAGGGCAGGCGAAAGAAGCAGAAGCCTCTCCAAGGGGCCTAATGTATCCGCAGACACCTGCATCAGATAAAGAAGCTTGGGCACGTGTGAGAAAGGTTAGTCCATACTATGGTCCTCACACGACCACTTGTGGTCCGGGTATGAGCCCCCAGAACCCTTCGGTACTGCCAAGTTACCCATACCCGATTTTGATGGCCTACGCTTCGCAACCGGCTGATGTCGTGTACGGCATTACCAAGTCGATGATTGTCAATTATGATGTTTATAAGGATACAACGCCGGGCATTGACGGCTTCGAGTTAAAACGCCAAGACCTCACTTGGGCTTTGCCCTATCACGATGGTGCTGTCAAAGCGATTAAGGAGTCAGGTGCTTGGACCGCTGAGGCTGAGGCTCATCAGCAAGCCGTTGTGAAGCGCCAGCAAGTCTTGCAAGCAACCTGGAATGACTTCATGAAGACTAATCCTCCGGAGGATAAAGAGGCGTTTCGCAAAGCCTGGATGAGCGCTCGCGCGGCAGGCCTGCGAAAGGCTAACTTGGATGTGATCTTCGAATGACGGGCGCCTCAGGTCCGGTCGCCGAAAAGACCGACCAGGTCCTGATTCAAGATCCGCACGGGGCACCCGCTGAGTCCGAGGTTATTCGGACCCGGCGGTTATCCGGATTTTGGCGCTACGCTTTACTGGTGGCCTCTGCCGCGACCATTTTTCTATGCTTGAATCAGCAATTTGTTTTACGTTTTTTCGTTGGTTTTACGCCGCTTAACACCGAGTACTACTACGGCCTGGTCTTATTGATGATGCCCTTTGTGTTCATCGTATTCCCAGGACATGAAAAGGCGGCACTTGATCGCGTGGCATGGTACGACCAGTTACTCTTTGGGCTGACCGTGGCGGTTTCAGCGATGCTCATGTTGAGTGTTCGAAGCGCTGCAGAGCTGGGGTGGGAGTTTACGGGTGCTCCTGAACCCGTAGTCATCGCGGGCTACCTGATGTGGGCCATATTGATGGAAGGCCTTCGGCGGACAGGTGGTTGGGGACTGGTTCTGAGCATTTTTCCCTTCACCCTTTACCCATTGTTTGCCGATTCAGCCTGGTTGGGCCCGCTCAAAGGTACGGAGTCATCGGCAGCACAGGCTTCCGCTTACCACATGCTCTCAAGCGAGAGTTTGCTTGGAATCCCTTTGCAGGCATTTGCTGAGACAGTCATTGGTTTTCTCGTCTTCGGCACAGCCTTGATGATGACGGGAGCAGGTAAGTTCTTTATCAATTTGGCTTTTGCCGCATGCGGCACTTTTCGGGGTGGTGCAGCGAAGGTTTGCATATTTGCAAGCGGACTATTGGGGATGATGTCGGGAAGTATTATCAGTAACGTTCTCACAGCTGGAACTATGACAATCCCAGCCATGAAACGTACTGGCTTTTCCCCAACCTATGCTGGAGCCATTGAAGCTTGTGCATCCACCGGAGCGGTGATTGCTCCCCCTGTCATGGGAGCTACTGCATTTGTGATGGCCCAATTTTTGGGCGTTAGTTATGGCATGGTCGCTTTAGCAGCGATCATTCCTGCAGCGCTTTATTACTTCGGCTTGTTTATGCAAGTCGATGCTTATGCGGCACGCCATGGCTTAAAGGGCCTCGCTCGCGAGGACATTCCTAGCCTTAAGCAAACATTGAGAGAAGGTTGGTATTACGCCTTTGCCGTGGCTTTGTTGATTTTTATGCTGCTTGTGATGAAGCGCGAAAGCCACGCGCCTTTTTACGCCACAGCACTACTCTTACTTCTTAATCAGCTTTTCAACAAGGAAAAGTGGGGCTGGTCTTCGGTACTGAAATTTTTGGAAGTCAACGGCAAAACCTTTGTCGAACTCATTGGAATCCTGGCTGGTTGCGGCTTATTGATAGGCGCTTTTTCGCTGACGGGAGTGATCTCAAGTTTGGCGAATGATTTATTGACTATTGCCGGAGATAACGTCTTTTTGTTGCTTGGCATGACTGCGCTAACGTCATTGGTACTCGGTCTTGGACTGACCACGACAGCCTGCTATATTTTTCTCGCAATTTTGGTTGGCCCCGCACTCGAAAAAGCAGGCTTGAATAAGGTTGCAGTCCATATGTTCGTGTTTTACTGGGGCATGCTGTCATCGATTACACCGCCAGTTGCTATCGCCAGCTTTGCTGCCGCCGGTATTGCTGGCGCGCCACCGATGAAGACAGGTTGGGCCTCCATGACGGTGGGAAGCATTATTTATTTCTTACCGTTCTTTTTTGTGTTGAATCCAGCCTTCGTCCTGCAAGGCGATTTGCATGAATCGCTGATCTTGGTTCTTACTGCAATCTTCGGGATTGTTTTTATTTGTGCTGGGTTACAAGGTTATCTCTTTGGTTTAGGCGACATGCGTGCTTGCGGCAATATGGAGTGGCCGCTTCGTGTAGCTCTTTGCCTCGGAGGCTTTGTGTTAGCTGCGCCGGGAGGTGGTGTGCTGGCAGTCAGTAATCTTCACATGATTATGTTTTCACTCCTCATCCTCGGACCGGCGATAGGACTGACTTGGATGACTTCCAAAGGGGCCAGGCAGTAAATGTCAGCTACAGGCTTGATTGAAGTGCTTCGCGCGGACGTTCGCGAATCCGAGCATGCTGGCTCGATCGCCGTCGTTGATTCGAATGGCCGTGTGATCGCCTATTGCGGGGATATCAAGCGTGAAATTTTTACACGCTCTTCCCTCAAGCCCTTTCAAGCGGCGCCCTTTGTGGCAATGGGTGGGCTTGAGCGACGCGGATGGGGTTTGCCACAGCTTGCTTTGATGTGTGCAAGTCATTCGGGCGAAGAGAAACATGTGGCGCTTGCTCGATCGATGCTTGCTGATTGCGGTCTCGAACACAGGCATTTGCTTTGTGGCTGTCAGGTGCCGATTGCCTACACGCAATCGGGGCGCTTGCCTAAGGCTGATGCGGTTTTTTGCGAGCTCCACAATAATTGCTCAGGAAAACATAGCGGATTTCTTGCTGCCTGTTTGCATCAGGGGGAGTCCATCGATGATTATGTGGCGATGGGGCATCCGCTTCAGCGTAGGATTAGAGACTCGCTTGCGAAAGCATTGGGCCGTGATCAGGCTTTTAGGCTTGGCGTTGACGGCTGTGCAGCGCCCAATCTCGCGATGCCGCTGCCAGCGTTAGCGCAATTGTTTGCAGTCATGGCCGCTGAGCAATCGCCCGAATCATTTGCAAAGGTCTATGGCGATGCACCGCAGCGCTGTTTTGCAGCCATGACCCAGTTTCCAGAGCTTGTTTCTGGCACAGATCGAAGTGATCTTGCCTTGATGAATATCGGCGCAGGTGACTGGGTATGTAAGGCTGGTGCCGAAGCTGTTCAAGCAATTGGCGTAAGAAGTCGTGGTTTAGGCATTGCTATTAAAATCGCCGATGGAAACGCACGAGCCATGACTTGGATCGTTGTCGAAATTTTTCGCCAGCTTGGGATCGGTGACAACGAGCAAAAGAAACAATTGCAAGCGCTGGTTGATCGTCCGATTCGGAATGTAAGGGGTGACGCTGTTGGCAGCTATCGCCCCGTGTTCAAGCTCAATATGCTGACCGGCGAATGACTTCGGGTCCGATTCGAATGACTTTGAGTCCGATTATTTAGACGATCCTTCGCTAAACGATCGCTCAGGCCGCAAAGGATTAGTCAGTCTGGCGTCTTGTGCCGCGCTCGGTGGCTGGAAGTGACTCGCAGCCATTTGGGAGTGCCAAGCAACCCTTGATCGATTCTATATTTTTGGCAGCGATATTTTTCATGGCCTTTGCTCCGGGATCATCGCGTTCTGAAGCCATAATTTTTTCGTACAAACTCAAAGCCTCACGCTCATTTTTATCAGTACCGCTGCCTGTTTTAAGCATGAAGGCAAGGTTATTCATGGCGCCCAAATGACCCTTCGCCACAGCGAGGCGATACAAGCGAACCGCCTCTTTAGGGTTAGCAGGAACTCCTCTGCCGTTGGCGTAAATAGCACCCAAATTGAACTGGGCATTGGCATCGCCCTTGTCAGCGAGTGGCTTGAGTGTATCGATGGCGCGCTTGAACTCCATGGTGTTCATCGCGGCAGTGGCACCCTTCATTGCATCAGCATTTTCAATTTTTGGTTCCGATTTCGGCTGAGCCATGCTGGCGCTTGTCACAAATACCAGGCTCATGGCGCTCAACTTGGCAACCAAGCGCATTTTTCTGTACGAAGGATCTTCCAAGGGTGTTAAGTCGGGGCAGTGTTTCATAGCAAAGAATCGGAAATTAGGTTGGCCACACAGGTCTAAGATAGCAGATGACCGACTTTTACAGGGGATTTTGATGGACTTAAGCCGATTTGCTCGCCGCCCATACACGCAAGGACCTTCGCCGATTGAAGCCATGCCGCGTTTTAGCGCTGCTCTGGGTGGGCCTGAGTTCTGGGTTAAGCGCGATGACATGTTGGGGCTAGCACCTGGTGGCAACAAGACCCGCAAGCTTGAGTTTTTGGCGGCCGATGCGCTTGCAAAGGGTGCTGATTGTTTGATCACTTGCGGTGCGCCGCAGTCCAATCATTGTCGAATCACCCTCGCTGCTGCGGTCAAAGAGGGCCTTGAGTGTCATGTGGTCATCGAGGAAAGGGTCCCCAATAGCTACCACCCTGAGGCAAGTGGTAACCACTTTCTTTTTCGCCTCATGGGTATCAATTCGATCACTGTCGTGCCCGCTGGCACCGATATGGGTGCAGCGATGGAGTCCTTAGCCTCAGATTTAAAGGCAAAAGGCAAGCGGCCCTATATCATTCCGGGCGGTGGATCCAATGCACTCGGTGGGCTTGGTTATGTTGCCTGCGCCCAGGAGTTACAACAACAATGTTTTGACATGGGTTTGCGCTTTGATCATGTGATCGTCGGGTCGGGAAGTTCGGGGACCCATGGCGGCCTGGTCGCAGGTTTTGTTGGTAATCATATCGATATACCGATTACAGGGGTTGGAGTCAGCCGGGATCCCGAGCAACAAGAGCCCTTGGTTTACAAAGAAGCCTGTGCTGTCGCCTCATTGCTTGGCGGCTTTGAGATTCCCCGTGACAAGGTCAAGTCGATCGGGGGTTATTGGCAACCAAAATACTCGCTACCTAATCCCATGATGGTCGAAGCGGTCAAGCTTATGGCACGAACCGAGGCGATACTGCTCGATCCTGTTTACACCGGTAAGGTCGTTGCTGGGATGATCGGATTGGCGCGATCCTCTTATTTCGGGCCCAAGGACAAGGTCTTGTTTATCCATACTGGCGGTGCGCCATCGCTCTCGGCTTATGAATCAGTTTTATTAGCCTCGGATGGCGCGCCAGGAAAAGTTTCGGCTTAAGAAACCCTGCTTCATTGAAAAAGTTCGAGTTGGCGATCGATATGTTTTTGTTGCAGGCGTAACTGATCTGCAATGTTCATGAGTTTTCGGCCAGGCAGCAGGTGAATGCTTGCGCCTGGCACAAGCGCACCGGTTTGCAAGACCGAGCAGTACCATCCGCAGCGGCCACTTTGGATCATGTGCTTAGACGCTTTTGCATAGCCCATACGCCAGTTGAATTTGACGCAAGGAATTCGTGGTCCTGTGACTTGTAGTAATACGTCGCCGATGCTTAGTCGATCGCCGACTGACACATCGTCTTCAAGTAAGCCTTCAACACTTAGGTTTTCCCCCACAAAGCCATAGGACATCGCCTCGTTCATCCCCAGCAGGCCACGTTGTTCCTGCCAGAATGCCATGTGCTCAACCGGATACATGTAGACCGCTTGATCAAGACCTCCATGCAATCCGACTTCGGCTTGCTCATCGCCTGAAAGCCCTAATCGACCAAGCGCAACGTGCGTTGGAGATTCGATGCTTCCTATAACGCTCTTAATCATCGCACTTTTAAGATGGCGATAAGGCTTTACCTTTCCTGCGCAAATCGCGAGCAATCGCGGCGAAGGCGTGGGTGAGGACTCGCTTTGTCGAGTACCTTGGTCGGGACGCGGTATTGACTCGGGACGTGGATCAGATTCAAGACAGCGATCAGGTTCGAGACAGCGATCAGGTTCGAGACAGCGATCAGATGCGGGATAAAGATCTGATTTGGGCTTGGGATCTGATCCGTGGATTTGGTCATGCATGGTTTGTCTGGCCGTGGGGATGAGTAAGCATATCGGAGGGTGTGGCTAATGGGGACTCATTTGTTAAGGTTCTGCTGCATCTCTGATGTATAAGCTAAACACGCCTTCAGTCGGGCATGCTTACGGAGTGCAGGAATGTCGATACCAAACATCGTTGTGGTCGGTGGTGGCGCAGGGGGTCTTGAGCTTGTTACAAGGCTTGGCGATAGCTTGGGCCGCAGAGGGCGTGCTTCGGTTACCTTGGTTGAACGTGGCAGAACCCACTTTTGGAAGCCGCACCTGCATGAATTAGCGGCGGGCACGATGGACCTTGATGTGCATGAGCTCGATTATCTCGCGCAATCACATTGGCACGGATTTCGATATCGCATGGGTGAAATGCGAGGTATCGATCGCGAGGCAAAACATATTGTCGTTGCGCCTGTGCACGATGAGCAAGGTGAGATGATCGTACCTCAGCGATCTATTCCTTATGACGTACTTGTGCTTGCAGTGGGCAGCCGTACCAACGATTTCGGCACGCCTGGCGTTGCCGAGCATGCGGTTGCACTTGAGAGCACCGAAGAAGCCGATCGATTTCATCGACGTCTTGTTAATGCTTTTTTGCGCGCCCATGCCCAGCCCGAGGCCTTGGGCCCCGATCAATTACAAGTGGCCATCGTCGGTGCAGGTGCGACAGGCGTTGAGCTTGCCGCCGAGCTTCACAACGCAACCCGGGCACTCGTTTCATTTAGTCTTGATAACATTGATCCAGACAAACATATCCGTATTCATTTAATCGAGGCGTCCGATCGCATCTTGCCCGCCTTGCCCGAGCGCTTATCGGCCAAAGCGCTGCGCTTATTGCAAGGCCTTGATGTGGAAGTGCATTTAAGGGCTCGGGTTGCCGAAATCCTGCCGCGAGCGGTCAGGCTTAGCGATGAGCGATTGATTCCTGCTGAGATGGTGGTTTGGGCAGCGGGTGTAAAGGCACCTGAGTTTTTGAGCCAATTGGGTCTACAAAGCAATGCGATCAACCAAATTGTCGTTAACGACGGCTTGCAATCGCTCTCAGACCCCTCGATTTTTGCGCTTGGCGATTGCGCAGCTGCCCCTTGGCTAGGTAAACCTGCGGGAAGTCTCGTGCCGCCGCGCGCACAAGCGGCTCATCAACAAGCCAGTTTTCTGGTGCATCAAATCCAGCGCAGGCTTGCGAACCAACCGCTTAAGCCCTGGCACTATCGAGACTTTGGCTCCTTGGTTTCGCTGGGCGAGTATTCGACCGTGGGCAATTTAATGGGTAATTTTGTTGGCGGCAATATGTGGTTAGAAGGGCTATTTGCGCGCTGGATGTACTTGTCGCTTTATAAAATGCACGAGTTAGCGCTTCATGGTTTCGCCAAAACCGCGCTTACTACCTTGGGAAGGATCATCGCATCAAGAACCGAACCAAGGGTCAAATTGCATTAAGTACTTTTCAAGGATCAATGGCCCTTATGAATCCAAGCAGGCGTTTTGCTTTACAAACAGGTCTTGTGGCTGGAGGGCTGCTCTTGCATCGGCAGGCTTTACCGCAGACGACACAGGCTCAATTTAGCCCCTTCTTGGAGGATCAAACTGGCTTACGCGCACTCCCAGTGTATGAGGGTTTAGAGCATCCCTGGGCGCTTTGTTTTCTGCCCGACCGCTCCATACTTTTGACCGAACGACCAGGACGTATGCGTCTTTTGCGTTTTCAAGGTCAAACCGCTCAAATGTCAACATCGATTCAAGGCCTGCCCGCAGTGCACGCGTCGGGTCAAGGTGGGCTGCTCGATGTTATCGCATCACGTGATTTTTCAAGCGATCAAACGATTTTTTTCAGCCTCGCACAGACCACAGACCAGGGCGCAAGAACTGCAATTTTTCGTGCTCAATTGCAAGGCTTGGCACTGAGCCAGGTGCAAATGATTTTTGCGCAAAAGCAGGATCCATCAGGGCGCCACCATTTCGGTTGCAGGCTTGTCATTGGTCCCGATGGTTTTTTGTATGCCTCGCTTGGGGAGCGCTTTTCGCAGGCTAAGCTTGCCCAAAGCCTTGACAACCATTTTGGCAAAGTGATCCGAATTGGCTTGGATGGCAGTGTTCCCAAAGATAATCCTTTTCTTGGTCGAGCCGATGCACTTGCAGAAATCTATAGCTATGGGCATCGAAACCCTCAAGGTTTGGCTTTGCATCCCCAGCAACAAAGTCTTTGGATGCATGAGCATGGACCCCAGGGTGGCGACGAACTCAACATCATTCGTCCCGGTCGCAACTATGGCTGGCCTGTGATTACTTATGGCCGCGAGTATGTTACTAATTTTAGGATCGGTGAAGGAACTGCGCGCGCTGATGTCCAGGCGCCAGTGCATTACTGGATTCCCTCCATTGCGCCTTCGGGTCTTTGCTTCGTCCACCGAAGTCCGCTGGAGAGCTTGCGCAGTGGCATGCTAATTGGCTCACTCAAGGAGCGGTGCCTGGCGTTTTTACGCTTACAAGGTGATCGGGTTGTCGGCGAGCAACGCTTGCTCACCCATTTAAACGCGCGTGTACGTGATGTCAGGGAAAGTCCAAGCGGAGAAATCTATATGCTCACCGATGAAAGTCGGGGCGCTGTCTTACGTTTGACGGTGTGAATCAACATATCCAAGCAATGCATAACGTATCGCTTCGCTTCAGCCAGGTCGATGTATTCGCCGAATCGAATTTTCGAGGCAATCCACTTGCGGTTGTTCATGATGCTGATGAGCTAACGAGCGCGCATATGCAGCAGATCGCATCATGGACCAATTTGTCCGAGACCGCATTTCTTATGCGCTCTGGCGATGCAACGGCTGATTATAAGGTTCGAATTTTTACACCGACCACCGAACTGCCATTTGCAGGGCATCCGACCCTTGGTGCATGTGCTGCCTGGCTTGCAGCAGGTGGCGTGGCGAAGCACCAGGGATTTGTTGTGCAGGACTGTGCTAAGGGTCTTGTGAGGCTTAAGCGCGAACGCGCATCGCGTTCTATCAGTCAGCCTGCTTTGCGTTTTGAACTTGCCTTTGAAGCGCCCCCGGTAAGCATTGAGCCTATTGAGCCAGAGAAAAAACTTGCCTTTTGCGAAGCACTTGGTTTGGATGAGTGTGATTTAATTGACATGGCAAGACTTGATAACGGTCCAATTTGGTATGCGTTTTGGATCAAATCTCATGAAATGCTCATGAGCTTGGAGCCTGATCATGCCAAACTTGCGCGCCTCGGAAAAATTGGTATTGCATCATTGTTTACAACACAGCTAAAAAGCTCAAAACCAGCGATCAACGAGGCCGATCGGCATGCGATCCCTCAAATTGCGGTTCGTGCGTTCGCTGCCGCTTTGGGGGTCAACGAAGATCCGGTGACCGGCAGTCTAAACGCAGCACTTGCTCAATGGCTCATACCAAAAGCTTATTTGCCGAGGCATTATCAGGCGCGCCAGGGTCAACGGCTAGGACGCGATGGCTTAGTCGATCTGAGGCTTGATGATGCTGATCGGCTTTGGGTGGGCGGTTGCAGCACGATTATCATTCAAGGCAGCATTCAAATTGATGCGATGCTGTGAATGAAGCGATCCTATGAAAAAAGCTAAACTTTTTGCGATTGCTTTTGCCTTGTTCAATGGGATGGTTGCCGTTGTGGCATCAGCGCTTGCATCGCACGCGCTTGGTCATCAGAGCCAAGCCTATCAGGTGGCATTCGATATGGCTGCTCGCATGCATTTGATTCATAGTCTTCTCATGCTTGTGATTGCACGATGGTGGCTCGCTCAGCCATGCGCTTCGCTTGGGCTTTCATCGCTTTTCTTGGGGCTTGGGATCCTTTGTTTTTCATTCAGTATTTATAGCAAATTGCTGATCGCCGATTCCTTTCTTTCGCGCTTGACTCCTTTGGGAGGCTTGTTTTTTATGGTGGGCTGGCTAAGCCCACTGTTATGCCTTATTGACCTGTGGCGTCAAGCTCGCAGCAGCGCTTCACCGTCTTAGCGATTGGCTTAGGTACGAGCCTGCCGGCGGCCGATACGGCTGTCAATGTTGCTCTCCCTGCAATTGCCCACGCGCTCTTAAGTGAGGTCTCAGCGATTCGCTGGATTGTTATCGTTTATGTGTCAACCTATGCTTGTCTGATGATGATGCTTGGCGCCTGGGGCGATCGACAGGGTTACTTGCGGGTATTTCGGTTTGGCTTGTGGACAGGTGTTTTGGCTTATGCTTTTTGTTCGGCGGCCTCAAGCTACAGCGAGTTGCTTATCGGCCGAGGGCTTCAGGGTCTTTCCTCGGCTTTGTTGCTCAGTGTGGGGCCGGCATTGATGGTGCAGTTGTGGGGTAGCGATCAGCAGGAACGGGCAGTCGCAAGCTATGGCGCACTAAGCTCAGTGGCGGCAGCACTAGGACCATTGATTGGCGGGGTGATGATCTATTACCTTGGTTGGGCAGGCGTATTCTGGTTTCGTCTGCCCGCTGCGCTTATGGCTATGCTTTGTCTGTCTATCGCTGCTTATTTGGCTCGACACGACGTCAAACAAGCGCTCAGGACTGAATCCTCACCTGGGTTTGCTGCGTTTGGAAGTTCGATGCGTGATCAGTGTCGCGCGCCCTTACTTAAAGCGCACGCACTTCATGCATGGGCGCAAAGCTGTGGCTTCACAAGTATGTTATTGATTCCATTTTTCATGATGAACATCATGCAGCTTACTTCGAGCATGGTTGGCATGGTGTTGTTTGCCTGGCCAGCAGGCATGGCGCTTGGCAATAGTCTTGGCCCTCGAATCATCCGATTAAAAGGCTCGCAGCATAGCTTTCGCCTTGGACTGGCAGTTCTGGCGCTCGGCGGCCTTGCGATGGCCATGCTTTGTATGCAATCCGAAGCTGAGCACAGGCTTGATCGCTCGATGATGACTGCCTGTCTGGCGATTGCTCTATTACTCCAAGGCATAGGCCTTGGGCTCTTTCAGATGGTATACACCGATTGGGTGCTGGGACAGTCTGCTGTTCATGAACGAGGGGTTGCTGGCGCAGCCAGCCTAACAAGCCGTACCTTGGGTGTGGTGATGACCGCCTTTTTTTGGCCAGACCTCATCGAGCTCATACGAGAGCCTTTTGGCTGGAGCTGGTCATCGGCGCTTGGCCTGATCTATTTACTTGGGGCGTTGAGCTTAATGGGTTTGCTTTCGCAAATTCCACGTCAATCGCTTAGGATGTAACGCCGGAGGAAAACGCATGATTGATTCACAACTTGTCAAACAATACCAAGAAGACGGTGCAATTTGCTTGCGCCAGGTTATCGAGCCGACATGGCTAGAGGCGATCGCCGCGGCTATCGATGAGGATATGCAAAACCCTGGGCCGCTCGCCCGGGTAAACACCCCTCAAGGTGCGCCTGGGCTATTTTTTGTCGATTTTCAACTGTGGCAACGCCATGATGCCTGTAGAGGCTTTGTATTTAACTCGCCAATGGCATCGATTGCCGCGCAGTTAATGGGTTCGCAACGGGTTTTTTGGTATCACGATCATTTGCTTGTGAAGGAGCCAGGAACTGCTGAGTCCACACCCTGGCATCATGATCAACCTTATTATCCTGTCGATGGCGAGCAACTTGTATCGTTCTGGATTCCGATGGATCCGGTATCGAAAGATACGTGCGTTGAATATATTCGCGGATCCCATCGATGGGGACGTTGGTTTAGTCCTAAATATTTTCGAAAAGATAAAGACTTTGTGGTCCAGGATCCGCGATTTGAGACGATTCCAGATTTTGATGCGCAACGCGATCAGCATGAGTTTTTGAGCTGGGAGCTTCAGCCAGGCGATATGATCGCCTTTCATGCACTTGCAGTACATGGTGCACCGGGTAATCGCTCGAGCAGTCGACGCAGACGCGCCTGGGCGATGCGTTGGCTTGGTGATGACGCTCGATACGCCAGTCGTGTTGGCGCCATCTCGCCGCCGCTCGAAGGTCACGGCCTAACGCCCGGTGATGCTTTCGGTGTAGCGATGTTTCCAGAAATTTCTTTGAAGAGTTCGTAGACTTGTTCCGTTTTTTTGAATCGCTTTTAAACGCCTACCCCGAGCAACATCCCAAACCGCCACCTGCACAATTCGTTCGCTTTCTATGGGAAGTGAGCGACGGTGTACGCGGCTACATGCTCGCGGTCACACTGCTCACAGCAGCCATTGGTGCTTTTGAAGCTATTTTGTTTGCGCTTATTGGTGAGTTGGTTGACTGGCTAGCCAAAGGCCCTTCAGAGAGCTTTTGGCAGGACCATGCCGGTGCGCTTTTAGGGCTAGCTGCGCTGTTGATTGGAAGCATCTCATTGGTCTGTCTTCAAGCCTTATTCAAGTATCAAAGCTTGTATGGCAATTTTCCGATGCGTTTGCGCTGGAATTTTCACCGTCTCATGCTCTCGCAAAGCATGGGCTTTTATCAGGATGAATTCGCAGGCCGTATTGCAACCAAAGTCATGCAAACAGCCTTAGCGGTCCGCGATGTCTTGATCAGCGTTTGCGACATTATGGTCTTTGTCGTGATTTATTTTGTCACGATGGTAGCCGTTCTTGGCAGTTTTGATCCGCTCATGTTGCTGCCTTTTATCGGTTGGGTTGCAGCTTATATACTCGCTTTGCGTTTTTTCGTGCCACGTATCGGCAAGGTCGGAAAACTTCAAGCCGATGCGCGTTCACTCATGACCGGCCGAATCACCGATGCATATACGAATATTGCAACGGTTAAATTATTTTCGCATGCCGATCGTGAGGCCGACTACGCCAAACGTGCCATGAGCGAATTTATGCAAACGGCTTACGCACAAATGCGTCTTGCCAGCGGCTTTGAGATGATTAATCACGTCTTGAGCATGCTGCTTATTCTGCTCACGAGCGCAACGGTGCTGCATTTGTGGGTTCAAGGCGAAGTTGGTGCTGGGGCCGTAGCTGCTGCGACCGCTATGGCACTGCGCTTAAACGGGATCTCCCACTGGGTGATGTGGGAGTTAGCAGGTTTGTTTGAAAACATCGGCACGGTTCGCGACGGCATGAATATGCTGTCAAAACGCCAAAGCGTGGTCGATGCAAACAATGCAAGCGATTTAGTCGTAACGAACGGTGAAATCGTTTTCTCCAAGGTTTGTTTTTCCTACGATGGTCAGCGCTCGATCATCGATGATCTCAATCTGCGGATCGCCGCAGGCGAAAAAATCGGCTTGGTTGGTCCTTCGGGCGCAGGCAAGAGCACAGTGACGAATTTGCTCTTGCGCTTTTATGATCTTCAGTCGGGTTCGATCCGGATCGATGGCCAAGACATTGCTCAAGTCAAACAGACAAGTCTGCGTCAGCAAATCGGTATGGTTACCCAAGATACATCCCTCTTGCATCGATCGGTGCGCGACAACCTCCTCTACGGAAATCCTCAGGCGAGTGAAGCCATGATGCGCAATGCAGCGCAACGCGCCCAAGCTGAGACCTTTATTGATAACCTCACTGATCCTGCAGGCCGCAAAGCCTACGATGCCCATGTGGGTGAGCGTGGTGTGAAGCTTTCTGGCGGTCAAAGACAGCGTGTCGCTATTGCCCGCGTCATGATAAAAAATGCACCAATACTTATTTTAGATGAGGCAACCAGTGCACTCGATAGCGAAATCGAAGCGGCCATTCAGCAAAGCCTAAATCAGCTGATGCAAGGCAAAACTGTATTAGCCATTGCCCATCGACTCAGCACGATTGCAGCGATGGATCGACTGATTGTGATGGATGGCGGTCGGATCGTCGAAGAGGGAAGCCACCAGGATTTGCTCGCCCAAAACGGTCTCTATGCAAGACTTTGGGCGCATCAAAGTGGTGGCTTTTTAGGAACCGATTAGCCGGCAGACTTAAGCCGTTCGTTGGCCGGAAACATAAACTTGCGCGCGTCGGCATCAAGCTCGGTTTTGAATGCATGCTTGGTCTTTAGCGCTTCGGCGCGTTGAGCCGCAGGTCTTGCACTGATCGCATCAAGAAGTCGCTTCACTTGGGGGTACTGGCTCCACACGTTATCGCCACCCAAGACATAAGGGAGCAATCGCGCCCATCCCCAGAAGGCCATATCGACAATCGAATAGTGCTCGCCGAGGAAATAAGTGTGCTTGCTCAGGTGCGCTTCGATAATCTTCCAATGACGATGGGCCTCGTAGTCGTACCGATTAAGCGCGTACTCCTTGGGTTCGGGTGCAACATGACGAAAGTGCACCGACTGCCCGGAAAAGGGGCCGATGCCGCTTGCGATAAACATAAGCCAAGAAAGCATTTGACCTCGCTCAGCGCTAGCCATATCGCTTGGCGCGAATGCCTTGGCGCGATCGGCCAGATAAAGAAGAATCGCGTTGCTATCAAAGACAGTAACCTCGCCATCAACGATTGCGGGTACCTTCGCATTAGGATTGATCGCAAGAAATGCTGCTTCGAACTGCTGGCCCTTGCGGGTGTCAACTGGGATTGCTTCATAGGGAAGACCCAACTCTTCAAGCAAGAGCGCGATCTTCATCGGGTTTGGGGCGGCGTTATAGAAGAATTTCAACATGAAGCCATTTCCTTAGGAGATGAAACGATGGAATGAAGGCGCGTTGACTTTCGCCGAGCGCTCGCGTCTGATTCTGCCTTAAGCATGCTTCCGGGTAAATCAAAGGGCTAAACAGAAATCCGGAGCTAGCCATTCGGAGTTAGAAATCCGGGGCTGTATCGGCGCAAAGGGCAAGATCAACAGTAATGAGGAAGAGGAAAGAGAAATGACGCATTCGATCGATTGGGGTTTAAAGGACAAAGTGGCCATTGTGACAGGCGGCTCTGAGGGGATTGGTCTGGCAAGCGCATTGCGGCTTGTCCAAGCGGGCGCCAAGGTCGTGATTTGTGGACGAAGTCAGGCCAAACTTGATGCAGCGCTTGGGGCCCTTGGCCCGCTTGCCGAATCGGTCAAGGCGGTGACTGCCGATGTGTCGCAACCTGCTTCGATTGAAGCCTTGATTAACCAAACAATCGCTTGGGCGGGAGGCGTTGACATTTTAGTCAACAACGCTGGCACAGCGAATCGAGGAGCATTTGAGAGCCTCAGCGATGCATTCTGGCAGGCCGACTTTGATTTGAAGCTCTTTGCCGCAGTTCGCTTATCGCGTCTTGTCGTGCCTCTTATGCGAGCACGAGGTGGGGGGCGTATTATTAATGTTACGAATATTGGCGCAAAATCGCCGCGCGAAGGAACCATGCCAACAACTGTCACAAGGGCTGCCGGCCTTGCGATGACCAAGGCCTTATCACGAGAACTTGCACCCGATCAGATCTTGGTCAATGCTGTTTGTATCGGCCTCATCAAGGCGGGCCAGCATGCAGCAAGAGCGCAACGTGAGTCAAAAGATTTGGAGGCGCTTTATGCTGCCATGTCCAAAGATATTCCGATTGGCCGGGTCGGTGAGGCCGTTGAAGCTGCCAATGTCATTGTCTTTTTGGCCTCCAGTCTTGCAAGCTATGTAACTGGCACTAGCATTAACATCGACGGCGGAAGCGCCGCAGTGTTGTAAATTAAGGAGCGATAGTCATGTACCCAGGCTCTTATGCTTTAAAGCACCCCGATAGGGCAGCGTTTATTATGGCTAGCACCGGTGCAACGGTGAGCTACGCCGCGTTTGAAATGCGCAGCAACCGCCTTGCTCATTTGTTGCGAGCCCAAGGCCTTAAGCGTTTGGATCACTACGCTATTTTTATGGAAAACAATGACCGCTATTTGGAGTCTTGCGCTGCAGGTGAGCGTTGTGGTCTTTATTACACCTGTGTAAACTCATTTCTTACCGCCGACGAGCTTGCTTATATTTTACAAAACAGTGAGTCAAAGCTGTTGATTTGCTCTTATGCCAAGCTCGATATTGCTCTTGAGGCGATCAAGCAATGTCCGCGCATTAACATGGTGCTTGTTTGCGGTGAGAAAGCACAAGCTCCCAGCGATCAAGCTCTGGCCAAGGTGGTTTCCATCGAGCACTTGGGGTCGGTAGCGGGGCGGGATCAGGATTCGGTTCGGGTGCATGACTTTGTCGAAGCCTGTCATGCATATCCAGCAACGCCAGTGGCCGATGAGTCGCTCGGCACGCCGATGCTTTACTCCTCGGGTACGACAGGCAGGCCAAAAGGAATCCTGCGGCCCTTGCCGGAAAATCCGCCATCAAAGCCCTTGCCCTTGTTTGAGTTTCTGACCAAGCTCTGGCGCTACCGAGAAGACATGATGTATTTATCGCCTGCGCCGCTTTATCACTCGGCACCCCAGGCTGCTGTATCGCTCACCATCCGTATCGGCGGAACCGTGGTGATTATGGAAAAATTTGATCCGATGGATTATTTATCACTGATTGAACGCTATAAGATCAGTCATAGCCAGCTCGTCCCGACCATGTTTAGCCGTATGCTCAAGCTAAGCGATAAAGAACGTGCGACCTATGACTTATCAAGTCTTGAGGTTGCTATTCACGCTGCTGCGCCCTGTCCACCTCAAGTCAAGGAAGCGATGATTGATTGGTGGGGTCCGATTATTCACGAATACTATGGCGCTACCGAAGGTCTTGGCTTTACCGCTTGTGACACGGCGCAATGGCTGAGCCACAAGGGCTCGGTTGGGAAAGTACTGTTTGGCGACTTGCATATTCTTGATGAGGCGATGCAAGCCTGTCCCAAGGGCGAGCCCGGTACCGTTTGGTTCAAGACAGGGTCTCCGTTTGAATATTTCAATGACCCGGAAAAGACCCGAGAAGCCACATCGCCCGATGGGACTATGACAACGGTTGGTGATGTCGGTTATGTTGATGATGATGGTTATTTGTACTTAACCGATCGGGCGACCTTCATGATTATTTCAGGCGGTGTGAATATTTATCCACAAGAATGTGAAAACCTTCTCATCACGCACCCCAATGTTGCGGACGCAGCTGTTTTTGGTGTTCCCAACGCGGACCTCGGTGAGGAAGTCAAGGCGGTGGTCGAATTAATGCCAGGTGTTGCCGCCGATCAGGCAACCGTAGACGACTTGATGGCTTTTTGCAAAGCGCATTTGTCGATTCAAAAATGTCCTCGGTCGATTGATTTTGAAGAGAGCCTGCCTCGACTGCCGACGGGCAAGCTCTATAAGCGGATCTTGCGGGATCGTTATTGGGGTCATAAGACAAGCCGGATTGTGTAAAAGGCGTTGCGCAATGAGCTCTCGTTCTTCTGCTCCTGTCTTGATCCTTCTTGGCTTGATCGCCTTGGGGCTTGTTGCTTGTGCTTCACTTGAGCCAATCACTGGCTTTAAGCAATACGCGCCTAGCAAGCAAATGCTTGGTCAGACGCCCGAACAGTTCATTGCATTATTGGGTAAGCCTGCGGCAGCGCTTGATACGGCCACAGGCCGCCGGCTGATATTTACCAGAGGGCCTTTTGGCAGGCATAGCTACGCAGTCGACTTCAATGCAAAGCGTGAGGCGATTGCATTTGAACAGTTACTGCATGAAGAACAGTTTGCAAAAATTCAGCCTGGCATGGGCGCAGAAGCCGTGATTGCGGTCATTGGCCCATCGACTGTGCAAGAGGGGCTTGCGATGCAATGGGGCTATGTTTGGTCTTATCGATTTGAGAACAGTCAATGTATTTGGTTCCAGATCGAATGGGATCATCAGATGAAAGTTCGCAGTGCGGGCTACGGCATACCGCCTGAGTGCCAAAGGCGAGGGCGGTGGTTTTAGGGCGGCTTGCTTAGGCCGCTTTGCCTTAAGCTGCGCTAGCCTGTTGCTTGAAGAGCATAGGCTGCAAATATCAAGGCGGGAAAACAACTGCTCCACGCCCATAAAAAACGATTTAAACCAAAGTACGCAAAGACAAGGCCATGAAAACAGAAGGCTGTTAAGCAAGCGAGCTTTGCAAGCGTTGGGTGAAGCAAAAGTAAGGGCATGGCGCATTCCCAAACGATAAAGCTCCAGCTCACCAACATCGCAACGCGTTGGCGTCTAAATGGGCTGTCGGACTTGAGCGGCCCATGCACCGCATTATCTAGAAAGTGTATCAATGCACGTCCGTTGCGCCATGCGGCATCCTGAAGCTTGACTGCACCTGAAACGACGTAAGAGCTAAGACTTTGAATCACGATGAACCAAAGGCTCACTTGATCGCCAATGCTAGAAGGCTTCATGCCGGCAAGCCAAAGAACCAAGCTACAAGCCTCGCCAAGGACCAAGCCATTGAGAAGACTTAGGGTCATGAGGTCGCTGCCTCCATTGAGTGCACCTCGCCAACGGATCATCCAAAGCAGTTGGCTTATCCAAAGTACGATGATGCTCGCTGATTGAAGCCTTGGTTCGATTGATTGGCCGAAAAGCATCGAGAGGGCGACCAATCCTCGTAAGCCGAACCATAAGCTCATTTGTTTTAGCTCAAAAACCCATGCAAAGCTTCGAAAGCTTTTAGGCCAGTTTGCCGCCAGGTCGCGACCTAAGATGGTCCATTGAGCGTAGGGCGCTTCGCCTAAGGTCCTAAGAAGTTTGCGATCCTCAAACCATTGGCATAACAATCCCAATGCGAGTAGGAGCTTGAGCGCTTCAAGTGCAAGCCTCGGGTCTGCAAGCGAGTCCAATGGGCTAACGTTTAGCGACCGGTTTTCGTCGGCTGAGCCCTCAACGGCACCGCTGCTTCAGGGCATGCCAAGGATCCAGAACGCAGGACTAAGCGTTCATCATCATCGTCGAGTTCAAACGCGCATGTCTGAAGTGGGTGATCGCCTTGGGTTAGAGGGTCGATCAGTAAGAGTCGAAACTGCATGGCCGAGGCCAAAGGCCACTGTTGCTGTGCGAGGGATTGTGCAAGCGCTTGCACGCTTACATAAACGCTGCCCTCAAGAAGCCTTGCTTCATGCGTGGTAGGGTCGGTCAGCTCGACCGCAAGTTGATCGACCAGGTTTTGTTGATAGAGCTGCGCGCAGACATCGGGCTGAAAAAAAAGTCCTCGCCATGAGCGCTTAGCCTGAGGATGAAAGCTTCGCCAAGCTGACCAGTTGGCTTCATCGAGCTTTGCTCGCATTTGAAGTATGGGCTTGTGCCCCAACTGATCAAAAAAGTGCCAGCTAGGAAAAAATCCTCGAAGCAGTCTCAACCAGGGACTCTGCGCCATCTTCCCTCGCCAACGCATCGCCAACCATAAAATCAGTAAATAGCATGAGACGAAGAAAATTCCGAACGATACGGCATTCATCACGGTCTAAACAAGTAGCATGCCACCGTCGACTAGGATCGACTGCCCTGTGATGGCTTTAGATTCATCGCTGGCAAGAAGTACTGCCATATGGGCGATCTCTTCGGGATCGAGGATGCGGCCGATCGGAATTCTTGATAGGGTCGCTTGAATAATGCCCTCGATGTCAACACCAGCGACTTGCGCATAGCCGCGCTTTAAATCTTCGACCATATCGGTTTGTACAAAACCCGGGCAAATCGCATTGACCCTGACCCCCGACGCTGCTACTTCCAGAGCGACACAACGTGTGAGCCCCACAAGCGCATGCTTGCTGACGTTATAGGCGCTCTGATTCCTTGAACCCCATTTGCCCGCCGTCGATGCCATATTAATAATGCTTCCCTTCGCGCGGTCTTTCATGCCCGGCAGAACGGCTTGCATCAAATGAACAACGCCAAACAGGTTGACATCCAATAACGCTTGAAAATCATCGGGACTGTGATCAAGAAAAGCGCCTGAACGATGAATGCCTGCATTGTTGACCAAGACATCGATACCACCAAGGCCTTGCTCGATCTCACGAACCGCTTCAAAACAGGCCTGTCGATCGCGTACATCGACTTGCAATAAGGTGCAGTTTGCGTCTTTGAGCGGAGTGCTTTGCACTAGTTCATCGAGTGCTTCTCGCTTCGTGGCGAGAAGCGCAAGATTTGCGCCCTCGCGAGCAAAGGCAAGCGCAATCGCTCGCCCTATGCCACGGCTTGCACCTGTAATCAGTACACGCTGCCCACAAAGGCGCTGGCTCATGGCTTACTTGGCTCGATACTCGTCATGACAGGCTTTGCAGCTTGCGGCAGTTGCATTGACTGCAGCTTTTAAGTCGTCGAGCTTGCCTGTTGCAGCTGCAGTTTTGAGCTTGGTTACTTCGCCTAAAAACTTGTCGGTGACTTGTTTATAGCCGTCTTTGTCCTTCCAGATTTCAGCCTTTGCCTTAGTGTCGCCCTTATCGGTTCCTTCACCAAAGGCAGCCCAGGGCAGTACAGCCACGCTGGCCACAATGGCAGCATTATCGGCTGCTATTTTGGCGTCATAGGGCGCTTTACCCTGTGCCATCGCCGCAAGGCGGGCGAAATGCTGTTGCATCACAAAGAGTGCGTTTTTACGGTACTTGATGGCATCCTCAGGTTTGGCAAACTGAGCTTGGGCTTGTGTGCCGAGCAAAAGCGCTGCTGCGCAAAGCGCAAGGCTGATGCCTCGCTTGAAGGACATGGAGAGCGTAATGGGTTGTGTCGCGGTTGGGTAGGCTTTCATGGGCTAACTCCAGAGAGGGTTTATGATGAGGAGAAGTCTTTAAGCGCTGAATGATCGCATGCAAGTACAACAGGAAAAAGTAAGCCAGCCTATTTCGGTCTGGGATTGGCCCCTGCGACTTTTCCACTGGTTGCTGGCTCTAGCGGTGGCTGGACTGGTGATGACGGGACAGCAGGGTGGCGAGGCGATGGTTCTGCACGCACGCTTGGGCTACACGGTGCTTGGCTTGCTAGGGTTTCGACTGGTTTGGGGTTTTGTTGGTTCCAAGACAGCAAGGTTTCGGCACTTTCTTGCCAGCCCTGCAAAAGCGCTTGCTTATGTGCGCTTGTCGCGCGATGAGAAGGCGCGCTGGCTGGGGCATTCGCCACTGGGCGCTTATGCCGTGCTTCTTATGCTTAGCTTATTACTGGCACAGGTGCTCACGGGCTTAATCGCTGACGATGAGATTGCCTTCACAGGGCCTTTGGCTGCTTCGGTACCTGGCGCATGGTCTGCATGGGCGACCTGGTATCACAAAAGTATTGGCAAGCCTGCCCTGCTCCTGATGATCGGGCTTCATCTTTCGGCGATCGCTTATTACGCGATCGTGCTAAGAATTCCCTTGCTAGGCGCGATGATTTTTGGCAAGCGCGAGATGCCGGGCTTCGATGTTGAGACAAAAAAGTAAAGCGCGTTTAGGTGTTTAAGATACCGCGTAATGCCTCGCTCGCAAGCACTAGCTCACAGGGCCTGGCGTTTAGCACTGAAGATCATGACTTTATTTGGTTTTTAGCATGTTCTCGTAATTAAATCGTTTGTCGACCGATAAAACATCCTCGCCTGCGCGCAGGGCATCAATCATGGCTTGTTCTTTGGCTGCAATCGCCTCGGCGCGTTCAAGGGTTTGTTCGAGCGCTTCGACGCGGATCACGACGACGCCGTTGACATCGGCCATCACGATATCGCCCGGTCTTACAGCCATATCGCCCAATCGAACAGGCACATTCCAGGCTTCTTGCATGATACGGCCACGCGCGGTGATGGGTACTGTACCGCGAGCATGAACCGGAAATTCAAATTGTTCGCAGGCGTCGACGTCGCGCACAGCGCCATCAACAACCACCCCACTTAGCTCGCGCATGCGAGCCGCCATCGATAGAATCTCTCCCCAGCAATTGTTATGAAGATCACCGCGATTGTCGACGACAATCACATCGCCTGGTTTGGCCGCAGCGATTGCATCAACACCAAGGTGAGCGCCTGAGGCAAGCGCTGCGTGAGCTGTCACACGCACTGTTACAGCTTCGCCAACAATGCGTGTACGCCCCCATTGCGGAACGATACCAATCACGGCGCCACCGGCGTGAATCCCCTGATGTTTGAGCTGATCGATCGCATCACTCAGATTTGACGTGGCAAGCAGCATCAAGCGATCTCGCAAGCCTTGATGGAGTACCTTGATCATGTCATTACCCACGCTTATCTTCTTGGTAGCGTTTATGCGAAGGGGAGTTAATCATGTTTACGATGAGCGTAGGCCAATTCCATTAGGGCCTCAAGAGGAACAATCTTTAGAGCGGCTTGATGGGTGGCTTCCAGGATCACTGGGGGTGCGAACCCTGCCTCATAGGCTTGGAGCCATCGGGATGCACATACACACCAGCGGTCGCCCGGCTTGAGGCCTGGGAATCGGTATTGGGGTAGGGGTGTTGATAAATCATTGCCGACCGACTTGGAAAAACTTAGAAAAGCCTCTGTGACTTTGCAACAAACCGTATGACTGCCCAGGTCTTGAGGACCTGTTTCACAACAGCCATCTCGGAAAAACCCAGTGATTGGGTCGTAGGAACAGGCCATTAAGGGTGTTCCTAGGACGTTGATGGAACCATGAATACTCATTGCTTGATCCAAAAGCTTGCTGAATTGATCAAGGCATGCTCTCATAAAAACCATGATGCTTTCCACAAGGCCATAAGGAGTGTGTGCGATGCAGACTTATGATTATGTGATCGTCGGCGCAGGTTCTGCCGGTGCAGTGCTTGCTGCGCGTTTGAGCGAGGATCCTTCGATCCAAGTCCTGCTCATTGAAGCGGGTGTAGAGAGTCACCCGTACACTCGTATGCCACTATCTTTTGGGCTTTTGATCGATCGACCCGACGCGAATTGGCTCTACGAATCTGAGCCTGAACCCAATACGGCGAATCGCAAGATCCCAGTACCTCGGGGCAAGATCCTTGGGGGGTCGAGTGCGATCAATGGTCTGGTCTGGGTTCGTGGGCAGCCGCAAGACTATGACACCTGGGAAAAAATGGGCGCTCGCGGCTGGGGTTGGCGAGACTTGGCGCCGATATTCAACCGCATTGAGCACTTTGTCGACGGTGATGGCTCAAATGGTCGCGGTACCGAAGGACCACTGAAAGTCACCGTAGTGGGCGATCAAAATCCCTTGTACGATGCCTTGTTTGATGCCGCGCGAGCGGCCGGCTATCCCGTCAATCCCGATTACAACAGCTTAGACCAAGAGGGCGTTGTTAAAACCCAGGCCTCGATTTATCAAGGCAGGCGGATGAGTGTGGCCCACTGTTATCTTGAGCCTGCTCGCCGTCGATCCAATTTGCATATCGTTACACAAGCTCATGTCACTCAAATTTTACTTGATGGCAAGCGATGTACGGGCGTCACTTATCGCCGAGGCAGTGAGCAGTTCACCGCGCTTGCGCATGAGACGATTCTTTGCGCGGGCGGTGTTGCAAGTCCGCAGTTACTCGAGTTATCGGGCATAGGCAATCCACAAATCCTTCAGCAGCACGGTATTGACGTAAAACACGCTTTGCCCGCAGTCGGCGAAAACTTTCGCGATCACTTAAACGCACGCATTGTTTGGCGCCTCAAAGACCCGCGGGTTTCGTATAACCATATGGCTAGAGGCCTGGGTGCAGTGACTCAAATGATGAAATATGTCACGACCGGAACGGGTTTTATGAGCCTGCCCTCTGCGCCCATGCTTGCCTTCTTAAAGACCGATCCCGCTATGGCAACGCCCGATGTGCAAATGCATTTAGTGCCGTATTCCATTAAGGATCCAAAAACAAGAAAGTTGCAAGATTTTCCATCGATGACCATCGCCTGTTATCAATTACGGCCGGAAAGTTTGGGTTCTATCCACATTCGCTCAGCAGACCCCTTGGCCCAACCTTCGATACGATTTAATTTCTTATCAGATCCCATTGATCAACGTGCGATGGTTGATGGCTTTCGAATGATGCGTCGGATTGTGGCGACCGCCGCCATGGATCGCTATCGTGATGCTGAGGTTTCACCTGGCGAGCATTTGCAATCGGATCACGATATCTTGGAGTGGATCAGGGCAAACGCACATACCGCTTACCATCCCATGGGGACGTGCCGGATGGGTCCTGGTTCAGATGCGGTGGTTGACCACAAATTGCGTGTTCATGGACTTGCCGGTTTAAGGGTTGCTGATGCTTCGATTTTTCCAACGATGCCTTCGGGCAACACCAATGCACCAGCCATTATGGTGGGCGAAAAAGCAGCAGATATCCTAAGAGCAAGTCACGCATTGCAAAAGCGTATCCAGGGCGAGCTTGAGGTGGCTTAGGCTTGCTTTATCCGGATCTTTGATCTTTTACCATCGATCGAAAGGTTTTAACGCGCCCTTGTTTAAATATCCATATCGATCCAAATGGCTTGGTGATCGGAGCCAATCGAGTCTTCATCGATCCAGGCGTTGCTTAGGTGTTTACTCAGCTCGCTGCTGACAAAACAATAATCAATGCGCTCGCCGTCAGCGACTGAACCGCTATGACAAGTACAGCCCTCATCTTCGCGATGACCAGCTGCGACCCAGCTGTCGATGAGTCCATCTCGATAGGGCATGCGCCCAAACGCATCACTTAATGGGCCAACGATCCGGTCGTATAAGGGCGACCGCCAACTGAAGTTAAAGTCACCCATGATGAGTGCTTCGCGGGGCATGGGAGCTGCCTCTTGCCCCTCGGTAAATGCCTCACTGACCCTAGTTCCGCACCAGCCCGGACCCTCGTGATAGGCGCGTTGATGAATGTCGAGCAGGCGAGCGACTTGTGGTTCACGATCTGCATCGGATAAATGCGACAGATGAACCGACATAGCTCTCAAGGCTTTACCCTTTGGGCTATGGATGACGCCTTCGAGCGCGCAACGTTGCAAGGAAAACTGCTCCAGAGTTCCCATTTTGGGCAGCAAGTGATTTCTCGCTGTCAATATCGGCGTTTTGCTAAGCAGCATATTTCCAAACTGTCGCCTGCGGTGAAAGGGTTGACCGCCGGGCCCCATGACGTCAGCACTTAAATCCATGCCTGGCCCATAAACCCAGTAGTACTCAGGAAGCAGGCTTGCAAGCACCGCAGCTTGGTCAACCATGCCAGTTCGCTTGGCATGTCGTTCCACTTCTTGCAACGCAATCAGATCTGCGCCGCGAACTGTGTCAGCAATTCTTGCCAAGTCAACTTTCTCGTCTCGCCCCGTGCCAAACTGTATGTTGTAGCTCACGATTTGCATGTCAAACGTCCTCTGTATGATGAATATCCTTCAAGCTGCCTAAATGCATGGGACCTAAACGTATTATCTGTCTGACAGAAGAAAGTACCGAATGGCTTTACCTGCTCGGGGAATCCGAGCGGATCGTGGGCATTTCGGGATACACCGTTAGACCTAAGCAGGCGAGGCTTGAAAAGCCCCGTGTTTCCTCTTTTCTCGATGGCAAGGAAGACAAAATCCTAGCACTCCGGCCAGACCTTGTTATTGGGTTTTCCGATATGCAAGCGGCCCTTGCCGATCGACTCATCCGGGCAGGACTGAGTGTTTGGATCACTAATCAGCGTAGCATTGAAGAAATCTTTCAGACAATGGACATGCTTGCGAGTCTGGTCGGCGCGCAAGAGCGTGCGAAGCAGTGGATCGATCAATGTCGTGAAGAGCATGACCGTATCAGCGAGCGGGCGAAGTCATGGGGC